>Ga0197142_1000944_pt1 | contig 26952 bp, 19 predicted proteins | sample GBS60_MetaG_FD_148614 | JGI IMG/M metagenome (GOLD analysis project Ga0197142, IMG submission 148614) | Sediment microbial communities from Great Boiling Springs, Gerlach, Nevada, United States - GBS 60_MetaG | ecosystem: Environmental > Aquatic > Thermal springs > Hot (42-90C) > Sediment... | reverse complement strand
TGGACACGGGGTGCCTAAACTACGCTACCTTCCCCTACCGATGCAATCGCAATTCGCTTCCTCATCCCTCTGCTTGTTCATCAAGTAAGCGCAATCAACCGATATCCTTGCGCCCATCCTCTATCCCTGTGCCCATCCTCTATCCCTGCTCCCATCCTCCTGGATTCCCGGAATCTCCGCACTTCCACTTCGGCATTTCCCCTGGACTTCCGCCTCCCACCAAACCTCCTATTCATCGCAACCTGAATCAACAGATATTACCGGACTACGGACTAGATGAGGACCGGCTGATACTCCAGGAACATTCAACGCGATCATCCGGTTCACCCCCGTCGAGTCCAGCTTGACTTGGCAGTGGGAGGCTATCTATCAATGGATTTAGACTAGATGGACTAGTCCATTCGGTCTAATATGAACTCCAGGAGCATACGACCGACCGCGGTCGGCATCCCAAGGAAAACAATCTCCCCAGCGTAGCGGGGAAAGGCACTCCCTCTCAGCACTAATGGGGGAAGACAAAACCGCTCAACACCGGAGTGGCAATCCCAGCTGGGGGACGGCGTGCCCGGCTATTTGTGATTCCTGCCGGCAAGAGAGAAGGGATGGAATAAGCCTTGGTATGAGTTTGAGTGGGGGAAAAAAGTAACGAAAGATCGCGGTCCGGGAGCCACCGGATGAACGGCAGCAAGGAAATCAGGTCCGAGACGAGTCTCCCCACAGCCTCCTCGGCCTTGGGGGCAACGGGAGCGTCGTTGCTGCCTGCCACTGTGTGCCGGTGGTTGGAGATGTGGACCAACACGGAGGGGCCCCAATCGGAAACAGCCCGGAAGCGGCGTGAGCAGATCATGGACGCAGCCGAATCGATCATCACCCATCACGGGATCGCTCGACTTTCCTTGCAGCGGATCGAGAAGCTCGCCGGAATGAGTCGTGGCCAACTGATGTATTACTTTCCCAACAAAGAAGCCATACTGCTTGCGGTCTATGAGCGGATGATCCGGCGGATGATTCAGGAGCGTCTGGCCGCGGAGGATTTTCCTCAACCGATGCGGGGACAAGCTTGGCACTGCCTGCACCGAGCGTTGGAAGACCATCTGGGGCTGGGACGAGAACCGACAGAAAGCAAGCGAGAACTTTACAGCTTGTTGTACACGTTCCTGGCCCAGATAGCCCATCGTGAAGACTATCGGCAGCGTTTGTCGGCGATGTATCGGAGTTGGCGTGAGCAGATCGCCGCTGACCTGGTCACCAGCGTTCCCTCCCCCCTGCCGGTAGATCCCCAAGTAGTGGCCAGCATCGTACAGGCTTTGATTCATGGTTTGACAGTACAACTATTGATCGATCCCCAGGCTTTTGATCGCCGGGCTATGCTCGAGGCTTGTCTGCAGATGTTGTCCCGGTGGTACAGGCCCCATGGTGGGGAGAACGTGGCTTCTGATCACGCTGCTTCTGGTGTCGGCAAGCCGGGATCCGTTGTCTCCCAGCACAGTGAGGGAAAATGATGAGCGAGACCACGAACACGGCGATGGTCGAACCCCACGCGAGTGTGGCTTCGCCGGTCAACGGGACCTTAGCCGATCGGGTCCAGCAGTTGCGGCTGGACAATCAACTGGGGCGTGGCAACGGCGGAGGACGCTCGCGGGCGGCATGGCTTCCCTGGGTTCTGGTAGTCCTCATGGCCGTAGCTTGGGCCGGCGTCGGATTGCGGGCCTATCGCAACGGCGGAGGCTTCTCCCCCAATGGGGCAGCACCGCCCACAGCTCCAGGCTCGATGGGTAGTGCCACCAGCGGCACAAGCACAGCTACGACCAGCGGCGGAGGAACTTCTCTGGCAGGTCGCACCTCTTCACCCTCAGCACCGGGCGAACTGCTCCTGCAAATCAAAGGGAACGTCATTCCCTTTTTACAAATCAATCTCAGCCCGGATGATGTTTCCGGTGTTGTCGAGGAAATCTTTTTCAAAGAAGGGGATCGGGTCAAACAAGGGCAACTGCTAGCACGGATCCGCAACAACCGTTATTTACATGACTATCTCGCGGCTCAGGCTGCGGTAGCCGCCGCGAAAGCTCGCCTGGCCGACCTGATGGGTGAGGCGGTCCGGCCGGAAGAACGGCGCCAGGCCGAAGCCGAATTGGAAGAAGCCCGAGCTGCCTGGATTCGGGCCGACCAGGAAGTCAAACGGCTCAGTGCCCAGCGAAGCACAGGAACCGTCTCGGCTCAGGAAATGGAGCGAGCTGATGCTGATCTGAAAGCAGCGGCCGCCCGCGTAGCCCGACTAGAAGCCAGCCTGGCTTTGCTCAATATGGGTGCCCGTCGGGAACGGATCGCCGCCGCCGAGGCGGAATTGCGCCAGGCCGAGGCCCGCCTGCGCGAAACCGAACGCTTGCTCCGCAACTGCGACGTGCGCGCCCCTATCGATGGCACCATCCTAACCAAAGTTGCTGATCGTGGAGCCTTGGTCAGCCCCATGTCCTTCAATGTCGCCGCGGGCATCTGCTCCATGGCTGACCTGGCGAAATTGGAAGTCGAAATCGATGTTCCCGAACGGCAAATTACGAAAATCCGCCACGGCCTGGACTGCCTCATCCAGGCTGACGCCGACCCCAACCGGGGCTACCGCGGCATGATTGACCGCATCATGCCGATCGCCGACGATACGAAAAACGTCATCAAGGTCCGCATCCGCACCTATCTGCCCCTCGGGGAAGAACCCGGGTCGTTCCTCAAACCCAAAATGAGTGTGGTCGCCACCGTCTACAACCGCCCCTTCACCTTCAACCCCACCACAGACCAACCCTGGGGAGACGAGAAAAATCGGCCTACACCGGATTGATCCGCAACCGGTGAGAACAAACCACCCCCCAACAGATGCTCCCTATGTTTTCGGAGAAGACACCTATGCCCCCACCCTTTGAACAACCGCTCGTTCAAGTCCGCAACTTGTACAAGTCGTTCACCCGCGGCAGCGAAACGATCGATGTGCTTCAGGATTTGAACCTGGACGTGGGTTATGCGGAGTTTCTGGCATTGATGGGGCCATCCGGTTCCGGCAAGACCACCTTGCTCAATCTGATCGCCGGATTGGATCAACCGACCTCCGGCACGATTCTGGTAGGGGATCAGGTGATTTCGGAGATGTCGGAAAGCGAGTTGGCCCGCTGGCGGACCCGTCATGTCGGCTTCGTCTTCCAATTCTACTACCTGCTGCCCGTACTGACGGCGTACGAGAATGTCGAGTTGCCCCTGCTGCTGCTCCCCCTGACCCGTCAGCAACGGCGTAAACAGGTGGAGACCGCCCTGGACCTGGTGGGTCTGAGCAACCGAATGTATCATCGACCCGGCCAACTCTCGGGGGGTCAGCAACAACGGGTAGGCATCGCCCGGGCTATAGTCACGGACCCGGAACTGATCGTCGCCGACGAGCCCACCGGGGATCTGGACACCAAAAGTGCCCAGGAAATTCTGAACTTACTGGAAACACTCCGGACCCAGCTCGGCAAGACGATCATCATGGTTACGCACGACCCTAAGGCAGCTGCCCATGCCCAACGCGTGCTGCACTTGGAGAAAGGCCAACTGGTTCACGATACCGCAGCCTCACCCTTGTTGACAACCCATGCCTGACGCTCTCGCCTGCCGTCAGCATGAACAACGCAGTCCGATAGGAGTTCCTGGTGGAATCCCTATTGCCTCACCAACTATGCTCTCGCGGAGATATGGATGGGTATGCCTTCTCGATGCTGTGGTTCCCAGGCTGTGGCCTGACCAGGTTATTGCCTGAGCGCACGAGTTCCGAATCGCGGAGATATTCCGATGATGTACGGCTTCCCTGCTGAATTCACTTTTACCGGTTACGACCCGTCCCTATTCATGCTGACGGCCTATCTGCTAGGATTGCTGGCCGCCTTGATCCTGGGCGCGATTGTCCTGGGGCTGTTGACTCTGCCGGCCTTTTTCCTGGTCCTGTTCGGCGTCGAGCAACTGGCCAGCGTAATTGCCCATCTGAGCGGAGCCTTCCCCGCCAAGCTGCTGGTGATCATGTTTCGAGGGCTGCGACGGGCACCGCTGCGGACATCGCTGACCTACGTGGCGTTGTTCGTCCTGACCTTCGTCCTGTGTCTGATTTATGCCGTGCTCTTCCTGATCAATTACGTCACCACGGAGAAAGAAGCCAATTTCAAGGCCATCGTCACACACAAAACCCTCATTCCCAGTCAGATGCCCCCCGGGTATTACGAGGAGTTCAAGCGCATTTGCTTGGAGGAACTGCCTCCAGAAATGCGACCGCCCCGTGGGGAATTGGATATGATCAGCTGGTCGTTCGTGCTGACGACCACAGACAAAACCAACCCCCGCCGCGACACGTTGATCTTCCTCTTTGCCTTGGAACCCAACAAAGTCCTCACCATGATGGACGGCTTGGAAGAGTTGACCGGAGAAGAGCGTCGACTGCTGGAGGTCGCTGCGGAAGAAATGATGCGTAATCCCCAGGCCATCGTCATGAGTAAGCAGCAGTTGAAAAAGCTCAATTTGCAAGTCGGTCAACGGGTCAAATCGTTCGGGATGAACTATCCCAAGTTGACATTCGACTTTCTGATCATCGGAGAGTTGCCAGAAGGCCGGTATGAAGGTGTGGCGTTCATGAACCGGGAATATCTGCTGCAACTGTTGGACGCCTACCGTAACGACCGCACGATCAATACCACCGGTGAACCCCATCCGATGGCCGAAAAGTGCGTCAACCTGATGTGGGTACGTCTGCCTAACAAAGCGGCCTTTGAACGGCTCAGTGCCATGGTCAACGATCCCAAATATTTCGGCAAGGTACCGATCAAATTGGAGACCGCTTCCAGCGGTATCGGCACCTGGCTGGCCGCCTACAAGGATATCTTCTGGGGTATGAAATACATCCTGACCCCTGCGATGATCGCGATCATGAGCCTGGTGGTCGCCAACGCCATCAGCATTTCGGTCCGGGAACGCCGGACAGAGATGGCCGTGCTCAAGGTGCTGGGTTTCCAGCCACGACATATCCTGGCTCTGGTCCTGGGCGAGGCGTTGCTGGTCGGTTTCCTGGCCGGCTTGATGAGCAGCAGTTTGGCGTGGGGAATGCTCGGGAGCTTCAAGTTCCAGATCGCCTTTTTCGGCTCGTTTTTCGTACCGGAGCAAGCGCTGATTTATGCGCCGGCATTGGGGATGGCGGTGGCGGTGGCCGGAAGCCTCGGACCTGCCTGGAACGCCAAGAGTGTCAAAGTGGCGGAGGTGTTCGCTCGTGTCAGTTAGAGGAACCGTCGGTGGAAACGCCGCTGGTTCCTAAGGAGGCCCAAGCGTTATGGCAACAGCCACGACAACCGCGAGGGTGACTCTGCCCGATAGAACGACAACCCTGGAATATTGGCAGCGAGCCGGGAGACTGATGCTCACGGGCTGGCGTTCCTTCCGCCGACTGGTGGGAACGTTGTTCGCCATCGGTTTTTCCTTATTACCGTTGTCGGTGCTGCTTCTGGCGTTGCCGGCGGTGTCGCCGAACGAAGCCGTGCTAACCGAGACGGTACCACCCGCCCGGTCGCGTTGGCAGCGGTTGGGGCGGCGATTGTTGGCTTTGGTGACAGCCTCGGCTATGTTCATCGTGCTATTGGCCTTTGCTTTGGAGGTGGTATCTCATCTGCCAACGCCACCCGGGAACCAGTTGGGAATTGTCGCCAAGAAAATCCTCAGTTATTCGGTGGCCGACTTTGTGCCGGATGATGCTCCTCCCCCCGACTTGCCGCCCGGCAAGGTCTGGTTGACCGCCGGGGAGTTATTGGAGCGCCGGGCGATTTTACGCAAGGCCGCCTCGCGCCAGAATCTCGGCCCTATCGAAAAACGAGAAGCGGAAGAGCGATTGGCTGAAGTCGAAGCGGAAATCGAAAGCCGCCTGCCTCGATCCGCTCGCCTGCGTTTGATGCTGGACCCGCAACTGGCACCCATCCTGGCCGTCCCTCTGTGGCGTCTGCTCCCGCGAACCTTGGTCGAACAGTGGCCGTTTGTGCTGCTGACGATGTATGCCACCGACTTTGTGCTGCTTTTGTTGATCGGCCGGGTACCGCTAGCTTATAATTTCCGCTACTTATGGGTTCGGAAACGGGACACCTTGCTGACCAGCTTTGCCTTTACCGTCGTGGTAGCCCTGGTCATCATCCTGCTGGCCTTTGTGAACGGGATGTACAAGTTGAATGAGAGCACCGGGGTGCCGGGAAATGTGCTGGTGCTATCCGAGGGTTCGACCGACGAACTCTTCAGCAACATGGCCCGAGGAGATGCGGACAACGTCGAACGGGTGGTGATTACAGCAGACCCGTGGGGCAGGCCGATCGGACCGGTTGGGGTGGCTCGTGCGATTGTTCTCCCTGATGGTTCCCTGCAGCGTTTGCCACCGGATGCCCCTGCCGACTTGCCGGGTGCAGTCTATCTGGCCAGTCGCGAAGCCTATCTGGTGTTGAACCAGGCCATCCCGACCCGACCCGGCGAAATGCCCCGTCGTCGCTTCTTGCAGATGCGGGGCTTTCAGGATGTGCGGATCGGGGCGATGGTCCATAACATCGAGTTGGAACCGGGGGGACAGTGGTTCACCACCAATGCGATTGACCCCGGTCCACCCGCCCCAGACGGCCGGCAATACCTGCAATGCACCCTCGGTCAGGGAGCAGCGGCAATTCTAGGTGAAGATGTCGGCAAAAAGCGATTGGAAGTGGGGGACACCTTCGAAGTCGGAGATCGCTACTGGAAAGTCGTCGGCATCATGAAAACGGGGGGAACCGCCTACGGCTCCGAAATCTGGACCGGCAGCGACAACCCCGTGGTTCGTTCCAGCGGCAAAGGGGACAAATTCACCACCTTGGTCCTGCGCATGGCTGATGACTCACCCGAGAGTGCCAAAGCCATGGCCTGGTATCTCAACGAAGTGTACGAGCAGGCCAAGCTCAAAGCTTTTGCCGAGCCGGATTACTACCGCGAACTGACGCGGACCAACGAACAGTTTTTGTCAGCGATCATCCTGGTGGCTATCATCATGGCGGTCGGTGGCGTCTTTGGCGTGATGAATACCATGTTCGCCTCGATTGCCGCTCGGATCAAAGAGGTCGGCGTGTTACGGATTCTGGGCTTCAAGCGGTGGCAAATTCTGATCTCGTTCATGATCGAATCCTTGACGATTGCCGTCGTGGGCGGGTCGCTGGGCTGTTGCTTAGGATTGTTGGCGGACGGCTGGGAGGCGACCAGCACACTTTCGGGCGGCCAAGGCGGCGGCAAAAGCGTGACCCTGACGATGATCGTCGACAGCGGTATCGTAGCAGCAGGGTTTCTCTTCACGTTGATCATGGGTCGGTTAGGCGGGTTGGTCCCAGCCTTGTCAGCCATGCGGCTCAACATCCTGGAATCGCTCCGCTAACTAATGCTGCAAGGTCCACACATCCCAATCGGACCGGCCACCGCCTTTCCAACCCGGCCGCAGTTTTCAAAGCGGGCCACGGCCATTCCTCATCGCCATACCACTGATCATTCCTCATCGCCATACCACTGATCATTCCTCATCGCCATACCACTGATCATTCCTCATCGCCATACCACTGTACCTCTACCAGGCTCAACGGACATGCATTCGCCTCTTGGCAAGTGGTCCCGTTTCTCCTATCGTTGCCCGCGCAGATGCGTGGCAGATTGCCCGGCGGGTACGCCTGGACTCTTCAGTTGCGGGCAAGAATAAAAATCTCCGACGGGCAAGCATAAAATCTCCCAAACGCCCGTGGAGAAAGGAAAGCCCCCTATGGTTCCCGACCTGTCGAAGCGGTTGCCCGAAGCCAGAGACTATCCCTGGTATGTGCAGGCTGCGTTGGTGCTCTTCACGATCCTGAGCGTGCCGGCGCTTATTGCCCTGCCCTTCGGGTTGGGCGGTTTTCTGATCCATCCGTAAAAACTGGATGAGGCACTGACTCAAGACGTAGGAATCATCCACCCACCTGACGTAGGAATCATCCACCAACCTGTCCCCCGGGACTTGACAACCGTGCCGAGAAACGGAACCTGACAACCGTACCGAGAAAGTATAAGAGAACTTGATGAGGCACGACGCGAGGAAGCGTTATGAAAATGCGAAGTTTTTGCGGACAACCGGTCTCCGAAATCGGGTTGGGATGCTGGCAATTGGGAGGAGACCAATGGGGTGACATTTCCGAGTCCGAGGCGCTGGCGGTGTTACATGCTGCTGCCGATGCAGGTGTCACCTTTCTGGATACGGCGGATGTGTACGGAGTCGGTCGCAGCGAAACACTCATCGGCCGTTTCCTGCGTGAGCGTGGCCGGAGTGGCTTCTTCATTGCCTCCAAGTTCGGACGTTTTCCCACGCCCGGCTGGCCGAACAATTTCCAACCGCCCGTCATTCGTCAGCATATCGAAGCCTCACTGCAACGCTTGGGCCTCGAACGCCTGGACCTGGTGCAATTGCACTGCTTGCCCCGGGAACAATTGCAGCGTGAAGAATTATGGATTACGCTGCGCCAACTCCAGAAAGAAGGGAAAATTGCCCATTTTGGGGCCAGCGTGGAATCGGTGCAGGAGGGGGACATATGCCTCCAGCAACCCGACTGTTCCTCCCTGCAAATCATTTTCAACATCTTCCGCCAGACACCGGCACTGAGCGGCTTGCTGGAACGCTGTCAGCAGCGCGGCGTAGCCATCATCGTACGTCTGCCGCTGGCCTCCGGCTTGCTCAGCGGGCGCTACACACCCCAGACCACATTCCCCCCGAACGACCACCGCAACTTCAACCGCAACGGAGAACACTTCAACGTCGGGGAAACCTTCGCAGGGCTGGTCTTTGAAAAAGGCCTGGAGCTAGTAGAACAGCTCCGAACTCTGGTGCCTGCCGAACCGCCCTTGCCGCAACTGGCACTCCGCTGGTGTCTGGATCATGCCGGGGTAACAACCGTAATCCCTGGGGCACGCCGGCCCGAACAAGCTCGGAGCAATGCCGCTGCCAGCGACCTGCCGCCGTTGCCCCCCGAGTTGCACCAGCGGTTGCGAGACTTCTTCGTCCAAAAAGTCAAGGCCCACATTCGGGGACCCGACTGATCCACCACCGCAAGCCTCCGGAGTTGGTCTCCAGCAAGATTCATAGAATGCTGAGCAGGCGGTGCCTTTTCCAGTGTACCTCCAGGGGGCTATCCACCCAGCATTCGTGGGGTTACGCCGAATCCATCCAGGTTACAAAGCCTTCTGCCTTAGGTCGCCTGCTCCGAGGCATGATGCCCCAGCGGGGCCGAAACTTCGGCAACAGTAACGAGCCTAAGCCCCTTGCTGCTGGACGGAAGGAGGATAGATTACTTTGTGAAAAGTTTCACAAGCATAATTCCCCGTAACAAAACAGGGACGATTCCTCGTGGTAGCAATGTAAAGTCCGGAAAAAAACGTCTGAAGTCCAGGTGGGTCCGATTTCAGGAGAACCGAGGGAAAATTCCGTTGAAGTCCAGGTGGGTCCGATTTCGGGAAAATCGAGGGGAAATTCCGTGCCGGTGATATTTCGTCGATCACGGGACACGCAACTTCGCCAGGGAGTAGTGGGCATCATCCTCGGTTTGGGATTAGGAGTGTTTGCCTGGTATTATTATGCTTTACCCAGTTACACACGGGTGGGATATACACCGGTGCAACCGGTGGCATTTTCCCATCAGCTGCATGTGGGTCAGCTCGGGATGGACTGCACATACTGTCACCAGCATGTCTTTCATTCTCCCCATGCCACCGTGCCCAGTGCTCAGGTCTGCATGAATTGTCACAATCCGCGTAAGGCGAACGTGAAAGGGAATAGTCCGCTGCTTGCCCTGATCCGGGAAAGTTATGAGACGGGGAAACCTGTGGCATGGAAGCGGGTACACAAGCTGCCGGAGTATGCCTACTTCAATCATGCCGTGCATGTGAATAAAGGGGTTTCCTGTGTCTCCTGCCATGGCCTGGTCAATGAGATGCCGATCGTGCGTCATGATCAACCGCTGTCCATGGGCTGGTGTTTGCAGTGTCATCATGCACCGGAGGAGCATTTGCGTCCGGTCGAGCAGGTGACGAATCCATCCTGGAAACCGGAGGGAGGCAAACCGCGTTTGGACATCGGTTGGGAGATCAAGCGCCAGTTGCAAGTGCAAGCCCCGCTGCACTGCCAGGGTTGTCATCGCTGATCCTGATGCGCGGAGCGATCGGACCAGAACGTGCCTCGAACGGCGAGGAGAAGGGTGCAACGATGAATCCGGCGAACTATCTTCGGCGAGAAGTGCAGACCGAGGCACCACAGCAAGAGTTCCCCGGTTTTGTCCATATTTACCCCGGTTCCGGTCTGGCCGAACCTCACGATGAAGATGGTTCCGCAGCCCATTGGCATCGCCGGCAATTTCTGGCCTACTCGCTGGCTGGTACCGCCGCAGCATCTCTGGCCAGCTGCCGCCGACCGGACCAGCCGATCCTCCCATACTCCGCAGTCCCGGAAGACCGTTTGGGGCATGTGGTTCATGGATTGCCGACATTCTACGCCACAACCCAGCCGCGTCCCTTCGGCTCTTTACCTCTTCTGGTGGAAAGTCATGACGGACGCCCCACGAAGATCGAAGGGCACCCACGGCATCCTGCGACTTCAGGAAGCACCGATGCTTATGCGCAAGCGGCGATTCTGGACCTGTACAGTCCCGATCGAGTGATGTCCCCCCGCAGTTGCAGCGTTGTGGAGCGCGGCATGCTCCGCCACTGGGAGGACTTTGACCGCTTCGCCCGCAGCCTGGCCGAACGTCTCCGCTCGGTCCAGGGTCAAGGCTTTGCCGTGCTCACCGAGCAAGTGCCATCCCCCGCACTGCGCCGCATCCGAGATCATCTCCGGCAGCAGTGGCCCCAAGCACAGTGGTACACCTACGAGCCCATCGACTACGCCGAAGTGCTCCGCGGCACGGAACTAGCCTTCGGACAACCCCTGGTGCCCACCCCGGACCTGGAAAAGATCGATTGCCTGCTCGTGTTGGACAGCGACTGCTTAGGTATCGAGTGGGACAGTCTGGCTCAGGCTCGCCGTTTTGCCCGTCGCCGACAGGGATCACCCCACCATTTCAACCGCCTCTATGTTGTGGAGTCCACCTGGACCCTCACGGGTTTCATGGCGGATCATCGCCTCCGCTTGCCGGCGAGTCTGATCGGGGGGTTCCTGCTGGCCTTGATCCGTGAGTTATCCGAAGCGCTGCCTCAGAAGCTGCCGATAATTCCCGCCTCGTTGTCCGCATCATTGAGACAGACGTTACCGGAATCGGCCCGGCGGTGGCTAGGACCTCTGGCCCGCGACCTGCTGAAGCACCGGGGACGTTGTTCCGTCCAGGTCGGTTATCGTCAGCCGGCGGTTGTGCATGCCTTGGCTCATGTCCTCAATAGCGCACTGGATGCGGCCTCACTCTGGGAGTTCCGTCCTCCTCCCCCGGAAATGCTCGAGGCGGGTCTGTCGGCCTTGACGGAGGCTCTTCAAGCTGGCCGCATCGATACCTTGGTCATCCTCGGCGGCAATCCCGTGCTCAACGCGCCGGCCGATCTGCAATTTCCTGCGGCTTTGCGCCAGGCGAAGACTACCATCCGCATCGGTCTGTATTACGACCAGACTTCCGAGGTCTGTCACTGGCACCTGCCGCTGGCTCACTTTCTGGAAGGTTGGGGCGATACGGAAAGCAGCGATGGCACTCTCTGTTGCATCCAACCGTTGATTGAGCCGCTCCAAGGCTTTCCCACCTCACCTGCCGATCAGGAAGCTCCCGCGCGGGGCGGTCGCACAGCTCTGGAAATCCTGGCTTTGCTCACCCAATTCCCCCATCCCCGCGATGGCAAACCGGTGACTTCCTATCACTCTGCTCGAACTGCCGCCTATGAACTCATACGCATGGTCTTCGCTTCTCGTGCAGGATTGGCTTTGGATGACCCCCAACTGCCGCTGGCCTTCCAACGTTACAAGCAACTGGGCTTCCTCCCGCCGGAGCAGGACCAGCAACGTCGGGCTTCTGTGCGACCCACCCTACGACCACTTTCGGAACTCCAACGCGCTTTGCCGTCTTCCCTTCCTGCTCCTCCTCAGCGGAATGCCCTGGAAGTCACTTTCCATCCGGACTATTCCCTCTACGATGGCCGTTATCTTTACAACGCCTGGCTTCAGGAACTGCCCGATCCGGTTACCAAACTGGTTTGGGACAACGCTGCTCTGATCAGTCCCCAGACAGCCCAAGACTTCGGTTTGACTCCAGGTGATGTCATCCGCCTCCACCATGATCGTTACCGATTGGAAATTCCGGTCTTTATACTGCCGGGACAGGCAGACAACTCCATCGCCCTGCACTTGGGCCAGTGCGGGGAAATCCGCATAGCCCACATTGCGGGCGGTGGCGGCACCAATGTCTTCCCGTTCCGCACGTCGCAGGCCCGGTACATTCTCACTCAAGTCCGACTCGAAAAAACCACTCGCCGAGCTACACTCGTGACAACCCAAGAACATGGGGTGATTCCCCAGGGACGAGACATTGTCCGCGAGGTGGACTTGAGCAAACTCCGCTCCTTGGCGTCCTCCGCGGGCCACGCCGCTGAGGGGGAAGACAACACTTCGCCGGATCACAATTCCTCTTTCTCCGCTCACCACGACTCCCTCCTGGGTCTGCCTCCGGACGGTCACCTCAGCGAAGAGGATTTGCGCCGCGGCTATCAAGCGGGATACGGCCAGGTACCCCCTCCTCCTTTGCCAGCCCGGGACAAGCAGCGTCGCTTCCCCCTTGACCTGGCACGACCGGAACGGCTCGATAGTCCCTTCCAATGGGGCATGGTCATCGATCTGTCGGTTTGCACGGGTTGTTCGGCGTGCATCCTCGCGTGTCAGGTGGAAAACAACATCCCTGTGGTCGGCAAATATGAGGTTCAACGCAATCGCGAGATGCATTGGTTGCGCATCGACCGTTACTTCTCATCTGCAAACGGACAGGTAGCTGACGCGGAGCCACGCGTGATCACCCAACCGCTGGCTTGTGTCCACTGCGAACAGGCCCCCTGTGAGCAGGTTTGTCCTGTCAATGCCTCGGTGCACAGTCCGGAAGGTCTGAACTTGCAGGTATACAACCGTTGTATTGGGACCCGATACTGTGCCAACGCGTGTCCCTACAAAGCCCGCCGCTTCAACTGGTTCGATTACAACAAGCGTCCCTTGGACTCCTTGCGGACCCCTACTCCGTTGACTCCAGAAGGTAGTGCCTTGACCCGCCCTTTACTTCCAGAACCATTGCGGATGCTGAAGAATCCGGATGTGACCGTCCGCATGCGTGGTGTCATGGAAAAATGCACCTACTGTGTGCAACGTCTGGAACGTGCCAAATATGGGGCTAAAATCGCGGCCACAGAAGTCGCCCAGGGACGGCGGACTATTCCCATTGACGCCCACTACCGCCCAGACGGGCCACCGTCGGCTTACCGCAAACCTCAGGATCCCCGATCCGCCGGCTACGACCTGGATCGCTGGGGGCGGGTCATCGTACCGGATGGTCTGGTGCGCACGGCTTGTCAGGCCGTCTGTCCCACCCAAGCGATTACCTTCGGCAACTTGCTGGACCCCCAGAGTGCCGTGACAGCCGCCAAACTGCGGGCCGGAGAATATGCCTTGCTTGGCGAACTGAATACAAAGCCCCGCACCAGCTATCTACCCCGCCTGCGTAATCCCAACCCGGAACTGACCTGATGGGCCCAAACCGGCGTAACGTGGTGGACTCAAGTATGACTCCCAACGCCCCTACTCATGACAAACCTTCCTTGTGGGACTCCCACGGCCAAGCCTCCCTGGTGCCCGATTCTCTGCCCCGCATACCTCTGGTCTGGGGTCCGGATACTTACGAGACACTCACCCATCAGATCTGTTCCATCACGGAACAATCCCCTCCACGCTGGTGGTGGCCCGCCTTTCTCATCTCTTCGGGACTGCTGACCGGTGGCATTCTCGCAGCCACCTATCTGATCTCCACCGGTGTAGGAGTCTGGGGCTCCAATAATCCTGTCAACTGGGCATTCGATATCACCAATTTCGTCTTCTGGATCGGTATCGGTCATGCAGGGACTCTCATCTCGGCCATTCTCTTCCTGTTCCGACAAAAGTGGCGTACCAGCATCAATCGTTTTTCCGAAGCGATGACCATATTCGCCGTCATCTGCGCGGCAGTGTATCCAGGTATCCATGTGGGGCGATTCTGGTATGCCTGGTTCATGTTCCCGCTGCCTAATGCCAACCATATTTTTCAAAATTTTCGCTCAGCCTTGCTTTGGGATTTATTTGCTGTGAGCACCTACTTCACGATTTCTCTGATCTTCTGGTACGTCGGACTGATCCCCGACCTGGCCACGTTGCGGGACCGGGCCAAAAGCCGCTTCCGACAGGTGCTCTTCGGTCTGCTCTCGCTGGGTTGGCGTGGCAGCACGCGGCACTGGCGGCATTATGAGGTCGCCTATCTTATGCTTGCCGGTCTATCCACTCCTTTGGTCCTGTCCGTGCATTCCGTGGTCAGTTTCGACTTTGCCACCTCGATCCTCCCGGGCTGGCACACCACGATCTTTCCCCCGTATTTCGTAGCCGGTGCCATCTTCGGCGGCTTTGCGATGGTCCTGCAATGTCTTATTCCAGCACGCGCTGCTTACAAACTTCACAACCTCATCACCATCAAGCATATCGACGTCATGTGCAAATTCCTGCTGGCTACTGGTTCTCTGGTGGGATATGCCTACGTCATGGAGTTATTCATAGCCTGGTACTCGGGAAATCCCTACGAATGGCAAACATTTGTCAATCGAGCATGGAATGGAGATTACACTTGGGCTTACTGGGTAATGATCACTTGCAATTTGTTCCTTCCTCAGCTCTTCTGGATCCGTTGGTGCCGGCAAACACCGGGATTTGTGCTGCTGGTGGTGACCTGCATCAACGTCGGTATGTGGTATGAACGTTTCGTCATTATTGTTCAATCCCTGCACCATGACTTTCTGCCGGCCAGTTGGGGACGCTACTATCCCACCTGGGTCGATTGGCTGCAGATGCTGGGAGATTTCGGTCTGTTTTTCACCCTGACGTTGCTCTTCGTCCGCTTTCTGCCGATGATCGCCCTGGCCGAAGTGAAAAGTATCCTGCCGATGTCCCAGCCTCATGATCGCTTCGCTTCCGCGGAGCGATATCTCCAAGACGAGTCGGGACGTTATCCCACCGCCGATCATGCTTTGGCCGCCCGCTATGGTCCACCGGCTCGGCCGCGGAGCACTATCCCTCCTGCGAATGAACCTGTTCCCGCCTTTCTGCCCACGCCGGAGGGGAGCGGTCAACCCTGGGGAGTCGTCGCGGAATTTGCCAACGCTCAGGAATTGCTCCACGCTGCTCAGGCGGCCCGGCAGAAGGGCTACACCCATCTGGACGCCTGGACTCCCTTCTACGTCCACGGCATGAAAGAAGCCATCGGACGGCAACGCAGCCGGCTCCCTTTGTTCACACTCGCCGGAGCCTTGACCGGCCTGGCCACGGCCGTCTCCCTCCAGTTTTACCTGATGACCTACTACTATCCCACGATTGTGGGCGGTAAGGAATATCGCTCCTGGGAAGCCTTCGTGCCGGTCTTTTTCGAGTTGACTGTGCTCTTTGCGGGATTCTTCACCCTCTTTGCCCTGATTGGCTTATGTGGCCTGCCGCGCTTGTTCCATCCCCTGGATGCTCACCCCACATTCCACCGCGCCACACAAGACGGTTTCTTCCTGACGATCGAAGCCACCGACCCGATATTTGATGCCGACCAAAGCCGGGAATTTCTCCAGTCCCTAGGCGGACACCACGTGGCCGTTGTGGAACGGTGATGGTGATGAAGTGCACCCTCCCCCTGCCACCACCAGGAGGATCGAACATGTGCAGGACCGGACATACCCATGACACTGAAGTTCCATCCTCTCCAGCTAAAGTAGCAATGACGATGCGAACCCGGCTCCTCCAGCTTACTGAACACGCCGGATGAGAACGCGAGGGAGAAACGGATCATGTACACCATCGACGCCAACCTCCTGATGAACACACTCCTGGCAGCCCTCCTGCTCACTGGCGCTTTCCTGTTTATTCTCACGTTGGTATCGGCGGCTATTTCCTGGCAGCGTGGGTCCACCCTGCTGAGCTGGCTGTATGTTCTGACCTCGATTTTTGGAGCATTTGCCGTACTTGTAGGCATTCTCGGCCTGCGTGGACGCACCAGCGATGTTCCCCCATGGCACTTCTTCCTGGACATGAAGTACCAGCCCAAATACACGGCTCAGGGCGGCAGTTCATTTTTCCCGGATGGCCGCGCCAGCCGCCTGCCACCGCCAGATACAGTCCCTTATGATGGCACGGACTATTTCGCAGATGCTGGTTACCATCAGGACCCACAACCGGATTTTCTTCAGGCCGATCGCCGTTACTACACAGGCATCGCCAATCCCGCAGCCATGCGAGACGAAGGAGGAAACCGCATCCCCGAAGGGCCTCGTTGGGAAAACGGCCAACTGGTCGGGGAAGGATACTATGTCAACCATATTCCCCCCTACGCGGTGCAACGTGCCGGCGGATGGGCACCGCTGATCCGCCGCGGACGTCAGCAGTTCGACATTCATTGTGCCGTCTGTCACGGGGCCAGTGGACGCGGAGGCGTTGCCGAGGCCGCCTACGGCATCGTCGGTGCTTATGGCCTGTCCGTACCTCCCTCCAACCTGGTCACCCCGGATATTCAAGCCCAACCGGACGGTCAGCTCTTCCACACCATCACCTACGGCATCCGCAACATGCCCGCTTACGCCCATCAGATCTCAGTGCATGACCGTTGGGCTATTATCGCCTACCTGCGGGTGTTGCAATTTGCCGCCGGTAATCCCCTGCTGAAACAACCCTGAAATACATTGCTCGACGGATCCCGACTATGAACATCACCCCTAGGTTCGACTCGGAAACAAACTCACCGCCTGCAGAGTTGTCCTGGCCACCCGGATTGCCGGAACCGGTCACCCCATTGGGAAGCCAGGCCGATGGTATCGTCCGCACACTGGTTATCATCACCTCGGCCGCCGGCTTCGTCCTGTTCCTGGGAGCCTTTGTCAACGGCCGGCAGTTCTTCCACTCTTACCTCTTCGGCTATGTCTTCGCTCTGGACATTGCTCTGGGAGCATTATTTTGGAACCTGATCCATCATGTCAGCGATGCCGGCTGGTCTGTCGGTCTGCGACGCATCTACGAAAATATTCATCGTGCGCTCATACCGTTGAGCATACTTTCCCTCCCCTTGCTTATCGGTATCTTTTCGGGGCAACTTCATCAGTGGTATCCCTTCATTCATGGAGCACCACCAGAAGATGAACACTTACAGCACATTTGGCATGTTAAGAGCATCTATTTTGATACCACCTTCTTCCTGACAAGATTTCTCCTCTATTTCAGCATATGGATTCTATATTCATTCCTGATGCGTCATTGGTCCTTTCAACAGGACCAGCTCGGCGGAGTAGAATGGACCCTGCGACTGCAGCGATGGGCACCTTCGGGGCTGGTCTTACTTGGCCTCAGCAGTACCTTTTTCGCCTTCGATTGGCTCATGAGTCTGCAATACACCTGGTTCAGCACCATCTATGGTGTGTATTTTTGGGTCGGTGGCTTTCGGGGCAGCCTGTCCTTGGCCGTTCTCATTGTTCTGGCTTTGCATGCCAGTGGCCATTTGCGAAGAACCATCACCATCGAACATCTACATGATGCTGCCAAAATCATGTTTGGTCTCACCATCTTCTGGGCCTACATTGCTTTTTCCCAATATTTCTTAATCTGGTACGGCAATATGCCCGAAGAAACACAATTTTATCTACTCCGTCGCAACGGTGCATGGTACGATATGTCAATACTCTTGCCTGTGCTATATTTTGTCATACCATTTTTCATGCTTCTCCCCCGTGCCCATAAACGCAATCCCCGCTGGTTGGCCGCCAGCGCTACTTTGATCCTACTGATGCACGCGTACGACTTGTATTGGCAGATTCTGCCGGTTCTTCACCATGACACCGTACACTTGCACTGGATGGACACTGCTGCCTGGATCTGTTTCACCGGCGTCCTCCTTCTGGCGTGCCTCTGGGGCTTACAGCGGATGCCTTTGATCCCCATCCGCGACCCTCGTTTGTCTGAAACCATCGGTTATATCAATGATACACCTTGAAACCTTCAAGAACGGTTTATTCAATAGCACAGTATGCAAAAGGTTAGCTAAACTATGAGTAACACGATGACAGAAAAGCAAGATACAAATGGGAACAAACCACCGGGGTTTCCCGTTCTAACCGTTATATCTACGCTGGTGATCCTTTTCCTCTTCGCCACCCTGATGCTCCTGGCCTACTATTATTCCTTCTACGCACCGCCGTCCCCAACTGAAGAGGACCAGGAAACAGCGGACCCTGCGCGTAAACTGGCCGAAATCCAGGCCAAAAATCAAGCCATCCTAGAAGGCCGTCCGGAGACAGGCACAGCAATGTCCCTTGAGAAGGCGATGGATCAACTGCTCAGCCAACTGCGTAGTGAAAAAGACACCATGCCATTCCCCAAGCCTTCACCTGCACCACCTGCTGAAACCAAAGACAAATCAAGAGAAAAGAAATGATCTCCGTTACCCTAAATAAGTATAATTATCTGTGGTGAGAAATTAACATGGAATCTGCAGATATAGCCGTATTGTTGACTGTCGTTGGCTCCATTATATGCTTTGGAGGAGCTGCCGTACTGGCTTTGGGCTGGGCCTTCCGCAACGGACAATTCGACAACTTTCAGCGGGGCGCGTTATCGATTTTCGACGCCGATGAACCGGTCGGAGAGCCCACAGACTTCTTTCCCGATTACCGCGGCCGCACGCCAGATCAAGATCAGCCACACCATTGGACAAGGGAGACATGACTTATGGCTGTCTCTGTGCTGGCACGTGATGAGCTACGTTGGCAAGCAGCCCAGGAACGTGTGACGATCGACCGCTCCTGTCGCGGGCCAGTCCTGGCGTTCTGCGCCACCGCCCTCTTCTGGCTTCTGGTCGGCTCGTTCCTGGCCCTCGTGGCATCCACCAAGCTGCATAGTCCCTATTTCCTCACCGGAAGCCCGACCTGGACCTTCGGACGCGTGCGGATGGCTCATCTCCAAGCCGTCGCCTTGGGCTGGTCCTCCCTCGCGGCTATGGCGGCCTGCCTCTGGCTCATGTGCCGACTCGCTCGCGTCGAACTGGTTTACCCCCGGATGCTCTACCTCGCCTGTACCCTCTGGAACCTCGCCACTGCCCTCGCTGTCATCGGCATCCTCCTCGGAGACGGAACGTCTGTCGAATGGCTCGATGCCCCCACCTACTCCCACCCCTTCTTCGTAGCAGGCGTCGGGTTGGTTACCGCCTGGGTCGTCGCTACCTTCCGCCGTCGACGGGAACAGCACGTCTATGTCACCCAATGGTATATCCTCGCTGCCGTCTTCTGGTTTCCTTGGCTCTATACCGTCGCCACATTGATGATCTTCTGGACACCTGCTACAGGTGTCATACAACCCATTGTAAACTGGTGGTTCAATCATAATTTCCTGGGCTTGTGGCTAACACCTATCGGAGTTGGCATTGCATATTATATCATACCTAAAATACTAGGTCGACCCATTCATAGCTATTATCTCAGTATTACAGGATTCTGGACATTGGCCCTCTTCTACTCGTGGGCAGGCATGCATCATCTCATTGGCGGCCCGATTCCTGCCTGGTTAGCAACGGCCAGCACTGTGGGAAGCATGATGATGTTCATTCCCGTTATCGCTGTAGCTATCAACCACCATATGACGATGATCGGACACTTCCACCGCCTCAAATATAGTCCAGCCCTGCGATTTACTGTATTTGGGGCAATAGCTTACACCGCAGTCAGCTTCCAGGGTTCTATTGAATCGCTTAAGGATTTTAGTGAAGTCGCACATTTCACTCATTATACCGTGGGCCATGCCCATCTGGGCGTTTATGGATTCCTAGCTATGATACTGTTTGGATTATATTACTATATGATTCCAAGATTAACAGGTAGAGAATGGTATAGTAGTAAGCTCATTCGCCTACATTTCTGGTGTAGTGCTATTGGAATCACATTATATTTCACAGCATTATCTATCGGGGGGTGGTGGCAAGGACGGATGCTCAATAATCCCAATGTGCCGTTTGCAAATATCGTGATGTATGTACAGCCGTATCTGGCCTTACGAACTGTTGCTGGGATCCTAATGACCATAGGTCATATCGCCTTCGCCACACTGTTTGTCATTAACATTGCCGGCTGGGGACGACACCGCAGCAGTGGACCCACACTCTTCTCCCAACCTCCACTGCCGCTCTCCTCCCCATGGCCAGGTGCCACCAACATCATAGGTACACCGTCTACACACCTTTGAGCGATAACTGACAGAGGATGGTCACCATGGACCGTGGTATGATTCTTTTTGTCGGTGTGCTCCTGACATTCACCTCCAGCTGGTTGGGATTGGTTCTCTTTCCGTTCTGGCAATTACAAAATCAGCCGACATTCCAGGCCGAATCCGAGGATGAACCTTATCCCCGTCCCTTGCAGGGACTCGCCTGGATTGGCATGAAGGTCTACCAGAAGAATGGCTGTATGTATTGCCACAGTCAACAGATCCGCAGCGAGCGCTTTGGAAACTGGTGGGAGGAACCCACCGGCATCATGAGGACAGGAAGCGACATCCGACGAGGATGGGGGTATCGCCGCAATGTCTCCCGCGATTACATCTATGATAATCCAACTATGTTAGGAACTATGAGGACTGGACCCGATTTAGCAAATATTGGCAACCGCTATTCATCTGCATGGCAACACATTCATACTTATAATCCTCGTGCAATCAATAGCTGGAGCATTATGCCTTCATTTGCTTATCTGTACCGGAAGGAACGCGTTGTAGGAGCTCGCTCGGAAAAAGCCCTTCCGCTCGGCAGAGAATGGACCGTCCGACCCGGTTACCGCTGGCGACCCAATCCCCAGGAATGGCTGACCATACTGCAACACCACGGCGACCAGATCAAGGAACGCTTCCTGCTCGAAGTCGGGCCACCAACGTTCGACTGGAATCAACCCGATGGACAGAACCTCCTGCTGGACTACTGGCTAACAACCCCCGAAGAAGGTTGGCAAATCCTGCCAACCGATGAAGCTGAGGCTTTGGTCGCCTACCTGCTTTCCCTTCGCAAAGCAGAATACCCTCTACCGGAGGCCAAGGAATGAATAATCATCATGATGACCAAGACGATAATGTCAACACAAGTCGAGATAGCAAACGTAGTTTATTATTGGAAATCAATTCTTCTGAAGCCGCAGATGATGAGCGCGATACCATCCAACGTATGTTGGATGTGCTTGCTCGTGAACACGCCGAACCTCGTGATGGTTTCGAGCCTGTGCCGTTCGGAGTCGCCGCGATCTTCGGGGCCCTACTGGCATGGGGCGGCTACTACTTGGGCACGAACTCCGCCGACTTCCGACCTGACGTTTATGATCGCAGCGATCTACAGCAAATCTCAGTAGCACAAAATACCATCGGACTTCCTGATCCCGATCCCCAAACCGTTGCAGAACTCATGAAAATCGGGGAACAAAAGTATGCGGCTATCTGCGCCTCATGCCACCAACCAAACGGACAGGGGAATCCCGCACAGGGGATTCCACCCTTGGATGGCTCCGAATGGGTGGTCGGCGATCAGGCCTCACCTGCCCGATTGGCACGGATACTCCTTTATGGATTGACAGGAAGTATCACGGTCAAAGGTCGTGTGTACAATGGCCAGATGCCGGCACAAGGAAATGTGCTCAAAGATTATGAAATAGCATCTGTAATTACCTATATACGCAATAGTTGGAGCAATAGTGCAGATAAAAACAGGCCGCCAGCAATTACTGCGACTACAATTAAGGCCGCCAGAGCAGCAAATGGCAGTAGAAAAACCAACGGCACCCAACCATATACAGTAAGTGAACTATTGCAAATTCCCATTGATTATGTTGATGCAGGAGATAAACAAAATATCGAAACACCTAAAAAAAGTTGAATAGAAAAATAAATAATGCTGAAGAGTGAGGAGTAAATTGATGCATGTCTGTGACAATTGCGGTAGTCCATTTTCAACAACGCCACTTTATGGTCGCCCTTGGCCAGATCACCCACCTGCCACATACTGTTGCTATGGATGTCTGACTTGGGGGGAACATCACCAACTCGAAAATACCCATAATAAATCTGATCAACCTTCAGACATTTCATTCCCGCGAACACTAGGCATACGCCTGGGCATATCCGCAATAATAACCGCACAGATCATGATTTTTGGTTTGGCTACAAATCTACATTGCGATATGCCTAAATATGCCAAAAATATAATCAATACTATCATATTAATATCAACTATACTAGTAATATTGATACTAGGAATGCCTCTAATAACTAATACAATCCGAGAATTATGCAGCAAAAGGATTACCATAGAATCTCTTTTTACAATTACTCTAATAGGTAGCTTTATAGCATCACTAGAATCATATATCCAGGACCGCGAATATACATATTTCGAAGTTGTTCCTATATTGTTGATTATCTATAATATCGGAAATTTATTAGTTTCACGTATGCGGACTATAACAACTAAGCGGGCCTCCCTCTGGATTGATCAAATAAATTATGCACATAAAGTGACCATGGAAAACAAAACAGTAAAAGTCCCAGTTGACACGATAGATGTAAATGATATTGTTCAAATTTCTCCGGGTGAAGTGGTTCCTGTCGACGGTGTTATTATAGAAGGATCAGCTTACATATTTAGTGGTTCCATACGTGGAGATCCATTTCCCGATGCACGTGGTATAGGGGAAGCTGTAACAGCAGGAGAAATAGTTTATGACGCTGTAATTCGAATACGAGCCACATCTAGGGGGACAAATAGGCAGATTGACAGCATTGTAAATATCATTAATCAAGCTCATAAAAGATCTGGATCTATAAGATACATATCTGATAAATTGTCCAAATGGTTTGTTTCTATAATTATTCTTGTCTCACTTATAACATATATATATTGGTCTAATATAAAAGAATATTCCTGGCATGATGCATTATATTATTCAATGAGTGTACTACTTGTCGCATGTCCATGCGTGATAGGAGCCACTATACCGCTAATACAATGGATCGCCATAAATAGGCTAGCAGAGAACGGAATTATAGTACGGGCAGGAGATATTATTGAAAAATTAGCAAAAGTGAATTGTATAGTATTTGACAAAACAGGCACACTTACAGAGATTGACAACTATCGAGTAAGCTGTTATTTTTTAGCGGAACGTGTTTTATGTGATTATATACTTAATGCAATCTATTATATTGAAAAAAATTTGAATCACCCCATAGCAAGTCTTTTTTCACAAATACCAGAAAAGTATGACAAATATAATGTTCATATCTATGAAATTAAACAAATATCTGGGTGTGGTATAGAGGCTAAATTATTAGTACAAGATATCTGTATGACACTACATATAGGGTCTGAATTCTGGATAAAAAGATTGATTGGTTCGGATGGTGTAGACATGCCATACCGTGGAAGTTATCAATCTAAAAAGATATACATTTTATGTAATTATAAACTTTCAATAATTATTGAATATTATGAAAAACTTATAAATCATGTATATGAAACATTTACCGAATTATCAAAATTAGCTTTACCTATTATAGTTATGACAGGAGATCGTCGTGCATGTCTCGATAATCTGCCAATCCACGATGTTTATTCGGGACTATCAGCCATAGAAAAATATCAAAAATTAGTAGAAATAAAAAGTAATGGCGCTCATGTTATGTATATTGGGGACGGCGTAAACGATGCTGCCGCTCTGGCAACAGCTAATGTGGCTATCGCATTAGCCAGTGGTGTGGACTTAGCTGTCCAAGCCTCTGATGCCGTATTGTATAATAAGGATCTACGTGTTATTCCATGGGCTATTGCATTTAGCCGTGCTACGATGCAGGCAATCTATCGGAATCTCTCACGTGCCTTGATTTATAACATAATAGGGGTCGGCCTAGCAGCTTGCGGTTACCTTCATCCTATTGTCGCTACATTATTGATGGCGATTTCGAGTATATGCCTTATCTTATCTGCATCACGAATCGAATACGGCGACAACTGCGATCAAGTGACAATAACACCCGGAACAACAATATCAGGTGAAGGTTACATATACAGGTCATTCATACATTTTGTAGCATTTGCATTACAAGGATTCTTAATATGTATAATATCAAATACTAATATATATACAAGTATAGCAACTATGATATTTTATATATTTGTCGGAATTATACTATCATACTTATGGTACATGTGGATGCGAGTACCATATTATGTAGATATGGTAATTGGTGTACTATCGATGGGGAATCTGGGTATGGTATTAGGTATCTGGTTAGATCAATTTGTTTATAACAAAGAATATATACACTACCATGGTGATATCTCATCCATCGATACCTTTTCGTCGATGTGGCTTAGTATGTTTTTATTTTCCAATGTTGCTATGTTTTACATGAATCGTCGTCCTATCCATGATAGAATACATAAACTATCGATGCTATTGGGCGGCAATATCGGTATGATTTGTGGTATGTATGTATGTATGAGATATATATATTCATTTCCAGATATATTATTTCATTTAGAGATATTACACTATCTTATTATGTCATTAGGAATGCTGACCGGTATGCTGATTGGAACCTATTTTACAGCGATAATATTTTATCTACTTGCTATATCTTTCAGATGACTTTAGATATAGTACTTAGCAAAGTAATACAAAGTGAGTGAAAAGGCAATGACAATGATAATTGCACGCACAAGATAGGGAGAGAGCAAGCGAGCGACGCTCGCACCGCAGTAACCCCCGCTAACAGCTGCGATAGCCATAGGGATCGCATATTTCCAAATCACCATATCATTCCATATGAAAATGATAACGGATGCTGTATTGATAGTTGCAGCAAGCAATGTTTTTACAGCATTCATATGATGTATGTTTCCCAAGTTCATATATCCCAGGGCGCTAAGCATCAGTATTCCTATTCCCGCGCCGAAATAACCTCCATACACAGCTACTAAAAATAAAAATAGTGATATCAAAATAAACTTTGATACATATCTTTTTGATAGTTCGCCATTATTACGCCTATCTTCTACTTTTCTTCTAATCCTGCGATTGATAGGTCCTTGTATCAGAAAGAGCACAGTAGCCGTAAGTATCAGCCATGGTACAAGATCAGCAAAAACGGCGGGAGCGGTGCTTACCAGCCATGCGCCTACAGCGCCTCCGATCAGGCACGGCATGAGTACTCTCAAAGTAAAGTGTCGATACTCCCAAAGTTCACGCCGGTATCCTACAGCCCCTGCAAACGAACCGGGTAGCAATGCTACAGTACTCGTGGCATTTGCAAGTGCCGGCTCGAGGATCGCGGCTAAAGGTGGAAATGTCAAAAGAGTGCCGCCTCCAGCTATCGAGTTGAGCGCCCCGGCCATGAGTGCTGAAGCGCCAAGAATCAGATATATTTCCATATGCCCCATAAAAATGGGTATATCAGCGGCACTGGTGTCTGATCAGTATATTTTTGTTACTTCAGTGTCGTTATCCCACCTCAATGGGTTGGGTCCCTTCCCATTCTCCGGCGTGATCCTTGCTTGTGGAGGTCGGCGGTAGATACCATGCAGGCCAGTGGCTAGCAGTGTTGTCTTGGAAAGACATCATACCTCCTAAGCCACCGCCTTCACCATCTTCCATTGTTCCGGTAATAACCAGTGACCACGATAAAAGCTTTCCAACATTACCAGCTTTAGTGTCACGGACCTCCAAGGTCCATCGTCCGGCTGCCAATATGCCATGGAATATCGTAAACGATTGGACTGGACGAAATACTCCACTATAAGGTGGTCTGCCTTGTGATATGCTCGTGCTTGCATTATCTGAGAACCATGTATTTCTTAGATCGTCTCCTTTTCTTCCATGGCGATTGAATAATACTACGGATTGATTTTGTGGCCCAATCAATCTGATATGCAAATCACCCGTCGCAGTGTGCTTCAGGTTTACACGCACCGAAATATCACTAATTGTGATTGCTTCAGAAATTGTCAATACTGATCGGGTTATTCTATAATCGCGTATTGGTTTATTGACATTCATTACATCATATCGCTTTGTGACACTGGTGTCAAGGTATTGTTCGATACTATATCTATCTTCTGGGATTTGACCATTGATGCTATCACCGTTCTGATTCATCGGGTTCCCCGTACTATCTTCTATAAATGGGCCGATAACTATTTTGTAATTTCCTCTCTTGGTTTGTTCCGAAAATATTATATCAAACTGTGTGTTATTACTACCATCTACAGAATGTATTGTGAATTGCGTCGATATGGGACCGTCAGGGCCTATGAATTCAATAATATCACCCTCCGTAAAACTGCTCGGGTTGATTGGTTTGTTGAATGTAAATCGGACTGAATCGAACGTACGAGGACGGCTACCTTTGAATCGAGCCTCTACCACCCTCGCCCCCGACGACCCCAACACCACCTCCGCTGTATACCGATCCCCTGGATCCTCGCCATTCACACCATTGCCATTCTGATTCATCCCATTCCCATCACCATCCCAAATGTTCGGACCCAACGTCAAACGATATGTCCCTGGACTACTCTGCACACCAAACCGAATGTCAAATACCTTGTTGTCCGTACCACTCACTGCCGTGACCGTGTAACTCGTCGATAT
>Ga0197142_1000943_pt1 | contig 26958 bp, 24 predicted proteins | sample GBS60_MetaG_FD_148614 | JGI IMG/M metagenome (GOLD analysis project Ga0197142, IMG submission 148614) | Sediment microbial communities from Great Boiling Springs, Gerlach, Nevada, United States - GBS 60_MetaG | ecosystem: Environmental > Aquatic > Thermal springs > Hot (42-90C) > Sediment... | reverse complement strand
AAGCGGGAGCATCTCTGTTTAAATCCGGCTTTCCAGCGGCATTTTGAGGATTTTGCCAACCTCCAAGACAAGAATTAGGATAAAACTCAATGTTTTCAGCTTTTGTTAAATATAAATATCTTGTAATTAAAAAAATTAAAACAAAAATACCGAAAAAACTAAAAATTATTTTTTTATTATGATTAAATTTATTTTTTAAATCCTCAAAAGTAAATTCAATTTTCCATTGTTTTTTCCTAAAAACAATAGTTTTATTGCTTTTTTCTAAACCAATATCTAAAACTTTAGGATATTTATCCTTTTTTTCTTTTTTCTTCAAAAAATGCTTCATTATTATATTAATTTTAACATAAACTTTTAATAAATGGAATATAATTCACTAAATGACACTAAAAAAATAACTAAAAAACACTAAAAGTATATTCCACTAAAAACACTAAACGCAAACTAACAAACACTAAATACAAAAATGTATTCCACCAATTAACACTAAATAGAACTAAATGACACTAAAAATTTATTACGCTAAATTGTGCTAAACACAAAAATATATAATCCACTTTTCAATTTTCAAATAATTTCCAATTATTTTTAGAAAAAATATAATATAGTTTTTAAAATTGAAAATTAAAAATTGATTGAAAATTTATCCTTAATTCATAATTCATACTTCATAATTCATTATAAATGAGTCCTCCAATTAAAGGCAAAAAATCTGATTTATAATTATCAATTATTTCTTTTATTTTATCGTTTTCAAATTTAATAAAATAAGGAATACTTGGTTTTTCTATTTTAATTTTTAAATTTGCCCCAATACGCTGATCTAAAATTTCTGGTAAATCCCCTATTAAAAAAATTCTATTTACAACAGGAGAAGCTCCATGTTCGTGATAAGATTTGGTATTATAAAATAAAACTATTTTTTCTAATTCTTCTATAAATTCATTATGCTTTTCATTTTTAAAAAATGAATTTAAACCAAATGGCAAATAGGTTGAAATATGAATTCCTCTTCCTCCAAAAACAATTAAAACTGTACGCTCTGCTGAAACAGAAATAATTAAAACAGCATCAGGAGTTCCAAAAGTTCTAAAAAGCGCCCCAACAATCATTTTATTTTCCGGCTCAAATTTTTCTAAAGAAACACCAAGAGATTTTAATAATTCATAATATGATTCTAAATAATTTTTATTTATTGCCCACAAAGAATAATCATAATGGGAATCATAACGAAACACGGGTTTAAATTCTTTAATATCAAAAACCGCTTCAAAATCTAGCGTAACTAAAGAATAAATTTTTTCTTCTTTATTCCTTTCTTTTTCAAAATTAGATGATAATGAAAAAATTTTATAAAAAGTTTCCTCTTCAGGAGTAATTCCTAAAATATTTTTAATTTTTATATTTGCTTTTTTAAAAGATTCTTTAAGAAAAAATTTAAAAAGTTCTTTATCTTTAACCAAGCCGTCTTTATCAATTAAATCTTCTACAAAAATTAAATCGGCAAAATTAATTTTATAAATATCTTTATTTTTTTGTCCAATTAAAATTTTAATTGAAGATTTATCAACTTTTAAAACCGCTTTATATTTAGAATTAAAAATCTGATCTAATTTATCAGCTATTTTTAAAAAAATATTTTTCTTGTTTTTTAAAACAAACATTTTAATCTAAAATAATAAATGTTCCGGGTTTAATTGCCCATCCTCCGCCCGGACCAGAAACAAAAGATTGCGAAGGTAGCCCTTCGTCATACCAAACTTGGGCATTTGAATTTAAAATTAACTTATGCGCAGTAATAGCAACAGGGTGCGAATTAGAATTAACTTCTAAATTTCCAAAACGCGCATAATAAATTCCTCCCTGCGAATTTCCATTTAATTCAATAGCTAAACCACCAGCCTTGTCACTTACAAACATTAAATATCCAGCATTTTGTTTTATATATTTTACTTTTGCGTATAAAGCTGCAACCTCTATACTATCTTGATTCCCATTTTTAATTTCGCGCAATCTTATACGAATATTGTCTAATTGACTTTTATTTAATGGTGAACTAAAAGAAAATGTTGAACTTGCCCAATTAAATGAAGTTGTTAAAGGAATAACTCTTTCAGATAAAGCGCTTCCGTCTACAATTAAATTAACCCCTAAAGAATCTCCACTTGAAGTTGCAGTATTTCTTGCATAAACCCAAACAACAATTTGACTTACTGATGTAGCATTATCTATTGTTTGCATATTAAATTCATCTATTTGATTTGATAAGGAACTAAAAATATAATCTGAAGTATCTGCCGGAGATGGAAATTCAACTAAATCATCAATATTGGACCAATGTGAACTTGTTGGAGACGCATTCCATTGAATGGTATAATCTCCATCCGGCCTAATCGTACCCCAAGACTCAGGACGTAAAACCCGAGAATTACTATTCATATAAATAGTTCCATCTGCTAAAATTACTGTTCCATCTATATCAAAAGAATCATCTAATTTAGCGATAGAATTAGAATTAAAACTAATATTTCCAGTAACATAAATAGGACCGGTAATAACTAAAGTAGCATTTGTATTTATAGTTAAATTACCATTTATTCTTTTTGGGCCTAAATAATTTATTCCGCTATTATAAGAAACATTTCCACTTATAATTCCTCCAGATTCAGCTTTACTTATCCAATAATTTCTATCAAAATCAGGCAAGGCTATGGGCTCTTTTCCTGTAACTGATTGGCCTCGAGGGCAATCGCTTGGAGTAATTGAACTTACTGCAAATCCGTCTCCTGTTATAAAACTCTTTGAATCACAATCAATATAAGAATTAGAATAAACATTTCCATAAATAATCGCATTTGAATTTAATTCAACTCCGCCAAAACCGCCTTGCGAAGCATAACGAAAAGAAGAAGCTCCTGATGATTTAGTTAGAGTTGCTCTTATTCTTTTTTTAATTTTATAATTTGATTTATTTGGATAATATCCGATTGATTCAATAACTTTATCTTGACCAACATTAAAAACAAAAACTTCAAAAGATCCATCGCCAAACATTATCTCTCCCCCAGTTCCATTCCAATTTATATCTTTATTAATTTCAAAAAGAGCTTTTTGTATTCCTGCCTCACCTAAATTTAACACTCTTTCAGTATTAACTGATTTATAACTTGAAAAAATATTAATCCAATTAGAATTAAAATAATTTATAACTAAAAATAAAAATATCCCGAAAATTAAAAGCACAATTCCAGCCATAACCTGACCATCTCTTAAATTTAATATTTTTTTTATTTTTAAAATCATTTTATCTTAAATTTACCGTTGTTGTGCTTTGTTTAATTAAATCTTCTTCTTTATATTTTTTAATTGTTTCCAAATAAATTATAACACTTTTTGAATCTTTTGGAGATAAATTGCTATATTTAAAAATTAAATTTTTAACGCTATCGCTAATTAAAATTTTTCCAGAACTTCTTTTAGAATTTAAATCAGCATTTATTATTCTATATAATTTATAAGGAAAAGTTGATGTTTCTAAATTAAAAACAACAATATCATTGCTTCCTAAAATAATATGATCATTATTATCAATACTTCTTAATTGTAAAACCAAGGTTGATGTCTCTGAATTATAAGTAATAGAATTAATTACTGTTGAATCTAAAATGCTTTGCGATTGACGAATATATGTTTTTAAATTATCAATAATTTTTAAATTTTCATTTTTAGCGTTTGCATCTGTTATACTTTTAGGAATAATAATACTATACTTTTGATAAGCGCTAAATAAAGTAATAATATTTAAACTTAAAATAACAAACAAAAACAAACTTAAAATTATTTCTATCAAACTAAAGCCGGAATTGTTTATTTTTTTATTTTTTTTCATTTATTTATTATAAAATAAAGCATCTAATTTATAGGTTGAGGTTGATTCTCCGCTTTTCCAGTTAATTGAAACAATAATATGTTTTAAGGAACTTGTTGATTCGTAATCTTGGGTAAATATAAAACCTTCGCCATTCGGCAAATTTAAAATATCAGGATCAGAAATTGTTGTTGTACCGTTTGCTGGTAAATTTGCAAAAGGCAATTGTTTTAATTCTTCCATTTTACGTGAAGCAATTTGATTTGCTAAAACTAAATAACCAATAGATTTATTTGTTTTTTCTAAAAATAAAACAGGAGTAATCATAAGTAAAACTAAGCTCATCAAGGCCACAGAAATAATAATTTCAATTAAAGAAAATCCCTTTTTATTATTTAGAAACAGTTTGAATTGAAGCATAAATTAATTGAACAGTTGCCACTGCGACAAAACCAACAATAACACTTAAAACAACCATTAAAAATGGCTCAAAAAGTTTTGATAAATTTTCAAGAGTCAAAGATACTTCATTTTCCATAAAAAGAGATAATTGTTTTAAAAGTGAAGACATTTGCCCTGTTTCTTCTCCAACGCTTATCATTTGTCCAACTATTGGAGAATAAAGATTATTATACTGCGAAATTAAATCTGAAAGTTTTTTACCCTGCCTTATACCATCAGCAAAAGCATTGATTGAATCTCTATAATAACTTGACTTAATTGTTTTTGCTGTAATTTCTAAAGCATTAGGCATTGAGATTCCTCCTGAAATTAAAGAAGAAAAAGTTCTAACAAATTGAACAGTATATATTTTTTGAGTTAAACCTTTAATAACTGGAATTTTTAACCAAAGTGCATCAAGAGTTCTTTTGCCTTGATATGTTTTTGACCAAATTAAAAATAAAATAATAAAAACTAACAATCCTCCAAAAATATAATAAGAATTATTGGTAACAAATTGAATAGTTGCAATTAAAATTTTTGACAATGTAGGAATTTTTACATTTAAAGATTCATAAACTTTTAAAATTTTCGGAAAGACAAAAAATGTTATAAAAAAACTAACCAAAAGCATTACAACAATAATAACAACAGGATAAATAATTGCGCCAATAATTTTAGATCTAAAATCATTTGATTTTTTTAATTCTTCAGCTAAAATCTCCAAAACTTCTTCTAAATTTCCAGCTGCTTCACCAGTTCTAACCATATTAGTAAATAAATCATTAAAAATATCTGGATATTTTTCCAAAGCTTCAGCAATTGTTTTCCCGGAATTAATACTATCAGCAATATCTAAAAGAGCTTTTTTAAATCTTAAATTTTTGGTTTGAGCGGCTAATAATTGAATTCCGCGAGTTAAAGGAATTCCCGCGCGAAGCATTAAAGATAAATATCTTGCAAAAAACATTTTATCTTCGTTTTTTACTTTACCAAAAAGTAAAAATTTAAAAATAGAAAATTTCATTTTTTTTATTCTTTTGTAACCCTAATAATTTCTTCAATAGAAGTAATACCTTCTACTGCCTTAATAAATCCATCTTCTTGCATTGTAATCATACCTTGCTCACGAGCTTTTTGTTTAATCTTATCAGCATTTGCACCTGAAAATATAAGTTCTCTAATATCATCATTTACCTCCAAAACCTCATAAATACCAATACGACCGCTATAACCATCGGGACAATCATTCAAAAAACCAGGTTTATACCAAATTATATCTTTTAATGTTTGATCTTGACTTAAAAGATTAATTTTTCTTAAAGTATTTGTAATTTCTTCAATATTAACTAAATTAGCTAATTCTTTATATTGATCATCAGAAAGTTTATATGGAATTTTTGTTTTTGGACAAAGTTTTCTAACTAAACGTTGGCCAATAATAACATTTACAGTTGAAGCAATTAAAAAACTTTCAACGCCCATATCAATTAAACGAGGCAAAGCCCCTGCAGCGTCATTTGTGTGTAATGTTGATAAAACTAAGTGACCTGTTAACGCAGCATTAATTGCTAAAGCTGCAGTTTCATTATCTCTTATTTCTCCAACCATAATAACATCGGGATCCTGTCTTAAAATCGAACGCAAACCGTTTGCAAAAGTTAATCCAATTTCCGGCTTAACTTGGGTCTGATTTGCGCCAAAAAGCTTATATTCTATTGGATCTTCTATTGTAACAATATTTATATCTCTTTTATTTATTTTTTTAAGTAAAGAATACAATGTTGTTGTTTTCCCTGAACCCGTTGGTCCTGTTGAAAGAATCATTCCATAGGGTCGTGTAATTGCTTTATTTATTATTTGAATTTCTTTTTCTCTAAAACCAAGCTCTTCTAAAGTAAAATCTCTTCCTTCTTCTTCTAAAATTCTTATCACAACCTTTTCTCCATCAATAACAGGCATAACTGATACACGAAAAGAATAACGCTTTTTATCTATTTCAAGTTTAAATCTTCCATCTTGAGGTAAGCGATGTTCGTCAAGTTTTAAATTAGCTAAAACTTTAATACGCGCTATAATTGCCGGAGCGTGTTCTTTTAAAAAATTTACAATATCATGTAAAATTCCATCAATTCTATAACGTACCACTAATTCATTTTCCTGAGATTCAATATGAATATCCGAAGCATTAGATTTAATAGCTTCTTTAATTAAAGAATCAACAATTTTAATTATTGACTCTCCAATATTTGTTTCTTCTTTTGATTTTGTTGATTTTGTATCTATGCTACTAATTAATTTAATATCCCATTCTTTAATTTTATTAAAAGTTCCAAAAATTTTATCTTTAGGAGCGTATTGAGCTTCTATTTCTAAATCTGTTTTTTTTCTTAAAAAATCAATTAAATCCTCATCCCATGGATCAGCCATTGCAACAATTAATTTATCTCCCCTTTTTTCAATAGGTAAAACATAAAAATTTTTTATGATAGATTCAGGAATAACAGAAAGCAAACTAAAATCTATAAAATCATTAATTTGGGCTTCAGGAATTCCCGAAATTTCAGATTTAATTTTAGCTAAATCTTCTGAACTTATTACCTTTTCTTCAATTAAAATTTCTTCTAAAGAACGCTTGGATTTTTTAGCTTTATTCTCAAGAATACTAAATTTTTTAGAGTCAATATATCCTCTTTTAATTAATTCCTTTTTTAATAAATCCTTAGAAGGCAATTTAATCATATTAATTTTATTTTACACTAATAGAAATTTAATAGCAATATAATCTCTTTAAAATTTAAATTATCGCATAATAAAAAAATTTTAATTTTAAAAACAAAATTTATTTGCGGCGGGGGTGAGATTCGAACTCACGTTCCCAAAAAATGGGAAACCCGATTTCGAGTCGGGCCCGTTCAACCACTCCGGCACCCCGCCAATTTTGTGTGTCCCCACCAGGATTTGAACCTGGATCTATTCCTTAGGACGGAATTGTTCTATCCATTAAACTATGGGGACAATTCGCAATTTAACTCTATTAAACTTTTTTTAAACTTTAATATTATATTTTTCCTTGAAATCCCTTATTTATTATAATATACTAAATACAGAAATTATTTCAATTAAGGGCCCATAGTATAACGGTAGAACACCGCTATGGCATGGCGGAGGTCGGGGTTCGATTCCCCGTGGGTCCACAAAATAATTTATTAAATTATTAACTTTTAATGCCAAAAAATTAAAACAATTTTTATAAATTTTTATTCATAATTATAAAATATTATTTGCTATTTCTTAAATTTATATTTTTATGTTATAATAAAAATTATAAAAAAATGAAAGAAAAATTATCTGATAACAAAAAAATAATAAAGATAATAATATAAATCGCAGACAATTTATTAAAAAAATTACTCTTTCTTCATCTATTGGGGCTCTAATCGGATCTATATTTGCGATAATAGAAAAAAGTCGTCTAAAAGATGATGATGAAATTAAAGATTATATTAATAAATTAAATAATCCAGAACTAAAAAATGAAATTTTAAAATTAAATTCTATTATTAAAAATAATTTAGAAAATCATAAAAAAGTATATGAAGAATTAAATAAAGAAATAAAAAATATTGAAAAAAATATAAATAAAATAATAATAATAAATGACGAAAAAATATAGAAATACAAAAAATAAAATTGTTAAATTTAAATCTACAATCAAAAATATATGATATAATAGAAATTATTTTAAAAAAACAAGAAGACTATGCTAATAAAAAATTAGCCTAATTAGATTAAATAAACTTGAAAAACTTCTTTATAAATGTTATTTTAAAAAATAAAATTGTTTTTTGGGCCAGTAGTTCAGTGGTAGAACGCCGCTTTTGCAAAGCGGAGGTCAGGGGTTCAATTCCCCTCTGGTCCACAATCCGCTTTTAGTGGATATAAAAGGAGGCGTGGCTGAGTGGTTGAAGGCACCGGTCTTGAAAACCGGAGTATCCGCAAGGGTACCGGAGGTTCGAATCCTCCCGCCTCCGCAAATAAAATAATTTTAACTCTTGATTCATAATTCATAATTCTGTATTCTATTAATAAGCCCGGGTGGCGGAATTGGTATACGCGCAGGACTGAGGCTCCTGGCCGAGTTTCGGCGTGTGGGTTCAAGTCCCACCCCGGGCACAATCCCCCGACCCCCACTTAAGAAACCTTCGGGTTTCTTACGTCGCTCATTTCATTCGCTCCTATCTTCCACTACGGGGGATTGTGCGAATTTATTTTTATTCACAATCCCCTGCCTACCGGCAAGAAAATCTCTAAATTTAGGAAGTCCACCCTTTTGTTAATGATTACATTATAATAGCAGATTAATTTTTAAGTGCATAAAATTTGTTTTTAATGAATTAATAGTGCATTTCAACAAAAAACGGGATGATTTTAAAGTTTTTATTCCTAATTCATAATTCATTTAAATAGATTGCTTCGTTCCGAAGCTTTAAGACGAAACAATAACAAACATTCAAACTTGCTAATTTTTAACTTTGAATTGTTATTTTGCATTTTGAATTTTGAATTTTAATTTTTATTTTACGTTTTTCTTTTTATTTATTATAATTATCTTATGTTTACAAACGAAAAATTAGTTATAAAAATTATTAAACAGTCTTTACCCGCAGTTGTCTCAATTACAATTACAGAACATTTAAAAAACATAGAAAAAGAAATTCCAAGAGAAATTTTACCTTTTATTCCTAAAAATAAAAAAGGCAAACTTCAAATTCCAAAAGCTTTAAGACCTCATAAAAATGAAAATCATTATATGAGCGGATCTGGGTTTATTGTTGACTCAAATGGATTAATTTTAACAAACAAACATATTGTTTCTTATGATAAAAATACAGAATATACTGTTATAAAAAATGATGGCAAAAAATATAAAGCTGAAATTTTAAGCCGAGATCCAATCAATGATGTTGCTATTTTAAAAATTAATGCAAGTAATTTAAAAACTTTACCATTAGGAGATTCTTCTAAATTAGAATTAGGGCAAACTGTTTTAACAATTGGAAACGCTTTAGGAGTTTTTGAAAATACTGTTTCATTAGGAATAATTTCTGGACTTTCAAGATCTATTTATACTAATGAAAAAAATATGCCTCCGCAAGAATTAAGAGGATTAATTCAAACAGATGCGGCAATCAATCCCGGAAATTCTGGTGGTCCTTTAATAAATTTAAAAGGAGAAGTTATTGGAATTAACTCTGCAATGGTTTCGCAAGCTGAAAATATTGGATTTGCAATTCCAATTAATGCCGCGCGCCGCGACTTAGAGGATATTAAAAAATATGGAAAAATTAGAAGACCATTTTTAGGAATACATTATTTAACATTAAATGATATTTTAAAAGAAAAATTAAATCTACCTTTTAATTATGGAGTTTTAATTACTAAAGAAACAAAACACGATGAAGCTGTTATACCGCAAAGCCCGGCTTATACTGCGGGATTAAAAGAAAACGATATTATTTTAGAATGTAACGGTAAACAAATTAATGAAAAATATTCTGTTTTAGATATTTTAGAAGAAAAACAAGTTGACGATATTTTAGAATTTTTGATTTGGAGAAATAATAAAAAATTTAAAATTAAAGTTAAATTAAGCGAAAGAAATAAATAATTAATTATTCGGGTACGGGCAAGCCTAATTTTTGCAATGGTAAATATTGAAAATAATATTGACAACCAACAGAAATAACATAATCTAATACATCTTTATATTCTGGCTTACGAAACCAATCACTAAGAATATAAATATATTCAACTTCTATATTAAGAGGTGCCATTAATTTTTTATACTGTTTCTTTTTAAAATCACAAGTTTGCAATTTTTCATCAACAGATCCTGCTACTTCTTGATATTTCATTTCAATAACAAATAAGGTATTATTTATAATAACATATAAAGCTTCATCTGGTAATAATTTTTTTGAAATTATTTTTTTATAATCAACGCCTTGTGATTCTAAAAATTTATAAAGACTATATTTACGATAGCTTCTTGCTATTTCTTTTCCAAGATAAAAAATAACATTTCCTTTTATAGAATAACCTTTAATATTACTAAGAATAGATAAAATATCTCTTCCTTTTTCAAATTTTAATCCTGTAATTGTATTTCCTCCACCAATTCCTTTTTTCTTCATGTACTTTTATATCTTAATTTATTTTTTAAATTTTTTTCTAAATCTTCAAATCTTTTAATAGATAAATCTAAATATTTTTTTTCTATGTCAATTCCTATAAATTTTCTTCCTAAAAGATAAGCTATAATTCCGGTAGTTGAACTTCCAGTAAATGGATCTAAAATCAAATTACCTTTATTAGTAGAAGCAATAATAATTCTTTTTAATAAATCTTCTGGTTTTTGCGTTGGGTGTTTGCCAAATTTTTTTTCTATTAATTTAGGCGTTCTAATAGCCCAAACAGATCGCATTTGTGAATTTGGTTTTTTAAGAAAATCTTCTAACCACTCCCCTTTTTTCATTAAATCATAATTAAAAATATGTTTAGAATTTTTATCTTTTTTTGCCCAAATAAGAGTTTCGTGACTTGCTGTAAAATAACGACAACTTAAATTAGGGGTAGCATTTGGTTTAAACCAGGCAATATCATTAAGAATATGAAATCCTGATATTTGTAATGCAAACCCACATTGATAAATAGAATGATAAGTTCCACTAATCCATATTGTTCCGTGTGGTTTTAATACACGCTTAACTGCTTGTATCCATTTAAGATGAAATTCAAAATCTTTTTCTATACCATTACTTTTATCCCAATATCCTTTATTAACGCTAACTCTTTTTCCAGCATGCACAGTAAAACCGCCATTTGAAAGCAGATATGGTGGATCAGCAAAAACCATATCAATAGAATTTTCTGGAAATTTATCAAGAATATCTAAACAATTAGCATGGTAAAGTGTAAATCCGGGTTTTTGATAATAAACATTTTCAACTTTTAAATCATCATTAATTTTTAAATTATTTTTTTGTAATAATAGATTTTTCATATATATTTATTATATCAAAAATTAAATTAAAAACAATTAAAATAATTAATAAATATACTCATCTACTAACAAACCCTTATTATCAAAAAGCAAAACTCTATCATGCAAATCATCTAAAATTTTTCTTCCCATAAAAACATAATAATCTTTTCCAAAAAAATCTAAATCATTTTTATAAGTATCATAGCATCCTTGATAATTTATTTTTTTAATAAAATTTAAGCAATCTATATCAGAAACTGGCGGATTTTTTGGTATTTCGCAATTGTTTAATTTTAAAATATAATCCTGACAAACACCACTTAAATGAGCAATTTTTCTTTTTTCGATTTGAGGACAATTAATTGAAATTTTTGGAATAAAATTATAACTTTCATTTAAATATCCAATACATTTATTAGATTTAAAATCAGTTCCTAAAGGACTATAAGTTGAATAAATTTGAACTTTTCCTCCTTTTTCTAAAATAATATTTTCCGGTTTAAAAACTTTTGAAAAATCAAGTTTAGATATAGCATTTACTAAAACAAAATAATATTTATTTGATTTTACTGACCAGCCATTTAAATTAACTTTATCATTAATATTGTTTCCATAAATTATTATTTCTTCATAAGGAATTGGAGTATTATAAATTTTTACAGATTGAATTTGAATTTTTTTAAAATAAGGAGATAAATCTTTTTCTTTAAAACCTTCTGGCAAATTAGAAGCTGAATTTGTCCCGTTATATTCTCCAAAATACCCTTGCGGCGGTACAAAAATATTAGAAGATTTAAAAGTTAAACTTGATGTAGAAAAATTTAGAAAAGAAGGTATTAAAACAGATTTTAAATTCAAAAAAGATCTACTTGTAAAAATAAATACAATTATAATAATAATAAAAGCAATAATTATAAAATAACGCATATTTAAATTATAATATTTAAAATTTTATTTTGAAGATAAATAATTTTTTTAGGATTTTGGCCTTTTAAAAAGTTTTGCACTTTTTTACTTTGTAAAGCCAAATTCAAAGCTTCGTTTTCTAATATATCTCTTTTAACTTTTAAAACATCTCGCATTTTACCATTAACTTGAATAACTAAATTAACTTCTTCTTCTAAAATTAAATCCTTGTCATATTGGGGCCAAGATTCATTATCAATATAAGAATTATTTCCCAAACTTGACCATAATTCCTGAGTTATATGAGGAGTAAATGGATGCATAATTTTTAAAATTATTTCAAAATCTTTACGCGCGATTTTTTTATCTTTAAGATTATTCAATAAAATCATAAAAGAAGAAATTGCTGTGTTAAAATTAAAATTTAAAATATCATTTGTTGTTTTTAAAATAGTCTGATGAATTAATCTTTGAGATTCTTTATCTGTTTCAAAATCTTTACCGTTATTAAATTCCTTAATTAAAAGATTAGCCCAATTCCAAAAACGATTTAAAAATCTATGAACTCCTAAAATTCCTTTTGTCGACCAAGGAGCCGCATCTTCAAAAGGACCCATAAACATTTCATACATTCTAAAAGTATCTGCTCCAAATTCACGCACAACATCATCAGGATTGATAACATTACCTCTGCTTTTTGACATTTTTTGTCCATCTGTTCCTAAAATTAATCCCTGATGTCTTATTTTTAAAAATGGTTCTTTAAATTTAATCAAACCTAAATCATATAAAAACTTTGTAATAAATCTTGAATATAATAAATGAAGTACCGTATGCTCTGCTCCAATAATATATAAATCAACAGGCATCCAATAATCTATTTTTTCTTTAGAAAATATTTCTTTATCATTATGCGCATCCGGATAACGCAAATAATACCAAGATGAATCAACAAAAGTATCTAATGTTTCAATATCACGTCTTGCTTCCATTCCACATTTAGGACAAGTTGTTTTAATAAAATCTTTTGAAGAAGCAAGGGGTGGTTTTCCTTTGGGTCTATAATCTTCTAAATCTGGTAAAAGCACTGGCAAATCTTTTTCTGGAACTGGATAAATCCTATAACCCAAATCATCAAATTTTGTATAATCAATTCCGTATTTTAAATTTTCAATTTCTCCATTTTTATTTTTTTCTTCAAAACAATGATTGCAATAAATCATTGGAATTGGTACTCCCCAATAACGCTGCCTTGAAACAGACCAATCACGAAGTTTATATTGAACCAATATTTTGCCTTGAAATTTTTCAGTAATTTTTTGGCGCGCTTCTTTTGAATTTAATCCACTAAATTCTCCAGAATTAATTAAAATGCCGTCTTCAACATAAGCGCTATCTAAATTAATATCTTCTTTTTCCGGTTTTATAACTTGTTTTATTTTTAAATTATATTTTTTAGCAAATTCAAAATCCCGCGTGTCATGCGCTGGAACTCCCATAATTGCTCCAGTGCCATATCCCATTAAAACATAATCTGCTATAAAAATTGGAATTTCTTCTTTTGTTGCTGGATTTATAGCTTTAATCCCTAAAATTTCAACACCTGTTTTTTCGCGCGCTTCTTCTTGTCGCATTAATTCTGTTTTGTGCAAAGAATCTTCAATATATTTTTGAACTTCATCTTTATTTAAAATTTTTTCCCAAATTTCTTTAATTAAAAAATGCTCAGGAGCTAAAACTAAAAAAGTTGCTCCAAATAAAGTATCAGCGCGGGTTGTAAAAACTTCAACATTTAAATCTAAATCTTGAATTTTAAAATTTAAAATTGAACCCTCAGAACGACCAATCCAATCAAGTTGGCGTTTAATTGTTGCTTCTGGCCAATCAAGACCTTCTAAATCATTAATTAACCTTTGAGCATAATCAGTAATGCGCAAAAACCATTGCTCCATTTTTCTTTGCTCAATTTTAGAATGACACCTTTCACATTCTCCCCCAATAACTTGTTCATTAGCTAAAACCGTTTTGCAACTCGGACACCAATTAACATTTGCATCTTTACGATAAGCTAATCCTTTTTCATAAAGTTTAATAAAAAGCCATTGCGTCCATTTATAATAAGATGGATCAGAAGTATTAATTTCTCTAGACCAATCATAAGAAAAACCAAAACTTTGAACCTGTCTTTTAAAATTAGCAATGTTTGAACGCGCAACTTCTTTTGGAGACTTACCTACTTTAATAGCATAATTTTCTGTTGGCAAACCAAAAGCATCCCATCCCATTGTATATAAAACTTCATATCCATTCATCCTATGAAACCTTGCTTGAATATCTTCTGCTGTGTATCCCTTTGGATGACCAGTATGAAGACCTTCAGCAGAAGGATAAGGAAAAGTTTCTAATTGATATCTTTTTGGCTTAGAAGAAAAATCTTTTGCAGTAAAAACATTATCTTTTTGCCACTTATCCTGCCATTTTTTTTCTATTAAAGAAAAATTGTATTTCTTCATAATAAAATATTATAATGATTTAAAATTAATTTCAAATTAAAATTGCCCCGAGAAATCGGGGCAATTTTAATTTAATTTTTTAAGGAATTAAGCCTGTGTAGCTGGTTGATTGTCTGAAGGATTATCTTGTCTTCTTCTCATTCCTCCTTCTGGTTCTTCTATTTTAAGATTTACGCGGGCATTATTTTTAATGCCAACTATTCTTAAAAGAGAACGTATTGCTTTTGCGGTTGAACCAGCTCTACCAACTACTTGACCCATATCCATTGGATTAACTCTTAAGCTTAAAAGAACTCCCATTTCATCAATTTTTCTTTCAATTTTAACATCCTCTGGATGGTCAACAATAGCTTTCACTACATATTCCAAAAAATCTTTATCTGAAGTAACGTTCATTTTTTTCTATCTATATTTTCCGACCTTTTCTTCTAAAGCGGTAAACGCTTAGTTATAATATAAAATTATTTATAAATTTGTCAATTATGCAGCACTACTTTCTGTTATATTGCTTTCTACGCTTTCATTTTGATTATTTTCAACTTGCTCTTGATTTTGCGATTCATTTTTTATTTCTTGATTTTCTTGCTTGGGATCACCTTTTTTGGTTTTAATTTTTATTTTAGGACCAGAAATTAATTTATGATTAACTAAAAGATTATGCACTGTTGGGGTTGGTTTTGCGCCAACTTTAAGCCAATACTCTAATCTTTCTTTTTTAACACCAAATTCTTTTGTTATAGGATTATAAAAGCCGATATCATCAATAGATAAACCATCACGTTTTGAACGCTTTTCAGCAACAACAATCCTAAAAGAAGGTTGATGCTTTCGTCCTACTCTTTTAAATCTTATAGCTAACATGGTTTTAATTATACTTAAAATATAATAAAAATCAAGAATTTACAAATTTTCATATAAAAACACATCATAACGTCCTATTTTATCTTGTTTTATTAATTTAAAATTAGGATGCTTATTCAAATCTATTTTAAAATCAACCGACAAAATTTTAATATTTTTTTTACAAAATTTATTTATTTGATAAGCTAATTTATCTATAATCTCAGGAAAAAGATACATATAAATAAAAGTTGCTTCTTTAAAATCATTATCTTTTAAAAAATTTTTTCTTTTTATAAAAATTTTATTTTCTAAATTTTTAATTTTTATTAAAATTTTTGAAAATATATATGGCAAAAAACTAATTTCATATCCAACTGCTTTTAAAACATTAAATTCCTTTATGGCTGTAAATAAAACCCTTCCATCTCCAGAACCAAAATCATAAATAACATCATTGCTTTTTAAATCCCCAAACAAAAGCATTTCTTTAATATATTTTTTATTTATAGGCACAAAAGGTACACCATATATAGCTGAAGCAATATAAGAAACAAGTAATAAAATTAATAATAAAAAAAGTAATAGTAAAAAAACTTCATATAATAAAATTAAAAAATAATAATACATAGAAAAATTATAATTTATTTTTTAAAAAATAAATATGATTTGATTATTTTTAAAAAATTTAATAGAATTAATTATTATGAAAAAAATAAAATGGATTTTAATTTTAATTCTTTTAGCAATAATATCTTTAATTGTTTATCTTTTTTTGTATATAGGAAATAAACCGGGTAAATTAGATGAATTTGCAAAATGTTTAAAAAATAACGGCGCTGTATTTTATGGAACTTTTTGGTGCCCGCATTGTCAAAATCAAAAAAAATTATTTGGAAAATCATCTAAATTTTTATCTTATATTGAATGTTCAACTCCCGATGGGAGAGCCCAACTTCCAATATGTAAAGAAAAAAATATAGAGAGTTATCCAACCTGGGAATTTGCTGATAAATCAAGAATATTAGGAGAAGTCTCATTAAAAACTCTTTCTGAAAAAACTAATTGTCCATTGCCAAATTAAATATGAATATAAATATTTTAAATCAAATTCTTTCTTTTGGAATAATATTAATTCAGGCTTTAATTATTGTTTTAATAATAAGTTTAATTTCAAATTATAAAAAAATTAATGATTTTTTCTATAAAAAAGCAAATTTATTTTCTTTATTATTAGCATTAAGCGGAACTTTGTTAAGCTTATTTTATTCTAATATTATAGGATATGAACCTTGCGAATTATGCTGGTATCAAAGAATATTTTTGTATCCTCAAGTAATTTTATTTGCTTTAGCTTTAATGATAAAAAATAAGAGTATTGAAACAATTTATAATAGTTTAATTCTCTCAATTTTAGGAGGGTTTGTATCGGGATATCAATATTTTTTACAATTAGGAATTTTACCTAATGTTTGTAGCGCTAATAGTGTTTCATGCGAAAAAATATTTTTTAAAGATTTTGGATACATAACAATGCCAATGATGGCTTTAACTATTTTTATTTTTATAATTGTTTTAAATATTATTCAAATAAAATATTTAAAAGAAAACTTATTAATCAACCCAGAATCTTAAATGTCTTTTCTTCCAGTAATTACCAGCATAATCTATTCCAATTCTTGGACCATGATGAATCTTAGATGAATTAATTTTAATTCCCCCGTCCTCTATCCATAAACCCGTTTTTTTATTAGCTTTCTTATTATTAAAAAATTTATTAATTTTAAAAAATTTAGTAACGCGACCAGGACCATTTATACCTCGCACTCCACGAATTAAAATAGCAGCAGGATAATTTTCTTTTTGGGTTACAATATTTAACATCCAATGCATTCCATAATTTAAATAAACATACCATTTTCCAGCAGGACCAAACATAACAAAAGTTCTTTTAGTTTTACCACGCCAAGCATGAGAGCCTTTATCTTTTAATCCATCATAAACTTCAACTTCTGTTATTTCACTTTTAATTAATTTATTTTTAATTTTGCGAACTAAAAATTTACCAAGCAATTCTTTTGCAACTAAAATACTATCACGCTCAAAAAATTGAGGTTTTAATATTTTAGAATTCATAAAATAAATTTAAATTAAATATTAATTATTTCAACTAAAGTATAATGTTGGCGATGTCCTTTCTTTTTTCTATATCTGGTTTTAGAATGATATTTAAAAACAATTTTTTTTCTTTCTCTTGCATGTTTTAAAACTTTAGCTTCAACTTTTTCATTTTTAAGATAAGGATTACCAATTAAAATATTTTCGTCGTCTTTTGCTTTTAATAAAACTTTATCAAAAACAAAATTAGAACCTTCTTTGGCTTTTAATTTTTCTACTTTTATTTTATCTCCAACTTTAACCTTATATTGCTTTCCGCCTGTTTCAATAATTGCTAACATGTTTTTAGTATTAATTAATGTTTATAATAACCATAAAATAAATAAAAATCAAGAGAGAAATAAAAAAACTCAATAAAGCTAAAAATTTCCCAAAAAATAAATCGCGATCATCAAAAACTTTCGATAATAAAAAATTAATAACAAAAATAATTAAAAAAGTAATAAAAAATAAAACCAAATCTTTAAAATAACCCAAATTAGTTATACCAAAAGGATTTGAAAAATTTAAAATAATCTGTCCATCGTATCCATAAAAATTTAAAAAAGCTAAAATAAATCCCAAAATAATTAATCCAAAGCTTAACAAATAAAAAACAAATATAAATTTATGACTTTTTATCCAATTTAACATTTTTTATTTTAAAATTTTAGCAGCTTCATATGGATCAAAAACATTTATTTCAATTCCTGTTGAAATTTCAAAACCGCCTAAGGTTGTAATTTTAGGCAGAATTTCAATATGCCAATGATAATAACTATATTTATGATTTTTAAGCGGAGCTGTATGAATAAAAAAATTAAAATCAGGATCAGATAATTTATTTTTAATTTTTTGTAAAGATATTTGCAAAGCTAAAACAACTGATTTTAAATCAGATAAATTCGTACGTTCAAAATTAGAAATATGTTTTAAAGGATAAATTCTTATTTCAAACGGAGATCTTGAAATAAATGGAGTAATTGCTATCGCATTTTTATCTTTAAAAATAATTCTTTTATTTTCTTTTAAATCAAATTTAAGCATTTCACAATGAATACATTTTTTATTTTTTTTAAAATAATTTAAAGAACCGAAAAGAGAGTCATTTATATCAGGAGGAACAATAGGCAAAGTTAAAATTTGAAAATGTGGATGAGTTAAAGAAGCTCCTGCTGATTTTCCATAATTGCAAAATGTTGAAGTATAAACATGACATTTATCTTTTGCTAAATCTAAATATCTTTTTTGAAGCAGTAAAAAAGCGCCTAAAAAATTTTTGAAATTTAAATCAGATAATCCTTTAAAATGATCACGAAAAACAATTAAATCGTGAGTTCCTGTTCCTGTTTTTAAATTAAATGGACCATTTTTAAAATCAATAGCGCAAGCATTATCTTTATGACTTAAAGCCGGATATTTATTTGGAATCAAAACAATATCCCAATTTTTATCGTCTTTAATTTCTTCACTTTTTAAAATTTTATTTTTAGAATAAACCAAAATAGGAGGCCAATTTCCTGTTTTTTCTAAATGCTCAAAAGGACACTTTGAAATTAAATCATACTTGCGTTTATTTTTTACTTTTTTTTCATTTAATCTTTTTGCTCTTTCTGGAGCCATTATTATCCAATCTCCAGAAACAGGATCTTGTCTTAAATCACTCATAATTAAATTAAAATTAAAAAATATTTAAAAGTCAAACGAATAATAATTTAAAATTTAAATCTCAAATCTCAAAATTTAGGAAGTCCCGCCATTTTGTTAATGATTATATTGAACAATGCAATGTATTGAAATTCTTTAACTGCATAAAACTTTATTTTAAATTAAATATTTTATTTTAACAAAAAGGCGGGGCTACAATTATTTTGAATTTTGCATTTTGAATTTTGAATTTTTATTCATAATTCATAATTCCAATATATTTTGACTTTATTATATTCTAATGTTATTTTTTAAAATATAGTAAAATGACTAAATTTTGCATTTTAAATCAAATAAAAATTTTATTATCGGAATCCCCTTTCCGCATCAATGTACTTTATAAAGTCAATTCAAATTTTTACTATTATGCCTAGATCTTATCCATTAGAAAAAATTAGAAATTTTGTCATAATAGCACACATTGATGCTGGTAAATCAACTTTGGCTGATAGAATGCTTGAAATAACAAAAACAGTTGATAGCCGCAAAATGAAACCGCAATACTTAGATCAATTAGAATTAGAAAGAGAACGCGGAATAACAATTAAAATGGCTCCTGTTAGAATGAAATATAATTTAGACTCAGAAGAATTTATTTTAAATTTAATAGACACTCCGGGACATTCTGATTTTTCTTATGAAGTTTCACGCGCTTTGGCTGCTGTTGAAGGAGGAATTCTTTTAGTAGATGCAACAAAAGGAATTCAAGCTCAAACTTTAGCCAATTTTTATGCTGCTCAAAAAGCAGGATTAAAAATTATTGGCGCTATAAATAAAATTGATTTATTTCATCCATCTGATGAAAGAATAAAAGGAATAATAAAACAAACAGCTAATTTAATAAATTGTGATCCAAATGAAATACATCTTATTTCAGCTAAAACAGGGCAAGGTGTTGATTTTTTACTTCAAACAATTATTAAAAAAATTCCACATCCAAAAACAGAAAAAAATAATCAAAACAAAGCTTTAATTTTTGACTCATTATATGATGAAAACAAAGGAATTATTGCTTATGTCAGAATTTTTAATGGCGAATTTACAAATAATGAAGAAGTTAAATTATTTTCTTCAAATAAAAACTTTAAAATTAAAGAGTTAGGATTTTTTATGCCAAATTTCACTAAAAGCGAAAAGCTTGAAGAAGGAGATATTGGCTATATTGCAACAGGATTAAAAGAACCTTCGCTAATACATATTGGAGATACAATATTGGGTAAAAACACAAAAGAACCTTTAGCTGGCTATCAAAAACCAAAACCAGTTGTTTTTGTAGCTTTTTATCCTGACCAAAATACAAAATTTGAAGAACTTAAAAAAGCATTAGAAAAACTTCAACTTTCTGATTCGGCATTAACCATTGAACCAGAAAGCAATGATGCTTTAGGACGCGGATTAAAAATTGGATTTTTAGGAAAACTTCATTTTGAAATAATATCCACTCGCCTTTCGCGCGAATTTAATTTAAATTTTTTAACAACATTTCCGTCTATTGAATGGAAAGTTAAAATAGGAAATGAAGAGAAAATTATTTACGACCCGGAAGATTTTCCTAATCATCCAAGCCAAGTGCTTCAAAAATTAATTGATTTAGAAATTTTAACTCCTCCTCAATATTTAAATAACATTACTCAACTTCAAAATACTTTTGATTTAAAAATTTTAGAAACAAAAACATTAGGAAATCAAGTACTTTTAATTTGTAAAATGCCTCTTTTAGAATTAATTTATGATTTTGATGATAGGCTTAAATCAATCTCTTCAGGATTTGCATCTTTTAGTTATAAATTAAATGGAGAAGATATAGCTTATGTTTCAAAAATGGAAATACTTGTAGCAGGAAATCCCATTAAAGCCCTAACAAGAATAATTCCCCAAAAAAATATTGAACGCGAAGCACGCAATACTGTTTTAAAATTAAAAGAACTTTTACCAAGACAACAATTTGCTCAAGCAATTCAGGCAAAAGTAGATGGAAAAATTATAGCAAGAGAAACAATCCCGGCATTAAGAAAAGATGTTACGGGATATTTATACGGTGGAGATAGAAGCCGCAAAATGAAGCTTTGGCAAAAACAAAAAAGAGGAAAAGAAAAATTAAAATCAATGGCTCGCGTCAATATTAGTCCTGAAATTTTTAGAGAAATATTAAAAAAATAAAATTAATATTCTTCTGTTCCCCCAATAATTTCTTCAATAGAAACAAGTCCTTCTAAAGCTTTTAATATACCATCTTGACGCATAGAAATCATTTTTTGTCTTTTTGCTTCTGCTAAAATCTTTTGATTTGTTGGTCCAGAAATAACAATTTCTTCAAGCTCTGGAGTCATTTCTAAAACCTCAAAGACACCTATCCTTCCTAAAATTCCTTTACCGTGACAAACAGAACATCCTTTTGCATGATAAATTTTATAAGGAGATTGATATTTTGAAATCAAATCCTTATCTAAATCTTTTAATGAACGCTCAATAATTTCCTGAATTTTAGAAGGAGCTTCTTCTGCTTCTTTGCAATTATCACACAATCTACCAAAAAGTCTTTGAGACATCATTAAATTTAGAGATGAAGGCAAAAGAAATGGTTCAACTTTCATATCTATTAAACGAGGAATAACTCCTAAGGCATTATTTGTATGCAGCGTTGATAATACAATATGACCTGTTAAAGCTGCTTGAACAGCTAATCCCGCTGTTTCAATATCTCGCATTTCGCCAACCATAATAATATCTGGATCTTGACGTAAAATTTGTCGAAGTCCAGAAGCAAAATCATATCCAATCTCAGGATGAACTTGAGATTGATTAATACCCGAAATAAAATATTCAACTGGATCTTCTAAGCTTACAATGTTTACTTCTTCTGTATTAAGTCTTTGTAAAAAAGAATAAAGCGTTGTTGTTTTACCAGAACCTGTTGGACCAGAAATCAAAACCATTCCATATGGTTTTTGTAAGCCTCTTTCTACTTTTAAAAGATTTTCACCTATTAAACCTAAATCATTAAAATCTTTTAATCCTACGGTTGGATCCAAAACTCTAATAGCTGCTTTTTCTCCTAATGGTGTTGGAAATGTTGCTACTCTAAAATCAATATCTTTATCAAAAATTTTTGCTCTAAATCTTCCGTCTTGAGGAATACGCGTTTCATCTATTTTTAAACTTGAAATAACTTTAACACGCGAAATAATTGGCTGAGCTAATTCTGGTGGTAAGGTTGCTACTTCGCGCAAATCACCGTCTATTCTAAAACGAATTCTTAATGATTTTTCCTGAGGTTCAATATGAACATCTGACGCGCGGCGTTCAACAGCTTCTTTAAATGTTTCTGAAACAATTTTAATAATTGGAGCTTCTTCTTGTCCTACTGCTATTTCTGAATCAAGACTAATAGATTTACGAACTTGGCTAGTTCCTGATTTAATTCCCAATGATTTAATAGCTCTTTCTATTTCATTTTTATATGGAGAATATTCTTTTAAAACCTCTAAATAATCTCCATAAGGAATAATATAAACTCCTACGTTTAATTTATTTCTACGCGCAATAAACTTTAAAACTTCTTGAGCTTTAATATCATCAGGATAAAGCATACCAACAATTAAGTTGTTTCTATCTATTGAAATGGGAACTATGCCATAAGTTCTAACAGTATCTTCTGGAATTAAATTTAAAAGATTATTATTAAGATTTTGAAAAGGAACACGTGCGACAGGAATGTTAAAAATTTTACTTTTAATATTAGCTATATCAATATCAGAAGCAAGTTTTTGATCAAAAATAATTTGTTCAGCTTTTTGACCAGTAATTAAAACTTCCCGTTTTAATTTTAAAACTTGAGATTCATTTAAAATACCTTCTTTAAATAAAATATCTAAAAAATATTCTTCTGTCATATCTTTATATTATAAAATAAAAATTTAAAAAATTAAATTATTCTTTAATAACTCTTAAAACTTCATCTATTGTTGTAATGCCAAGAGCAACTTTTTTAATACCATCCTCAAACATCGTCTCACTTCCATTTTTTCGAGCTTCTATCCATAATTCTTCTGTTGATAAACGTTCTTTAAGTATAAGATTTTTAATTTCATCAGTATTTTCTATATATTCAAAAATACCAACTCTTCCTCTATATCCTGTTCCTCCACACATATCACACCCTTTACCCTTAAATAAAATTTTGGGTATTTTTGATTCAGCATTTGGGACATTGCCTTCATTAAATTGATCCATTATTGTTTTTTTAATTTCCGGAGTAATTTCATAAGAATAAATGCATCCTGTACAAATTTTTCTAACAAGTCTTTGAGCTAAAACAATATTAATAACAGAAGCAACAAGATAAGAAGGAATTCCTAAATCTATTAAACGAGGTATAGCTCCTGGAGCATCATTTGTATGCAAAGAAGACAAAAGTAAATGTCCTGTTAAAGCTGCTTGAACAGCAATTTCTGCTGTTTCTGAGTCTCTAATCTCACCAACCATAATAATATTTGGGTCTTGACGAAGTAATGCACGTAAACCACTAGCAAAAGTAATTCCTGCTTCTGGATTAATTTGTGATTGATTAATATAACGCATATTATATTCTATTGGATCTTCAATAGTACAAATATTTACATTTGGTTTATTTAAAATATTCATTAAAGCGTAAAGCGTTGTTGTTTTACCAGAACCAGTTGGGCCAGTAACAAGCATCATACCATAAGTTTTTTTAAGATTATCCTGAACTGCATGTAAAACCGAATTCATCAAGCCCAATTCTTCTAAAGATAATGGTTTTTGCGTTGCTTCAAGTAAACGCATAACAACTTTTTCTCCATAAAATGTAGGCATAATAGAAACACGAACATCAACTATTTGATTTGCTGCTCTATAACGAAAACGTCCATCTTGAGGCTTCATATGTTCATCAATTTTTAATCCAGCTAAAATTTTTACACGAGCAACTAAAGCACTATGAATAGCTTTTGGAATACGCATTATTTCATATAAAATACCATCAATCCTATATCTAACCATAGTAACATCTTCTAAAATTTCGATATGAATATCCGAAGCTCTTGAAGAAGATGCATAAGAAATTAAATTGTCAACAATTGCTACAATTGGAAGATCAGCAGCTGCTTCTTCTGCCGATTTCTTTTGAGAACGTAAAGATTCTTCTATGTTTGCTTCAATAATTTTTTTAAAATCTTGCGTTGAGCTTTTGCCGTATATTGAAAAACCCCGATTTAAATCATCAACAGAAGCTAAAAAAGGTTTTATTGGGGCATTAAAACTTTGATGTAAAAATTCAATTATTTCCAGATCAGCTGGATTTAGCATAGCAACATCTAAAGTCCCATCTTCTTCGCGATTAAATAAAATTACTTGTTTTTCTCTAGCAATATTTTCGGGTAAGGATTTTAAAACCTCCTGATTAATTTCTCTTTGACTTAAATTAGCTAATTCAACTCCTAAATAAGAAGCCAAAAAATTATAAATATAATTAACATCAACAATATGTTCTGAAACAAGAATATCTATTAAATTTTGATTTTTTCTTTGAGCTTCGTCTAATAAAGAATTAAATTTTTCTTCTGTAATTAAGCCATCTTCTAAAAGCTTTTTTTTAATTTGAAGTGGTGGTATTGGTAATGTCATATAATTATTTTAAACTAAAAAATAAAAATTTAAAAGCTAAGATATTATAAAAAAATTTAAAATACTTTTTGGTAAAATAAAATTTTCTAAAAGAATAACTATTAAAACTCCGGGCAACCAAAAATAATAAAGAGGAGCGCGACCTTTATTTTTAATAGTATAAATAATCGAAAGACAAACTCCTAAAAATAAAATTACAATAATATAAAAAAGAAATCCGGGCCAACCAGATAAAAAAATCCCTAAAGCAGCCAAAGGAATTTCTTCTTGTTCAAAAAATCTTTCATTGTATTTTTTATTAGCCCAAGAAGTTACAAAATTAATTAAAATTGCAAATCCCAAAGCTAAAATCCAAGGAATAAAAAATTTAAATCCAATAAATCTTAAAAAATAAGTCATACTTTGATATGGTGGTATTAATAACTTTAAAAAAGGATCTTTTTGCCATAAAAAATATTGATTAACTGAAAAAAATATTCCACTTAAAAATACAGATAAAATAGATAATTTCCAAATAAAAATTATTTTTTTTAAGAAATCTCTTCTAAAAATTTGAATTAAAAATAAAATTAAAACTAAAACTAAACTAAATTTATTAATAAGATCCATAGAAATAATTATAAAAATTCAAAAAATAAAAATCAAAAATATAATTCAAACTACATAAATATGTTCACATTTAATAATAATTATATTTTTATAAATTATAAATCAAAAATCATGAATTATAGATAAATTTTCAATTTTAAAAATGGCATTTTGAAAATTCTAAATTTTTAATAATTTAAAATTAAATCATTTTAAATTATATTAAATTTCAAAAAATTTTAAAAATTTGACCAATTTATGAAGCCCTACTGCATTTGAAGCTTTAAGCAAAACTAAATCTCCGGGTTTAATTAATTGAATAATTTCCTCTTTTGCGTCTTCAACTGTATCAAAACTTAAAATATTTTTTTGCTTAAATCCCACTTCTTTTGCTCCTTTTGCAATAAATTTTGATCTTGGACCAACTGTAATTAAAATATCGCAAACTTTAGCTGCAATTTTCCCAATATTTTCATGAGCAAAAATACTATATTTTCCTATTTCAAGCATATCTCCCAAAATAGCAATTTTTCTTTTTGCTGGCAAAGAATTTAAAAGTTCTAAACCAGCTTTCATTGATAAAAAACTTGCATTATACGAATCATCAATAATTAAACTATCTTTAATTCCTTTTAATAAATTTGCTCTTCCCTCTTCTGGGGAATAATTTTCTAAAGAATCACAAATTTCAATTAAATTCATTCCGCAAGCTAATCCAACAGCGCAAGCTGCAGCAGCAGCATAAGCATGTGTTTTTCCAAAAACACCAAAAATTCTTACTGGCACAATATTATTTTCGTACTTAATTTTAAAAACAATTCCTAATGGCTTATCATTTTCAACTTTATTCTCAAAATTGATAATTTGAATATCTGCGCCATCATTAAAACCAAAAGTTAAAAGATGTGCGCGTGTGCGATGTTTAACATTCATTACTGTTTCATCGTCATAATTTAAAATAGCATAACTGTAAGACGGTAAATTTACTATTAATCCTGATTCTTCTAAAGCAACTTCTTCGGGTCCTTTATAAAATTCAACATGCGCAGGAATTTCGCCAATAGCTGTAATTACTCCAATTTCAGGTTTTGCAATATTTAATAAATAGCGCATATCTCCGGGTTTATCTGCTCCATATTCCAAAACTAAAAGTTGAGGATAATTTTTATTTTTAAAAATAATTTGCAAAATACTTTTAAAAATAACTTTTATCCAAAAAAATAATTTTTCAATTTTTTTTT
>Ga0197142_1000942_pt1 | contig 26963 bp, 25 predicted proteins | sample GBS60_MetaG_FD_148614 | JGI IMG/M metagenome (GOLD analysis project Ga0197142, IMG submission 148614) | Sediment microbial communities from Great Boiling Springs, Gerlach, Nevada, United States - GBS 60_MetaG | ecosystem: Environmental > Aquatic > Thermal springs > Hot (42-90C) > Sediment... | reverse complement strand
GGCGTAACGAACATTTGGATAACGGATACGAACTGGTAATGACTCCTCACATTGCCCGACAAGAGCTTTGGCGCACAAGCGGCCATCTTGAGTTCTTTGCAGAGAACATGTACGAGCCGATGGTTGTAGATGGGCAACCGTATCTCGTTAAGCCAATGAATTGCCCGTTCCATTTGCTCATTTACAAATCTAGGGTACGCAGTTATCGAGAACTGCCTATTAGATGGGCTGAGTTGGGGACGGTCTATCGTTACGAGCGATCGGGCGTCTTGCACGGCCTTTTGCGAGTTAGAGGCTTCACTCAAGACGATGCCCACATTATCTGCACAAGGGAACAGCTCGATTCAGAAACAAAGCGAGTCATAAACTTTGTTATGAAGATGCTTCGACGGTTTGGTTTTAATGAGTACCGCGTTTATCTGTCGACCAAGCCTGAAAAATACGTGGGCGCGGACGAGATATGGGAGGAAGCCACAGCGGCGCTGAGAGCGGCTCTCGAGGACGAAGGATTGGAATACAGCTTAGACGAGGGCGGCGGTGCGTTTTATGGGCCAAAGATCGACGTAAAGATTATGGATGCCATAGGACGCGAATGGCAGTGCAGCACAATCCAGGTAGATTTCAACGAGCCAGAGCGATTTGATCTAACTTACATAGGGCAAGACAACCAGCAACACAGGCCGATAATGATTCACCGTGCGCTGTTGGGATCAATTGAGCGATTTTTTGCGGTGTTGGTGGAGCATTACTTTGGAGCTTTTCCGCTCTGGCTTTCACCGGTGCAGGTGATGGTGATTCCAATTGCTGATAGGCACGTTTGTTATGCTAGCGAAGTGGCGGATAAGCTGAGAAGAAATGGTTTTAGAGTAGAAATTGATGACCGCAACGAAAAGACAGGTTACAAAATCCGCGAGGCACAACTCCAAAAGATTCCGTACATGTTGATCGTGGGCGATAGGGAAAAGGAAGCTGGAGCCGTGTCTGTAAGATCGAGGTCGGAGGGCGATAAAGGCTCTATGTCGCTTGAAGAGTTTGCAGAAAGTTTGTTTGCCGAGATAAGTAATCTGCCTAATAGCGGTTGACAAGGGGCGGTGTTTTTCGTTATACTTACCTCTAGCCTGTCAGTGACGGCGATCAATTAAGCTGTCGGCTGGCAGAGTAACGCAGAAGGTGATGTAGCATACTCAAGGACCTAAGGGTTAACGAGCGTATTCGTGCTCGTGAAGTGAGGCTGATCGACGAGAATGGCGTTCAGGTTGGTATAGTTCCGCTCCGCGATGCTCTGCAGTTCGCTAAGGACCGAGGCCTTGACCTGATTGAAGTAGCGCCGACCGCGACCCCGCCGGTGTGTCGTGTAATGGACTACGGCAAATATCGGTATGAGCAGGGAAAGCGTGAGCGCGAAGCTCAGAAAAAGCAGCGGATGGGTGAAATAAAGGGCATTCGGATGCGGCCAGGAACCGACGAGCACGATTTTCAATTTAAAGTGCGAAACGCAATAAAGTTCCTGAAGCAGGGACACAAGGTAAAAGTCACTGTTATTTTCCGTAGTAGAGAGTTTACGCATCCGGAGTTTGCGCGGGAATCGCTCGATCGAATGGCGGAAATAGTCAAAGGAGAAGGAGTGGGGACTGTCGAGAGGCCTGCGCAGATGGAAGGACGTACGATGACAATGATCCTGGCCCCGGTTGCAGAATCGGCTCGAAAGTAGGTTTCCGGGAGCTGGGTGAGAATAGCGAGGGAAGTTCGTTGCCCAAGATTAAAACCAACAAGACAGCAGCAAAAAGATTCGAGGTAACCGGTACCGGCAAGATTCGCCGGTGGAATACCGGTATGAATCACTTGAAGATGAAGAAAACGAAGAGCGCCAAGCGCAGGCTGAGTATAAAAGCCGGCGTTAACAGTGCTCAAAAGCGCACTATTCGTAGAATGGTGCCAGGTATATAAGATAGCCTACCTACTATCGAGAGAGGTATGGGCTGTTAGCTTTCGTGGCGGGAGAGAACGGTTGCTTCGTCTCCTTTATCAGGTAAGCTGCGGTCTACTATTTCTCTTCTCGTTCGTGGCTCGCGTTGAGCTTCGTCGAATAAGGGTAGGTAAAAAATTAAGAACATAACAAAATAGGAGAGCACCCGATATGCCACGCGTGAAACGCGGCACGATGACGCATAAGCGCCATCACAAGATACTCAAACTAGCGAGCGGCTACTGGGGAGGAAAAAGTCGACTTTTCAAGACTGCCAAAGAGCAGGTGATGAAGTCGGGCCAGTATGCGTATCGCGACAGAAGAGCCAAGAAGCGAGAGTTCCGGCGGCTGTGGATAGCTCGCATCAGCGCAGCTTGCCGTGCCAACGGCATACCTTACAGCAGGTTTATTGAGGCCCTAAATAAGGCCGGAATATACTTGGACCGGAAGGTGCTGGCCGATATGGCCGTCGCAGATGCGCAGGGCTTCACGGCGCTTGTGGAACGAGCAAAGACACAATTGGCTTCGGCTTAAGTTTACATTGCAGCCTTGTGTCTGTGAATTCTATCGAGATCAGGGCTGTGATCAAGCAAACAACTATCGCCCAGCGTCCAATTGCATGAAGGCGACAGCGTTCGGGCCGAATATAGAACGGTCTATGGTGAGCGCTTCCGGCCTTATGCCATTGGACGTTGGTTTTTTGAGGCTCTTGTTACAATGGGTGAACTGGAGATATTAAACGAGATACGCTCAATGGCTCTTCGACGTATACTCGAAGCAACGTCGAGTGCTGAACTGGACGCCGTGGAAATAGAGTATCTTGGGCGCAAGGGAGAGCTTACCCAGCGGCTCAGGCAGGTGGGTTCTCTGCCGCCGGAGATGCGCAAAGAGTTTGGTCAAACGGTCAACCGTATCAAGGAAGAGCTCGTTAAGGCGATTACAGGAAGACGCGAGACTTTGGCTGCTGCCGAAGTCAGTATGCGGTTGAAGAAAGAGGCGGTAGATGTTACCCTTCCAGGTCGCTTCTATCAAATTGGTCGTCCGCATATTCTGGTCGAGACACTCAACCGAATCAAACAGATATTCATCGGGCTTGGATACGAAATAGTCGAGATGCCCGAAGTCGAATCCTACAAATATAACTTTGCAGCTCTCAACTACCCCGAAGAGCACCCGGCTCTTGACGAACAGATGTCTTTCTACATAACGGATGAACGATTGCTTCGCACGCACACAACAGCCTATCAGCACCGCGTTATGGAAAAGCGCAAACCCCCGATGAGAGTGTGCACGCTTGGAAAATGCTATAGAGTGGATGCGGTAGATGCAACCCACGGACACACGTTTCACCAGGTAGATTGCTTTACTGTAGATCGCGGGATCACAATGGCTGATCTCAAAGGGACTCTTCAGCAGTTCGCGACCGAAATGTTTGGTAAGCAGGTAGAGGTGAGATTTCGACCGGACTTCTTCCCATTTGTAGAGCCCGGTGCCGAGGTGGCGGTGACTTGTACTATTTGCGAAGGCAAGGGATGTGGCGTGTGTAAAGGATCCGGCTGGTTGGAGTTGGCTGGGGCAGGGATGATTCATCCCAACGTGTTGGAGACTGCAGGTATCGATTCTGAAGAGTATACCGGATTTGCTTTCGGGTTCGGGGTCGAACGAATGCCGATGCTTATCCACGGCATAAACGACTTGCGGCTCTTTATGGAAAACGATCTTAGATTTCTGAGGCAGTTATAGACCAATGAGAGTACCCACTGAGTGGCTGAAAGACTATATAGACCTCAATGCTCCTCTGGACGAACTGGCCCATAAGCTGACAATGGCGGGGTTGGAAGTCGAAGAGACTATAGAGCTCTCAAAGAAAGATTTTGCAAGCGCAGGCGGAAGCGGTACGCGGAACGAGGTCATTTGGAACGTGAAAGTAACACCCAACCGTGGTGACTGGCTTTCCATGGTTGGTGTTGCCAGAGAACTCGGGCCAATAGTCGGAAGCCGAATCAGAATGCCCTCGGTGGATGTTGTTTCGACCGAGCCCCCGGCCTCCGAGCTTATCAGTATACGAATAGACGATCCACAATTGTGTCGGCGATACGTGGGAGTTGTGATTCGAAACGTTAAGATCAAGAATTCGCCTGGATGGATGAAAGATCGGCTGATTGCAGCCGGGATGAGACCCATTAACAATGTGGTTGATGTGACTAATTATGTTATGCTTGAACTTGGTCAGCCGCTGCACGCGTTCGATCTTCGTTTACTGCACGGATCTCAGATTATTGTGCGGCAAGCGAAGGAAGGCGAAACAATTACAACAATAGACGGCGTAGAGCGGAAATTGGAGCGAGATATGCTCGTGATTGCTGATGCGGACCGTCCTGTTGCCATTGCGGGCATAATGGGCGGAGCGGATACAGAAATTAGCGAGCAGACGCAGGATATTTTGATAGAGTCGGCTAATTTTAATAGTACTAGTATTCGGAGAACTGCAAAGCGCTTGAATATGGTGACGGAGTCTTCATATAGATTTGAACGACAGGTAGATCCGTCCGTTGCCGCTATTGCAGCGATGCGAGCCGCACAATTAATTTATGAACTCGGGGGCGGAGAGATCGCACGAGGTGCAGTAGATGTATATCCGGTACCAGTGGAGCCGCTCACTCTCACATTGAGGCCGGACCGTGCTAATGCTATTCTTGGAACTTCCATTGAGCCAGCCGATATGGCTGGATATTTGAACAGCCTTGAGATCAATACCTCGATCGAAAATAACATTCTTAGATGCTGTGTGCCCACGTTCAGGTCCGATATAACACGAGAAATTGACCTAATCGAGGAGATCGGTCGGGTTTATGGCTATGATAAATTGCCGATGACGCTGCCTCGCAGCTCGATGCAGGGTAAAGACAGTCCTGAAGGCGCATTTAGAGATAAACTTAGGCGAATACTGATGTCGTGTGGCGCGCAAGAAGTGCTTACGCATAGTCTGGTAGACGGCAAACTTGCTGAGCTGGCGGGCAAAGCGGATATCCGTGTGGTTGTCAGGAATCCGCTGAGTGAAGACTTGGATTCTATGCGGGTGATGTTGATACCTAATCTGTTACAGGTGCTTGCCCGCAATCAAGCATTCGGAACGTCGAGCCTTTCTGTATTTGAGATTGGCAAGATTTACTATCGTAACGGCGATGGCGAGATAGGCGAGAAGCTATCATTAGCTGGAGCTATGGTCGGCAGCCAATGGAGAAGGGCTTGGAGTCTACCACAGAAAGCTCTGGATGCGAACTTCTTCTTGTGCAAAGGAGTTGTCGAGAGTTTACTTGATGGACTTGGTGTTGCGGATGCTCGCTTTATTAGGACCGAAAATCCATTGCTTCACCCGACTCGGGCGGCAACGATCGTAGTTGGAGATCGAGAGATAGGCTTTTTGGGAGAGATTGCGCCGAACGTAGCTGATACTCTAGATGTTAGAGGTCGGCCTTGCGCTTTTGAGATCGATTTCGAGTTGCTAATGTCGGTCACGCCGGATGTGCTCAAATATCGTGAAGTGCCGCGCTACCCGGCAATCTATCGCCACCTTGCAGTAGTGGTATCTGATAATATCGATTATCATGAAGTGGAGCAAACAGTCATAGCATCCGGAAGAGGTTTGATTGAAAATGTTGATTTACTTGACCTCTACAAAGGGGAGCAGATTCCTCCCGATCGAAAGAGCCTTACGCTGTCGATGGTGTTTCGCTCTTTGGAGCGAACATTGACTGACGAAGAAGTAAACGCCGTATTGGCTGAGGTAAGAGAGGCTCTGATCCGAAACGTTGGGGCAAGCTTCCGATAGTCGCCAATAGTGCCTGCTGATTTCATTTTTGCAAGAAAGAGGCGATGTTTTTCGAGTTTTGGCAAGAGCTAAAGCGGGTCGATAGCGATTTCGGAGTTATACTCTAACTTCGGAGACTAAGTGAAAGGAGATAGGAGAAAGGAGGCCCGCGCCGTGGCTGTAGAACGTCATTTCAATGTAAGTGATATAGAGGCTGTCCTATGCCGGTTGAAGGGCATCATTGCGGTCAGTGTAGTTGCGGATGGGAATGGGGATCTGACCGAAATTCACGTTTTGGCAAGCGCGGATAGATCGCCAAAGCAGGTTGTTAGGGATGTCGAGTCTGCGTTGATGGCGCGCCTTGGCTACTCGATTGATCACAAGAAGATTAGCGTTGCACAGGTTGATGATGGGTCTGTTAAATACGACCACTCCAGACTAAAATTTTCCGATGTATCGATATCGCTAAACGGCAACCGCACTGAAGCTACTGTTCGCTTGGCCAAGGACGGAGCAGTGTATTCTGGCTCTGCAAGCGGCACGGGATCTGTGAGCGGACAGATGAAGCTTATTGCGACGGCTACGCTTAGGGCTATCGAAGATTCAGGACTTGTCTCGGCCTCAATGATGTTAGAAGATGCAACTGAACTAATTGTTGGCGGGCGGCGCGTTGCTGTTGTTGTTGTTAACCTGGTTACCGATAGGGGAGAAGATGCTCTTGTCGGATCTGCTATAATTAAGCAGGATGTTTGGAAGGGAGTGGTTAATGCAACTCTTGATGCGGTCAACCGCAGAATATGTGCGTTGTTTGATCGATAGAGAGTCTAATTTTGAGCCAACGGCGATAGCGGTATTGGCAGAGAGCGAAAATATCAACCCGAGCGAAGCGGTTCTACAGCGGCTCGTATAGCGAGAAACGAGCTAGCCTAGAAACCGAAAGGGGTTGAGATAGATGAGTCGCCTGTTCAAGGTTCTTTTGGGGCTTGCCACGCTAGCTGCTACTGCAGGCTCCGGTTGGATAATCTGGCCGCCCAAGTGATCTTGTTTTGACTGAGTGAGATCGCATTGGGCAAAACAAAGAACTGCCCGCCGTTGGCTCTGTATCGTTTTTCCTAGTTTCGCTAAGGAACAGGAAAAACCTAACCAGAATTAAAGAATAAGAGTGTCGTCCGATGCTATGCACCGGCCTATCGGACGGAGGCTTAGCGCGATGCGGGATCCACTGCGGTTTTATACGATCATCTCGCTTATTTGCTTTGCATGTGCCGTTGTTTCCACCGTCTACATTTGGCACAACTTTCCACCTGTTGGCGATCTTTGGCCTGCTGTAATCTGGTTCGTCTTGTTCACTTTCCTCGCAGCAACGCTTGGTGTTGGAGTAAGCAAGGGCAACCGGACGGTTACCCCCACATTTCCTGCGCACTGGGCAACCACATGTATTTGGGGTCCTTTGGTTGGGGTGGTCGTATGCTTGAGCGCTTCGCTTTTGGCATTCTTAGTTACTTGCATAGCGTTTTATTTAGCACGGTCGTTGGGTCTATTAGATGCCCAGGGTACGCTTACTGCGCCAAAGCCTCGGGTACACAACAGGTCATGTAAAGACTTCAGCGTAGTTGGTTGGGCAACCAACCTGATAGCCCGGATCGGATCCAACTTGTATATGCGCGATCTTGATTCTGTGGTAAGAGTCATTATACTCAACTCTTCGATTCTGACACTTAGTGTTGGGTTATCAGGTGTTGTGTATAGCTTTCTTGGTGGCAGATTCCTGATTGCTCCAGGGTCGGATTTTAACTTGTGGACACAATTTATACTTCCATTTTACGGCCTGGTGCTTACTTCAATAGCTATAGAATATGGAATCTATGCGATTTTAATTGCAAATATGGATCCGCTGCCTGGCACGCGAAGAGTGTTCGCCTTTCTCCTGCGGTGCAAGATGTCAATTATAGAGGATGTTATTCCGGTATTGAAAGGCGAGTTTTTTCTGTCGATCGTGGCGTTGATGTTCAGTTATCTATATATGCACATAGGCGCGTGGGGTTTTATGCTAGCGGTGATGCCGGTTTTGACGCTGCGCGACTTTTTCAATCAGTGGGTGGAAGAGAAGACTGCATACATGGACACAATCACTACCTTGGCAACATATATGCAACACTACCACCCGTATACGCGAGGGCACCTTAAACGTGTGGCCGATTTATCTGAAAGGCTTGCTCGCGAATTGCGATTACCGGCGGAAATCATACTACATATGCGCACAGCTGGCTTCATACACGACATAGGAAAAATTGGTGTTAGCGAAGAAATACTGGACAAGACGGAAAAGCTGACGGATGAGGAGTGGGCCAAGATCAAGGAACATCCGGTTAAAGGCGCCGAGATAATTAGCCACCTGGAGTTTCTCGAGAATATTGTTGATTGGGTGAAATACCACCACAAGTGGTATAATGGCGCGGGATATCCGGCGAACAGTGTTGACGGTTCCAAGATACCTATTGAAGCAGCGATAATAGCAGTTGCTGATGCATTTGATGCAATGACTGACGATCGAGAACTTACACTCGATTGGAAATGTGATTCGTGCGGATTTGAGCCACCAGAAAACGAACGCCCGATCAAATGTCCTGTGTGTGGCGCTGAGAAGCGACGGATTTATAGAGAACCGAAAACTATAGACGAAGCAGTGGATGAACTCCGCAGAGGAGCCGGATCGCAGTTTCATCCGGCTGTGGTAAAGGCCTTTCTAACGATGCTTGCACGCGATGGAGTGAAGCTGAATGCACAGTAATCCTCTCGATCCAGCAGTGTTGGTAATCGAGTTTATTTTGCTATCGGTGACGGGTCTAAGTCTATACGTTTCCAGATGCTATTTGCCGAAGAAGATGCGGAATGCGTATATCAAGTCGATCACGGCTCTTGCCGCAGCGGTCGAGACCAAGGATTCAGGCACAGTAGGACATGCCCGGCGCGTCGCGGAGCTTGCTGTGGAGTTGGCCAAGCGGCTCGGCTTTGAAGGGCGCAGGCTTGATCGGATAGAATATGCTGCATTACTTATGGATATGGGTAAGGCGAACGTTCCTTATAAATTGCTTAATAAACGGGAGCCCCTTACTCCGGAGGAGTGGAAAGTACTTCAGAGCCATCCGAAACTTGGAGCAGAAATGGCTGCGGCAGTACCGTTTCTCGAGGATCTAGCTGATTTTGTATTGCATCATCACGAATATTGGGACGGGTCGGGTTATCCGGATGGACTAAGGGGCGAGGAAATTCCTCTTGAGAGTCGTATACTGTGCGTTGCAGCGGACTACGATGCTATGATTTCCGAGCGACCTTATCATCCGCGGCCTCTGACTCGAGAAGAAGCTTTGCAGGAGATACGCAACGGTGCTGGTAGGAAATACGATCCGCGAGTGGTTGGAGCTTTTCTGGAAATTATGGGCGTGCACGCGATTGAGAAACTCGCTGCTAAGGCCGCATAGCATACGCGTATCAATTTAGATAACTTGAGGAGAAGATGGTTTGATACCCGAGCTTATTCTTTTTGCGTTGCTTTTGGGTTGGATTACGGGCGGGAAATTCTACCGGCTGGCGGATGCCAAGATTAGACTTGGCTGGATGATATTCATTCCGCTAGCCTTGTACCTAATTTGCTGGCTGCCGCCGCTTTTGAAGTTGACGTGGTTTGCAAGAGCTACAAATATAATCGAGAGGGTGGCATTGATAACCGTTGGCATAGCTAATTGGCGGTTGCCTGGCGTTAAGCTGATAGTGATAGGGCTTATCATGAATGCTGTCGCGATAGTCGCTAACGGGGGTTTAATGCCTGCCGATCCACATGCGTTGGCTTCAGCTTTTGGAGACGAATATTTAAGATATGCTATGACGGCAAAGCATGTTCGGAGTGCTATAATGGATACAAGCACCGAACTTGGTTTTTTATGTGATATCATTGCTGCCAAACGGCCGTTTGTTGTGATTCCCGCCGTATATAGTATTGGTGATCTCGTGATGTCTGTAGGCATATTCGTTGCGATTGTAAGCATCATGCGAACTCCACAACCTCACGATCAGGCTGCAGATACTTCCAGTCTGGTCGAAGAGGAAGGGACAAAGCGTGAAGAGGTTCGCACTTAGAGTCGGCTATCACCGGGCAGCCAAAGTTGGTGCTCTGCTTTTAGTGTTTGTAGTCGCAGTTGCTCTTCGTGTGTACGGATTGCGGTGGGGGCTACCCGGTCCTTTGCATAGTTATTCATACCATCCCGATGAGTTTTTGAGTGTTAACGCAGCTTTCCGCATCTATCATACACGCTCGTTTGATCCTGGAATCTATGTGTATCCTTCGCTTTACATGTATCTGTCTGCGTTGGCGATATCGGTCGGATTAGGTTATGGGGTCGCGCCTAGTCTTACGTTTGTCTATCTGGCTGCTCGTATAGTAACGGTGATTATGAGTGTTGCGGCTGTAGTTGCGACTTGGTGGGCAGGAAGAATGTTATTCGGGAATGTGGTCGGACTGGTTGCCGCGTTGATTTTATGCATTGCACCACTTCACGTCCAGCATTCGCACTTTGCCACTGTGGATGTGCCGAGTACTTTTTTTGTCGCTTTAGCACTTGGATTTGCGGGATTGATAATAAGTCGCGGACTTTGGCGCGACTATGCTATTGCCGGCACATTTTCTGGGTTTGCTGCTGGGACGAAGTATAATGCTGGCTTGGTAATACTTGCTGCTTTGACAAGCCATTTGTTGCGTAGGAATGCAAAAGGAGATGCACAGTGGCTGAAAACGATGACGGCAGCGATATGCGCGGGGACGGCGTTTGTAATTTCGACTCCTGGTTTTCTGCTTAGATACGAAGCGTTTCGAACGGATTTTCTTTCAGAAGTTAGTCACGTTTCAACCGGGCACGGGTTGGTATTTGCCGGAACCGGAAATGGAATAGTGTATAACTTTTTATCTTCGTTGTGGTATGGTCTCGGTCCAGTTATGGCAGTGATGCTAGTCATATCGGTGCTGTGGGCCGTGGTCCGATTCGACAGGCGCGCTCTTTTAGTGACAGCTTTTCTCGTTCCGTATTATGTGTTGATATCGCTTTCGCAAGTTAGATTTGCCCGCTATACGCTGCCTATGTACCCTGCTGCAGCCATTCTAATTGCTTTTATGGCGGTAGATTTTTACTTGCTTTTGGCTCAACGCAAGCTTGCAGGTATCAGAGTAATATGGATATCTGTTATAACAGGAATGATGCTGTTTACTTTATGGTATACTGTTAACTTGACTTCAGTTTTCGGACGTACGGATCCGCGTGACCGAGCAGCACGTTGGATTTTCATGCATATTCCAAGGGGATCTAGAATTGGGGTTATAGAAGTTCCTTGGTTCTATTCGCCTCCGCTTTCCAGAATGCTCGGTTATGGAAGACTTGAAGATCGAGAGGAAGCTCTAAGTGATGCGCCGTATGATTTTGTTGTGTTTAGATTGTGCAATCAGCATGGATATAGATGGTTCGACAGCTTTCCGCCCAAATGGGTAATAGTTTCGAACTACGAGGTAGAGGACGCGTTGCGTTTGCGAGGATCTAGATCGATTGGCAAAGCAGAGCGAGAGGAAGTTGAGCGCATAATGACGGATTTTGAGTTAGTAGAGAAGCATTATCGTCGTGTTGTAAGTTTTGGAGATATGGGTGGTTGGTTGGCGGGTCTACCGCATGATATGCGTTATCCATTACCTACGTTGACGATCTATAAGCTACGAAGATGATCGACGGATACATTCAGCGATTTCTGGACCATATTATAGGCGAGCGTGGTCTTGCAGCTAATACTGCCGCTTCCTATGGACGAGACCTAGCACAACTTGCGGAGTTCCTTGCGGAGCGAGGTATTGCAAATCCGAGAGAGATTGACGAACAATGCATTATTGCTTTTCTTGGCCAACTGCGTTCGCACGGGTATGAGGCAACGAGTTTGGCTCGTAAAGTTTCCGCGGTTCGCAGTTTTGTAAGATTCCTATGTGCGGAAAGGGAGATCGATAGGAATCCATTATCTACTTTAGAATCTGCAGCACCTGATCGGAGACTGCCTAAATCGCTGGAAGTTGATGAGGTATCACGATTGCTGAATGCACCTGATGTGCGTGAAGACCTCGGACTACGCGACAAAGCGATGCTTGAGACGCTATATGCTACCGGCCTTCGGGTATCTGAATTGGTAAACTTGAGAGTTGATGATATTAAGGGAAATGGGGGATTTGTCAGATGTATCGGAAAAGGCGACAAGGAGCGAGTAATCCCGCTGGGAGAGATAGCAGCTTCTTATATTCGTGCTTATCTTGAAAGGGTAAGAGATCGTTTGGCAGGTAATACTCAATCCGAGTATTTGTTTCTTACGAAGCAGGGAAAACCGATGACGCGGGTGATGTTTTGGAAAATCATAAGGAAATACGCTGCGCAGGCTGGTATAAACCGTGAGGTTACTCCCCATATGCTCAGACACTCGTTCGCGACACATCTCATAGAACGCGGAGCCGATTTGCGCAGCGTGCAAGAAATGCTAGGACACGCCAGCATAGCTACCACTCAAATTTATACGCATGTATCTCGTGATCATCTCCGAGAGGTTTATGCAGAGTCGCATCCGAGGGCTTAGGAAAATGACAGCGAATCCGAGAACGCTGGCTGCCGGTATATCCGTTGCATCGAATACGACTTTGGTGATAATCAAACTAGTAGTTGGCATCATAACCGGTTCTGTAAGCATCATTTCCGAGGCGGTTCATTCAGCACTAGACTTATTTGCAGCTATTATAGCGTTTTTTAGCGTTCGAGAGTCTGGTCGACCTGCAGACCGAGAACATCCCTACGGTCATGGGAAGATTGAAAATCTTTCGGGTGCTATCGAGGCTATGCTGATTCTGCTGGCCGCCATGTTCATCATCCACGAAGCCATTGACAAACTAAAATACCCACAACAGGTAAAGAATCCTGTGCTAGGGCTGTATGTTATAGGTATATCGATCGTCATGAACACGCTGGTATCCAAGCATTTGTTTCGTATTGCAGGGCGAACCGATTCCATCGCATTAGAAGCGGATGCCCATCATTTGAGCACGGACGTTTGGACCTCTATCGGCGTTTTTATAGGACTGGGTTTGATACGAATTACCGGCTGGCATATTTTGGATCCGTTGGTAGCAATTGCTGTTGCGTTGATGATCATTCGGGTCGCTTTTTCGCTGACATGGAAAGCGGCAGCGCCATTGCTCGACACGAAGCTTCCTGACGAGGAAATTGGGGAGCTGGGAGAAATCGTAATGAATACGCCGGGAGTTCGGAGCTATCATAAAATGAGAACAAGAAAAGCAGGTCCCTATCGCCAAGTTGACTTTCACTTAATCGTTCCGGCAGGGATGCCTGTGAATGAAGCACACGCTATTGCTGAAAGGATCGAGCAAGACATACGCGTTAGATTTCCTGACGCTTATGTTGTAACCCATATAGAGCCTGACAATGATGATAATAATCGATCTTCATCTGATTCTACGGATGCGCGACCTGCTATTGGGTAAGCTTTGTTAGTGTGGATGCAGCATAACGTAGAGAGTCAGGACTAGTGAAAATGGATCCGAGGGTAAAGGCTGCCTCGGTATCGTTGATATCCAACATTGTCATTCTTACCGTTAAGTTGACGGTGGGCATATATACCGGCTCACTGAGTGTAATATCGACTGCGGTCGACTCAATCAACGACCTCTCAGCCTCGGCTATTGCGCTACTCAGCGTTCGCGCTGCGGCTGCGCCTGCGGATCAGGAGCATCCTTATGGCCATGGAAAATTCGAGAATATTTCCGGCGGGCTTCAGGCACTCTTGATCTTTGCTGCGGCGCTATACATCATTAACGAAGCAGTCAATAAGATTCTGGAGCCGAGCCCCATAGAAACCCCGGGAGTTGGTGCTGCGGTCATGGGTTTTACAGCGATTGCAGCCCTGTTTTTATCCCGTTATTTGCTGCGTGTGGCCCAACAGACCGAATCTCCCGCGCTCAGGGCAGATGCTTACCACCTAACGACCGATGTGTGGACGTCACTTGGAGCGATGACGGCACTACTAGTTGTTCAGGTAACCGACTTCAGGTTAATCGACCCGATAGTTGCGCTTGCAATCGCTATGGCAATTATCCATGTTGCCTATCAGCTTACGAAGGAAGCTATGGAAGTACTTGTGGATGTCAGATTGCCCAGCGAAGAAATTACATTCATTGCTGAAACAATTATGAAGACTCCTCGAGTTATAGGCTACCACAAGTTGCGTACTCGCAAATCCGGAGCAGCTCGTCAGATCGACTATCACTTGGTGGTTCCTCCGAATGTGACCGTTCAGGATGCTCATAAAATAGCTCAAGAGATTGAAGATCGTATTTTTTATAGATTTCCTGGCGCTCAAGTTGTTACACATATTGAACCTGATACTCAGCAATAAGATGCGGCTGGGCGCAAATTCTAGACGAAATAAGTCGCGTGCTGATAGATAGTATATCAGGCTTTGCCAAACTACACTGTTTGTGTTATGCTTTTCGAGTAGATGTAGGAGGTTGGCGGATGTTGAATCCGGAAAGTTTGTGCCGCAAATGCATTCTAAACTTGACTCCCTATGTTCCCGGCAAGCCAATTGAGGAAGTCAAGAGAGAGTTTGGAATTGACGACATAATTAAGCTTGCGTCGAACGAGAATCCTCTGGGACCGTCACCGCTTGCTGTTGAAGCAATGAAATCAGCGCTTGATAACGTTGCGCTATATCCAGAGGGTAGCTGTTACGAGCTTAGAAATGCTGTAGCTGAGCATCTAGCTGTCGAACCCGGCATGATAATTTTTGGCGCAGGGGCAGATGAAGTCATACACTATATGGGAGTTGCACTACTGGACGAAGGGGATGAGATTGTACAGGGACACCCAAGTTTTGTTCAGTATGTTGCAGCGTCTACGCTCATGAATTGCCGTGCCCATCTGGTGCCGTTGAGGGACTGGACGCATGATCTGGATGCGATGCTCGCGAAGGTCAATGAACGTACAAAGATGTTTTTCATCACTAATCCCAACAATCCGACTGGCACGATTGTAACGGCTGATCAAGTCGAGGCAGTCCTTGACGCCCTTCCTGAGCGTTGCATTTTAGTGCTGGATGAGGCTTACTATGAGTATGCGGATGATCCCGGATATACACGTTCAGTGGAGTGGATAAAACAGGGACGCAATGTAATTGCGTTGAGAACATTCTCCAAAATATATGCTCTAGCGGGGCTGCGAGTGGGATACGGGATTGCGCCTGCGAGTCTAGTTGCGCTGTTGGAGCGTGTGCGGTTGCCGTTTAATGTTTCGAGCGTTGCGCAAGCGGCTGCTGTTGCAAGTCTCAAGGATCCAAACCAAGTTGCAAGGACGCGTGAACAAAACCGCAGGTCTAAGGAGTATTATTATCGTGAATTCGAGAAATTGGGTTTGCCTTACACACCGACCCAGGCAAACTTTGTATGGGTGGACTTGCAACGCGATTGTAAGAAAGTATTCGTCGAGCTCCTGAAGCGTGGAGTGATCGTTCGAACGGGTGATATATTTGGGTATCCGACGCACATTCGTGTGACTACTGGAACAAATGAGCAAAGCGAAAGGTTTATTGCCGCACTTCGCGAGGTCTTGAGTCAAGTCGAGTAAGGAGTGCCTGATATATGATTATCATACTTGCTCCTTCTGCTACCGAATCCGATCTCAGAGAGTTGATTAACAATCTTGAAGAACGAGGCTATGGCGTTCATGTGTCCAAGGGTGTTGAGAAAACCATTGTGGGTGTCATAGGTGCACATGATGACGTCAAGCCTGTGCTCGCCGAACAACTCTCTTCGCTGGGCTATGTCGAGCGTGTTGTTCCGATATTGAAGCCGTATAAGGTTGTTAGTCGTGAGTTTCACCCGGATAAGAGCGTAGTTCGAGTAGGTGACGTTGAGATTGGCGGGTTAAGGGTAGTAGTAATGGCAGGGCCGTGTTCTGTGGAAAGCGAAGAGCAGACCGTTGAAGTTGCCAAGGCGGTGAAGGCGGCTGGGGCTTCTATTCTGAGGGGTGGTGCGTTCAAGCCAAGCACATCGCCCTATAGTTTTCAAGGGTTGGGAGAAGATGCTCTGAAGATCCTCTCGACTGCTCGCGAAGTCACTGGTATGCCTATTATTACCGAAGTAATGGACACGCGCGATGTAGAACTTGTTGCGCGCTATGCGGACATCCTACAAATCGGTACGCGCAACATGACGAATTTCTCATTGTTGCAAGAGGTTGGGAGAATCAAGAAACCGGTTATGCTCAAACGCGGTATGTCCTCTACCATTGAGGAATGGCTGCAAGCGGCCGAGTATATTGCTAACAGGGGCAACTACGACATTATTCTCTGCGAACGTGGCATACGCACTTTCGAGACCTACACAAGGAATACGTTCGATGTGAGCAGCATTCCGGCTGTTTTGGGATTAAGCCATCTACCAATTATCGGTGACCCCAGCCACGGCACCGGCAGATATTTCTTGGTTGCGCCGGTAGCGAAGGCTGCTATTGCTGCTGGGGCGGATGGTATAATGGTCGAGGTTCACCCGCGTCCCGAAAAAGCCTTAAAAGACGGTGCACAGTCACTTACCCCCGAAAACTTCAGTACGCTTATGCGAGAACTCTCCGCAATTGCAAAAGCGGTGGGCAGAGAACTCTGATGCCTAGAAAGAACGCCAGCGAAATCATTTTTGAGAATATTGCCATAATAGGTGTTGGGCTCATAGGTGGATCACTCGGTATGGCCGCAAAGAAACACCAGTTGGCCCACAAGGTTATTGGGATTGGTCGCACGGAGCAAAAGCTTATGCGGGCTAAGATACTCGGAGCGATCGATGATTATTCTTTCGATATGGAAACAGGTGTTTCGGACGCTGACTTGGTGATCATATGTACGCCTGTTCGTATGGTTGTTCCCACGCTTGCACGAATAATCGGGCGACTTAAGGAAGGCTCTATCGTTACGGATGTCGGAAGCACCAAAGCGGAAATAGTAAGTGAGGCCAGCAAGATTATGCCGGAACGAAGATTTTTTGTTGGCGGCCATCCTATGGCGGGTTCGGAACAATCGGGGGTCGAAGCTGCTTTCCCGGAGATGTTTCTAGGTGCTACTTATGTTCTCACAGCCGATGAGCATACGAATCTTGAGGCTTTGGGAAAAATGACGGAGTTCGTAGAAGCGATCGGCGCGCGCTCTGAGATCATGAGTTCGGAAGAGCACGATGCGGCAGTTGCGGTAATAAGCCATCTTCCGCATGCAATAGCGGCAGCGCTGCTTCACACCGCTGAAGAGTCGCATAAGCAGTCTGGCAAGGTATTTCGACTCGCTGCGGGCAGTTTTCGAGACCTTACGCGTGTTTCCGATAGTCCACCGGAGCTTTGGCGCGATATTTGCCTTACCAATGTTGATCCGCTAATTTCAGTAATTGATCAGTTTCAGGACCAGCTTGCACAGTTCAAGCAACGTCTTGCACAGCGAAACGAAGAAGCTGTTGCTAAGTTCTTCGAGCAAGCAAAGTGTATAAGAGATTCTTATTTGAGAATAGCAAAATGAGGAAGCCCATAATAGCCATCGACGGTCCAGCAGGTGCTGGAAAGAGTACTGTTGCTAGGATAGTCGCAGAGCGGTTGGGATATATCTATATAGACACCGGAGCGATGTATCGAGCGGTTGCTCTGGCTGTGCTGCGTAGCGGCATATCTATTTCCGAACATGCGAAGATAACAGCATTGGCTAAGGCGCTGGATTTACGCTTTGAAAAAGTAGATAATGAGCAACGCCTTTTTTCGGACGGCGAGGATGTTACTGAAGCTATTCGCACACCAGAGGCTACCCGACTTTCATCGCCTGTGAGTGCAATTCGCGGCGTTAGAAATCGGTTGGTAGAGCTGCAAAGGAAGATGGGCGAGTGTGGTGGGATAGTTATGGAAGGCCGAGATATCGGCACGGTGGTGTTTCCAAACGCGGAAATAAAAGTTTTTCTCACGGCGTCTGCTGAAGAACGTGCACGCAGAAGAACCGAAGAGTTAAGGCAGAAAGGCATAGAAGCTGATATGAGCCGAATTGCTGCGGATATTGCCGAGCGTGACCTGCGAGATAGTTCGCGCGTGCATGCACCGCTCAAACAGGCACCAGATGCTGTGCTTATTGAGACAGACAATATGACGGCTGAACAGGTTGCCGATGCAATAATAGAATTGCACAACGCAAGGGCGATAGAGGGATGCTCTACGCAATAGGCAAGCTGCTTTCAATTGCTATATGCAAAATCTTTGGACGATGGCAGGTTATCGGTCGTGAGAATATTCCGCGCAAGGGTGGAGTGCTGTTGTGCGCAAATCATGTGAGCTATATCGATCCTCCTGCATTGGGGGCGGGTTTGAGTCGGCGAGTGCACTTCATGGCTAAGGAACCGCTATTCCGAGTGCCCGTGCTTGGGTTCTTAATAAAGCGAGTAGGCGCCTTTCCGGTTCGGCAGCACACGGCAGATAGAAACGCCCTAAAAAAGGCAATAGAACTTCTTCGAAATGGAGAGGTAGTTGCGATATTTCCTGAGGGTACGCGCAATTTTAATCCAAAGGAATTGCTAACTCCGGAGCCTGGCGCCGGTATGATAGCGCTCAAGTCGAAGGTACCTGTTATACCTGTTGCTTTGATTAATACTGAAAAGCTACTACCGCCGCATGCATTGTTCTTTAAGTTCGCGCGGATCAAAGTAGTCTATGGCGAGGCGGTAGATTTGAGTGATCTTTTCGATAAAAACGGCCGAGAGGTGATCGATGAGGCCGGAAGGCGAATCATGGCAGCCATTGACGAGCTGCTAAGTAAGCACAGGAAATCGCAAAGTTAAATTAAGGAGGGTGATTTGTAGTGAATAAAGGTGGGTTCTCTTGGAAAAGGCTGGTTGGAATATCGGCGGCCAAATCGCGATTGTCTAGGAAGACAGGTGTTCCGCTTACTAGATCCGGTAGACAGAGGAAGTTTGGAGCGGCGGCAGGCTGCGTGACATTGTGCGTAGCTGGAATTGCTGTTCCGATGCTTGTTGCAGCTTTGCTTTTTGTTGCAAAATGAGAGGGTTATCAAAAGAGCCAACCCTACGTAGCGATTAAGTTCATTGGATAGAAATGGAATCAAGCCGCTTGTAGTAGTAAATAGGCTGGTTAAGTCCCTCGCTCACAGTGTAGTACCCTAGACCGTCCGTTGCATAGGCAATTGCTTCGCCTTGCGGCTCAGTCGCAACGGGTACTTTGTGTTCCTTCCCCTTGAATGCCTCCCACAGGTTACTGCCAGATGGCCGATGCCAGACCGAGGCATTGTTATAACCACGAACCACTATTTCGCTGCCGTCAGGTAAGATGTCTCCTGCCGTGGCCCACCCCCAAGGAAGCTCGGTTTTGAATCTTAGAACTGCCGTTCCGAATTTGGTCAGCTCAGATGCTGCCACTCGGTAAAGCCTAGATCGAATTTCGCGTTTAGATATAATATAAAGATCGCCGTTTGTATCCACCATAAGTGTTTCGGCATCACGAGCACCGTCTTCATATTTTAGCCGAAAAGTCTCCACGTTGGTCAGATCGACTGTTACTGGTTGTTGGTTGACGGAAACTGTTGGTTCTTCGACGCGATAAACAACAACTTCGGCACGTACAGCATTGTTGTCTCCGATATCGGCCAGATATATATAACTGCGATCGCGGACTGGACCAGGACCGATAGCTATATCTTCACAGTCAATGACCGATACGCCGGATAAATTATAAGTGCCGAGGTGCCTACCCGTCGTGGTTAAAGCAAATACTCTTGCAGTGTCACCTGAGTCGTTATGAACCCACAACACGCCTGCGTTCTTGCGACTGGCAGCTATACCGGAAGCTTCGTTGATTTCTTTGCATTCAATCGTGCCGGTTTGCACTGCGTTTGCAAACTGAGGCAAAAGAGAGGCTTGGGCGTTCGCATTTTTAGCTGCGTGGGCAAGCATACAAAAGTGGCATTCAAAAGCTAAACTTATGCAGATCGTTATAAAGATCGGTAATCGCTTCACGTCTTCCTCCGATTTTTTACTTGCGAATAAGTCAATATCAACCGCGTCAGCTATTATTCTCTTCCCAAATTCCCTGGCTGATATGGAATGTCAGAATCGTTGCGCGGTATGTTCTGCTGAGGTTGTGGTGAAGTTGGTTGCTTATAAATAGCACCGTCATTAGTTTGAGACTGAGTTTTAGCCCCTAAAATCGCGTAGCGCCGCGCTCGTGCTGCCTTGCCATAGCCTTGCTCATCGTTGCCGGCTAGTTCTGATGTGGTATCATATTCTTCTACAGCCTTTTGTTGATTGCCCTGCATCTCGTATGCCAGACCAAGATAGTAATGACCTTCAGGTGCTCTAGGTTGGAATTCCACCATACGTTTGGCTTGGTCCATTAATGCTTGAGCGTTGCGAGCAGAAGCAAGCTCATAAGCTCGGGAGATCATAATAACATATATGGCGCTGCGAGCCTTTTCAGCCTGTTCGGATAATGGCGACACTCTGATTGCATTTTGAAACATCCGCTCTGCGGCGTCTAAGGCCCCCTTATTGTAGAGCTCTACTCCTTTATTGTAATATGCGGCGGCTATTCCGCTAGTTTGTGCGGTAACAAAGCTCTTGTAAGCCAAGCTTACTGCCCAAATTGCAAACACAAGCATTATTGCAAGTCCTACAACGAGAAAAAACACTCCCAGAAAATTGCGTGTTTCCGCGCTGAGTATAGGTTTTGACGGAGCATAGGTCGGTGGAGGTGTGGGCGTGCTTGGAGCAAACGGGTCAGGCGCGGATGATGTAGTTCCCGATGGGGACATGGCTGTGCCGTATTGAGTCGCAGGCGTCGTTTGTTGCTGGGCAACGCCGAAGAGGGATTGATAGGTTGCAGTTCCATTTGTTGCAGCCAGAAACGGGTCGCTGCATTTTTCTTCGCGTATATCATTTGCCATTTCATCAACAGATTGATAGCGCATAGCTGGGTCTTTAGCCATTGCTTTTCTGATGACGCCCACAAGCCATGGAGGTACGCCGGGTGGAGGCGGTGGTTCTACACTGGTTATGTTGTAAGTAATAGTGACAATAGTATCTCCGGTAAAAGGCTTCTTCCCAGATACCATTTCGTACAGTAACACGCCGAGGCTAAATATATCCGACCGTGCATCTATCTCGCCGCCCTTGACTTGCTCCGGAGACATATAACTGGGAGTGCCGAATACCTGGCCGTTTTGCGTTATATTCGGTTCGCCTATAAGCCTTGCTATGCCGAAATCGGTAAGTTTTATATGTCCACCTGGTAATATCTGGACGTTTTCAGGCTTTATGTCGCGGTGGATCACTCCGTTTCGATGAGCATATGACAGCGCATCGCAGAGTTGGAGCATGTAGTTTTTTACTGTCGGCAATGGAAGCGGCCCGCCAGCTTGAAGCGCATCCCTTAGGGTTTGGCCTTCAAGGAATTCCATCGCGATAAAATGTCGGTCGCCGTCTTTTCCGACTTCGAAAACAGTAACAATGTTGGGGTGACTGAGTCTACCCGCAGCCTTGCCTTCGCGCCAGAATCGTTCAATCCGCTCGCGACGTTGCGCACCGTCCAAGTTCGGCGGAATTGAAAGCTCCTTCAACGCCACGCGACGGTTGATGCTCGGGTCGATGGCTTCGTAGACGATATCATTCGACCGAGCAATCTCCCGAATAATTTGATACTTACCAAGAGTGTTGGTTGATGAAGTAGACACTTCTGGTTGCTTTTCTTCTGCGTTTTCGTCTATTTGAGTCCGAGAATCCCTGCAAGTCCCTTACGTTTCTTACGTGGCTCGTCTTGATCTTCGGGCTTAATAATGTCTCGAATTGCAACAATCAACACCGTGCAATTATCCCGACCGCCGTGATCCAACGCGAGTTCTACCAGATCCCAAGCGGCTTTCGACGGCGACGACTTCACCAGCACATCCCTGATTTCATCGTCCGAAACCTCGCTGGTCAGACCGTCCGAGCAAAGTAGAAAAACATCATTGATTTTCAGCTCATCGCTTATAATATCAACTTCGACACTTGGTGTATTGCCCAATGATCGAGTTATGACATTTCTGAAAGGCGATAATTCTGCCTCTTCTTGGCTCATCAGCCCGCGTTTAACTTGTTCGTTTACCCAGGTATGGTCTTCAGTAAGTTGCTCCAGCTTGCCTCCGCGCAGCCTATAGCAACGACTATCGCCCACATGGGCAGTGAAGACTTCTTCGCCTCGAAGCACAAGCGCGGTCATAGTAGTTCCCATGCCAGCACGCTCTGATATCGTCCGTGCGACATCGTAGATAAGCGCATTTGATGTCTGAAATGCGGCACGTAGGGATTCTTCAAGTATCGGCGATGAGTCCGAATAATAAGCCTTTATAGCGGTCTTAAGAGCCAGTTCGCTGGCAATCTGACCTGCTGCGTGTCCACCCATTCCATCCGCTACAGCGTAGAATGCGCCTTTGATTGCCAGGGTGTCTTCATCTTCAGGCATAAAGAACTCGTATTTGTCTTCGTTGTTCTCGCGAATTCTACCAAGGTCGGTTTTTGCGCCTAAAGCAGTTACCAACTTGATGCCGCGGGCACGCTCCGCGCGCTCTTCCCATTCCTTGATGACTTCGTCGGAATTAATCTTGGCTGTTATTTCGCGGCCATCTTCCGATACGGATTCGTTCATTCGGCTACCTCTATTACAAAAACCGTTTGCCCTATAGTGATTTCATCCCCTGGTTGAACCTGTCGGGCAACTTGAGGTTCCAATTTTACACCGTTGACTAGTGTCCCGTTGGTACTACCGACATCTTTTATTGTGAACATCCCTTCTTCAACTAACAAGTCGGTGTGTCGGCCCGATGCGTATGGATCAGAAACCACAATATCGTTTGCACCCTGACGCCTTCCGATGGCGTATTTGCCATCGAAGAGATCAAATGCCATAGATCTATTTTTAGAAACTAGCCGAGCTATCGGTTTTGCTTTAACTTGGCTGTCTTCCAAAACCGAAGAAGCGGTTTCTTCGCCTATCGAGATTTCTTCCGAATGCGCGGAGGAAACTTCATCCTCATTACAAGTTGAATTTTGCAGGTCAGCGGCTTTATATTTCAGCATCACACTGCCGAATTCGACTTCGCATCCGTCGGTAAGTTCCATTTGTTCGCCGACGTTCAGCTTGCGACCAGATACGAATGTTCCGTTTGTGCTGCCCAGGTCCTCAATGAGTGCACGGCCGCCTGCAATGGTGATTTTCGCATGTTTCCTGGAGACCGTATTGTGCGTCAGAAGAACATCTGCGTTTTCACGCCCTATAGTATTTTCTCCTAGTTTCAGTGTAAACTCTCTTATACCGTCTGGCGTGACAAGCATTCCTGCAAAAGGCGGTTTTGTTACCTCGAACATTGACGGCGCCTCTGAACCTAGCAGAAATCCGCAATCAGTGCAGTAGGTTTCCGAAGGAGGATTCGGTGTATTGCATACGGGACATTCAATATTGGCAGCATACTGAGTAGCCTCGGCGCCTGGCTGCGAGACTAGTTGCGTTTTGCTCTCATCGTTAAAAGTGCCTATAGCAGTCTTGTCCGCGCCCACTTCGCTCATTTGCTTTTCTCCCGATCAAGGTTAATTCCTATCAGAGTTTTCTCCGCAGCAGCGCCTTGCTTGATTTCGTTAATAGCACGCTCTATGTCGGCGGCCTGGAGAGTTTTACCATGGTCAATGAGCATTTGACGAGTTTTCTCGAGCTCGCTCAACGCTTGATCTCGGTCGATCATTTGAGTGCGCATGCCCATAACTGTACGTTCTAGGTTCCTCGATGCTCCTGCCACTTCCAATTCACGTTGAACCAGTGGATTAATGCCCTCTGCGATCAGTGTCGCGTCTGTAGTGAACTCAATAACCACATCCTGGTTTATCGTTTCGGTGCGGCCTGTGGTGGAGTCGTCATATATAATCTCCACTTTCGCCACCCGATACTTACCGTTGGGTCTTGGTCCTAGCTCCAGTTCAATAATGGTGGATTGGGTTTCGCCGCGTTCCAGGTCTGCTAATGTGACTTCCGCACTGCGGTATCCAAAAGAGGGTAACTTGCCATATACCTGTCGAACCTGCACCCATCGCGACATTTGAATACGCATTCTAATGTTGCGCGCGACGGTCATCATCATTGTCTCGAGCTCTTTTCTGAATATCTCTGGGATTAGCTCAGGTCGGGTGATATAGTAGTAGTTACCGCCGCTGCGCTTAGCGATGGCTGCCAGAAGTTCTTCATTATACTCGCTGCCGAATCCAAGCGCTGTAATTGTTATCCCGCGACTCTTTTGTTCGACTACCTGACCTACAATCGACTGAAAGTCTTTATTGCCTGCGGTCGGTTCGCCATCGGTAAAGAGCAGAGCGCGATTTACATAGCCCGGCGAAGCTACCGATGCTACTTGACTCGCGCCCATCGCTATACCTCCGTAGAGATCCGTAGTGTTCCCGACTTCCAGACGATTTATGTGCTCTTTAATAAGTTGTTTATTTACGACGCGGCGTGCAGGCATTATGATCTCCGCCTGATCGGCAAAGGCGACTATAGATAATACGTCGGTTGGTTCCAGCAGATCGACCACGTATCCACAAGCGCGCTTCATATACTCCATTGGTGGACCTTCCATCGACCCGCTGCGGTCCAGGATCAAGCATAAATTCAACGGCATTCGCGCACCCATAGCCATTCCGCTGCCTATTATCCTTACCAGCACGTGCATTCGCGTGCTTTGGGTCGCAAGAGCGTAAGTGTTTTCTGCGACGCATTCGAGCGATATACCCTTAACACTTCCGGACATCTGCGTCCGATCTCCCGCTAGAGCACCACCAATCTGTGTTGCATTTGGATCGATTCCGCCTATACGTGTTCTGTTCGGGTCATCCGGCGGGAGCATTTGTGTTCTATCGTTGTTCATGATTAGAGTCGCTCCGGTTTCTCAAATCTGAACTTATTACTCCCTATTTGTATTACATCACCGTTTGATAGTTCGCAACTAGTAATGCGCGAGTTGTTGACGAACGTTCCGTTCGTGCTGTTCAGATCGTAAATCATCCATCGGTCGCTTTCGCGCACAATGCGAGCATGGTTTCTAGATACCGTGTTATCCATGGTCAGTCCTATATCTTTAGTAGCCTCACGACCTATTGTTGTTTCAATGCCGTTGATGACGAACGTTTGCCCAACATGTGGACCGGCGATGGCCACCAATCTTGGTAATGCATGGGCTCCGGTTGCTTGCTGCATTGTCAACTCTGTTGATTGCAGAGTCTGCGATATTTGAGCGGTCGGTTGACCTGTTTGCGGTTGAGGAGCTGTCGCACTGATAGTGCATTGGCAGTTGCCGTTAGCGTCCTTTAAGGATCCACAAAATTGACACAAGTATTCAGAGGTAGGGATGGTGGGGCGCGGTGCTGACGCGCTCGTTGTGCTAGTTCCTGGTCGTGCCGTAGCTTTATCTCTAAACAGAAACCGCGTCTTGCCGATTACTATCTCATCTCCGTCGCGAAGTGTTTCTTTTGCGACTTTCTGCCCGTTAACGAATGTTCCCGCGTACGAGCCCAAGTCTTCTATGACGTATTTTGGCCCTTGAGTCACTATCTGCGCGTGCCGCTCTGCGATATCCGGATCGCCAAAAACTGGCAAATCGACTAACTCGCTCCGCCCCAATACCGTGACCGGTTTGAAAATCATGTATTCCTTGCCTTCGTTACGTCCTACCAGACGAACTATCCAGGCCTTTTTTGCAATTTCCTCGATGAATCCAATGAACAATCCGATCGATCCGCCTGTTATCCCATACGTTATGAAACGAATCATTCCTGGCGATAGCGGAGCCGCACCAGTTTGTCCAATCCATACGAGTATCTCGAAGACCGAACCGCCTACGCCGCCTCCCAACAATCCCCCTACAAAGCCATTGATCATCTTCTTTGTTGATCCGGTTGCGATTCCCTGACTGAGACCGATCATCCCGCCTAGGAGTGCCCAACCTGCGCCGCGACCAATGAGCAGCAGCAGAAATGTAAGCAGGTTGGGGGAAGCGTGGGGAATATGTCTAGACACGGACGTGGGCACAAAACTCCCGATTGCATCATATATTCCCGGCCCGCCGGCAAGCGATAGCGCTATGTTAAACACAACGTTGCCGAAGCTAATCCCTAGTATTCCACCGCCTGCGCCGATCAACGCGCCCATCAGGATGCTCATCCCTGCATCTCGATGCGAAAGCATAGAAATGCTTTCCGCTGTGCCGATTGCGAGTCCAACAATAAGACCGGAGATAAGCCCGACAAAAAAGCTGATAGTATAGCTAACTTCCTGCATTCGATCGGGTAGCAGTGGAGTTGGCTCCATGATTGCCCACGCGATCACTGCACCGAGCGATCCGCAAAATGTGTAACGGATTATTCTTGACATATGCTGTAGTTAGATATAATCAAACCTCGACTTTGCAAAGTCTATTTTTCAAACCTGAACCTGGTCCCGCCTATTTGGACCTCGTCTCCGGGCCTTAACTTCTGCTCCGTTATGCGCGCGCCGTTGACGAACGTGCCGTTCGAGCTGCCTTCGTCTCGGATAGTGTATTCTGAGTCGGTCTTAGCAATAGTTGCATGTCTACGAGATACCGTGGAATCCTCAGCTAGAGCTATAGAGTTTCCCTGGTCTCGCCCGATGGTCACAGACTCCGATGTTATCTCGAATATGTGACCAGAATAAGTCCCTTGTGTTCCCACAAGGCGAGGACTCCCTGAAGAATGTGCAAGCGTTGTCGCAGGGCTGATCGTGCAGGCGCAGTTACCTGTCGGGTCTTTGCGCTGACCGCAGAATGGGCAAATGTTTGGATCCAGCGATGGGGTAACCTCAGCACCAGTTGTCTTACCAGTAGGTGGTATTGATTCGGGAAACTGAACTCCCATTTTCTTAAGTACATGCTGTGCTGTAACCCCTTTTGACTTGAGAACAAAATATATCACCGCGATTGATATCGTCAGAAAAATCAGTCCTGCGATCATCTGAAGGATGGAACTTGCAGTGTTGCCGGTCTCGG
>Ga0197142_1000941_pt1 | contig 26986 bp, 21 predicted proteins | sample GBS60_MetaG_FD_148614 | JGI IMG/M metagenome (GOLD analysis project Ga0197142, IMG submission 148614) | Sediment microbial communities from Great Boiling Springs, Gerlach, Nevada, United States - GBS 60_MetaG | ecosystem: Environmental > Aquatic > Thermal springs > Hot (42-90C) > Sediment... | reverse complement strand
AACACCTGGTCTAAAGACCCCCATGAATCGCTACCTTAAAGCTCTTGGCCGTACGCCGCGATGGGTGTATCTCGGTGAGAATCTTTTTTACTGTTCTGTCGTTGATCCCGATCGTGGCCACAAGTGTCTGATGGCAAGCCCTAAACACAGAGAAAACATACTCAACGCAAAGTTTCGAGAGATTGGCGTCGGCGCCTTCATTGCTCCCGATGGACAGTTCTATGTTACTCAACTCTTCCTTGCTCAGGTGGATTGACCGCAGAGTTCGTTTTGAGGATAATAGCATCAGTCAGACAATGATCCCATCAGCTTTGGTATGTGGGGTGGAAAGTTAGCGACTGGATGCTTCTTGCGATTGATATAGGCAATACCAACATAACGTTTGGCGTATTCGACGGTGAACAACTCATTGCCGATTGGCGTATCGGTACAGTCCAACGTCGAACAGGCGACGAATATGCAGCCTTGCTTCTAAATCTGTTCCGGCTTAAAGACTTAAGTTTTGCCGATATTGACGGAGTAGGGCTGTCCAGTGTGGTTCCGAGGGCTACAGATGCGCTTATCAAGTTTTCGAAACGTCACCTCAATATTGATCCGCTTGTCATCTCGCCAGACATGACACTCGGAATTCGTGTGAACTATCATCCGATAACCGACGTTGGCGCGGATAGAATTGCCAACGCAGTCGCGGCTCACGTCAAATATGGCGGCAAGGTAATAGTTGTTGATTTCGGCACGGGCACCACTCTGGATGCCGTTTCCGAAGACGGCGAATATTTGGGTGGGGCAATAGCGCCGGGCATAGAAATATCCCTAGAAGCGCTATTTTCACGTGCTGCACGGCTTACCGGAGTTCGGCTTATCGCGCCTGAGAAAGCTATCGGCAATACCACGGCTGGTAGTTTGCAGTCTGGCATTATTTTTGGATATGCAGGTCTGGTCGATGTCCTGGTAGACCGATTTCGAGAAGAGATGGGTGGGAGCGCTAAGGTCATTGCTACCGGTGGGTTAGCCGATATCATCGCGCCGCACAGTCGTACAATCGAGCTCTGCGATCTTTTGTTAACGCTTGAAGGTATACGAATTATCTTCACGCGGAGCACGTAAGGTCGAAAGCGAAATGAACTATTTAATAGTTGAGTTGCGTAGTTTCGATGCGTCCTTTTTATATAAACAATATTCCGATTGATCCGCCGCTTATCCTTGCCCCGATGGCAGGAGTTACAAATCACGCATTCCGTATAATGTGCAAGCGTGCGGGTGGTTGTGGCTTGGTGTGTACGGAGATGTTTAGTGCTTATGCTATCAAGTTTAGGGATCCGGGAACTGCAACTATGATAGACTGGACAGAGGAGGAGCGTCCCGTATCTGCCCAAGTTTTTGGCGGAGATCCAGAAACTGTTGCGCTTGGTGTCAAGGCATTACAGGATGCTGGCGCGGATATCGTTGATATCAACTTCGGTTGTCCGGTTCCCAAGGTGGCAAGATGTGGTTCAGGTGCGGCGCTTTTGAAAAACCTTGGATTAGCGCGCGAGATACTTGTTGCCGCGCGAGACGCGGTTAGTATTCCGCTTACGATCAAAACACGAATAGGTTGGTCATTAGAAGATCGTGCTGTTTTTGATCTTGCGAAAACGGCACAAATATGCGGCGTTGACGCAATTACGGTGCACGGTCGCGTTGCTACACAAGGTTACTCTGGAAATGCTGATTGGGATATAATAGCCGAGGTCAAACGACTTGTCGACATTCCCGTAATAGCGAACGGAGATATAACATCACCAGAGGACGCTGCGCGCTGTTTTGAGATTACCGGTTGCGATGGAATTATGATCGGACGTGCAGCTCTAGGTAATCCGTGGATATTCCGCCGAATAGCACACTATCTCGTTACTGGCGAACTTTTGCCGGAGCCGACTTTAGCTGACAGACTTCGAGCTGCTAGCGAACACGCCGAGCTGTTGCGTAGGCTTCTTGGAGAAAGGCGGGCGGCTAACGAGATGCGAGGCCACTTAGTACATTACATTAAAGGCATGCCTGGCGCGCCAAAGTTTAGAAACAAGCTTATGATGACGAAGTCGATTGAAGAGATCCAAGAGGTGTTGAATGAGGCGCGTAGTAAGTGTGAGCCTGGGCTCGTCGAAGCGTGACAAAACGTCCCAGGTAACGATTTTGGGACAAGAGTTCGAAATATCGCGCATAGGCACCAATGGAGACATGAAACGCTTTGCCGAGCTGATTCGTGAACTCGACGGCAAAGTGGATGCAATCGGTCTTGGCGGCATCGATCGCTATCTGTGGGTGGGCAGTCGCAGATATACGTTTCGCGATGCTGATAAGCTTGCGCGTATAGCAAAAATAACTCCAGTTGTAGACGGCAGCGGCGTAAAGAACACTTTGGAGCGCCGGACAATTGAGTTTCTGAACGAGCAGGGAGTTGTAGACTTTGGAACTGCAAAGGTGTTGGTGGTGTGTGCCGCAGACAGATTTGGCATGGCACAGACTATAGCCAGACTTTCAAAAAATGTGATTTTCGGCGATCTGATGTTTAATGTTGGTGTGCCGATTCCAATGCGATCGTATAAGACCGTGAAAGTGCTCGGATATATGCTGCTGCCGATTATCACACGTTTGCCTTTTCAGTGGTTTTATCCGACAGGAGAAAAGCAGGACAAGAGCGAGCCGAAGTATGAAAAATACTATCAGTGGGCTGATGTAGTAGCGGGTGATTTTCTTATCATCAAACGAACAATGCCTACTAAAGAATCGGGTGCTCTAGAAGGTAAAATAATCATCACCCAGACTGTGACTTCTGAAGATACTGAAATAATGATGGATCGCCGAGTAAAAATGTTGGTTACGTCAACTCCTTGCTACGACGGTCGCTACTACGCGACCAACGTTTTTGAGGGGGTAATTGTTACGCTTCTTGATAAGAGGCCAGAAGAGATTACGAATGCCGACTATGAGGAGCTGCTGGAACGTATGCAATGGCAGCCTACTATAACAAAGTTTTAGATATTGAGACGAGGACAGTGTTTTGGAAAGATTTGCTTTTGTAATCCATCCATTATCTGCAAAAAAAGACGTTGCGCGAAAGTATCCCTTCGTGAAACTGTTTCCGGAATCGGTGGTGGAGTGGGCACTCAAACACAAGAGCCCAATGCTGGTTTCGCACATAACAGGTGTTAAGTCGCTGACAGGGACAGAGGCAGAGGGCTGGTTCGTAGGGTGTCCGCTGACGCCTAAACTTTTGGCATCGCTTCCTATAGAGGTCGTCTATAAGAAGATCATCGACACAATCAAGATTGCCGAGGACATGGGCGCAAAGATTGTTGGTCTTGGAGCGCACACTTCTGTCGTTGGTGATGGCGGAATTACGATAGCAAAGAACTCGAATATCGCTGTAACTACAGGCAATAGTTACACTGTCGCCACTGGCATTGAGGGGTCGTTAAAAGCTGCGGAGATGATGGGAATCGATCCTGCGAATGCAAACGCTGCAGTAGTCGGTGCGGCTGGCTCGATCGGATGGACTTGTACTCAGGTATTGGCAAAACAATGTGCCTCGATTACTATGATTGATATTTCGAACGATCGTTTAAACGAGCTTGCTGGCCAGCTTAATGGTGTGGCAAAGGGTGAGGTTAGGGTGACGACCGAGATTGAATCGGGAATTCGCGAAGCTGACATTGTGATCACAGTTTCAAGTGCCGTGCATACAATCATCGAACCGCATTTTATTAAACGAGGAGCAGTTGTGTGCGATATAGCTCGTCCGCGCGATGTATCTGCTCGGGTAATGGAAGAGCGAGATGATGTGTTGGTAATCGAGGGTGGGGTGGTTGAAGTCCCCGGAGATGTGCAATTTAACTTCAACTTTGGATTCCCACCGAGAACCGCATACGCCTGTATGAGTGAGACAATGATGCTTGCGCTGGAAGGCCGATATGAGAGCTTTACTTTAGGTAAAACAGTATCTCTTGAACAAGTGGAGGAAACTCAACGCTTAGCTGCCAAGCATGGTTTCAAGCTTGCCGGATTCCGAAGTTTCGAACGAGCGATTACTCAAGAACAAATCGAGCGAATACGTAAGAACGCTGGCCGCATGTAATCGGTTTGCGCGCAGTTCGTAATCGGTTTTTCTAAACGTTTGGTCGGCGTAATGAAAGACTATTTTGGTGGTTTATGGTAAAGGCGGTCCAATTTTAACTGAGAAATTCGAGTCAATGCCGAGCCGTAGCTCTTTGTTCGAGGGGTCGACCGTCAGCGGAGGATACTACGACAATACAATTAACACCAAAGCCCAGAGCCGGACTCCAGACTCTTTATCAATTCGCGAACACAAACTCGGTGTTATCCGTTACTAGGACAGGGCCATCAGGAATCGTTTTGTCAACACGATAGGTTATCAACATATCTCCGGGAGCAATAATTCGCCCCTTTGCTTTAAGCCGAGCTGCATAGCGATAGAACGCAGCAACACGTTCTTCAGTCTGCTTCAATACCACAACTTTGGCATCCGGGCTCATTTGATCACTTCCAATGCAGGTCATACAAAGTTAGAACTTATCTGCCGTTATCCTTTACCATAATCCGCCAAAAACTAAACGCATGCCTGCCAGGCTATTAGGACAGCAGATTAAATGCATCCAAAAGCGATTTGTGCATAAACTTTTTCTATTTGCGCGTTTGCCCAATTAACAATGTTTAGCCAAAGACAGTATGTCCTCTTAGCGGCTGAGTGAAAATCTCCCTTCCCTCTGGTTTGTATTAGTACAAGCTCGACTGAAACATTGACCGATCCTGTGCTACTGTCCTATAATCCCTTTTCAGGAGGTCGCTATGGATTTTCTTGTCAAACAGGGATCACTTATAGAGCAGCCGTGCGATATCTTGATAGTAAATCTTTTTCAAGGGGTTAAGGCACCTGGAGGTGGAACTGGTGCGGTAGATAAAGCGCTTGGTGGAGTTATTTCCGAGACTATTCGAGATGAGGAGTTCGAGGGTCGACTCGGCGAAATTCTCGTTATTCGTGGATGCGGCACGATTCCGGCTAAGAAGGTACTCGTCGTTGGACTTGGCAAGCGGGAAGAGTTTGGTATACGTCAGATAATGCAAGCAGCAGGAGCTGCGGGCCGTAAGTGTAGAGAAATGCGCGCTGTGAGCGTTGCAAGCATATTGCATGGCGCAGGAATCGGAGGGCTTGATGCGTTTGACTGTGCAAAGGCTGTTGTATTAGGGACTATTCTTGGCACATACGAATTTACGCGTCTCAAAACCCTGAACGTCAAAGATAATTCAATAAGAGAGTTTTGCATTGTAGAGCTTTCTTCCGAAAAGTTAAACAGTATTGAAAAGGGCATTGAGCATGCACGAGTTTTGGGAGATGCTATTACTTTCGCAAGGGATTTGGCAAACGAGCCTTCTAACGTGGTGACGCCGACTTATCTAGCCGATCTTGCCGAACAAATCGCAGCAGAAACAGGTATGCGATGCCGAATTAAGGACCGAAAAGCCATAGAAGAATCCAGAATGGGACTTCTTGCAGCAGTTGCTCGCGGTGCATCTGTTGAGCCGCGATTTATAGAGATTGTTTATGAATCACCGAACGCGCAGCGCAAAGTGGCCATAGTTGGAAAAGGGATCACTTTTGATACAGGTGGCCATTCTCTTAAGTCGGCAGATGCGATGTATGGTATGAAAGATGACATGTCCGGCGCCGCAGCTGTTCTTGCGACTATGCGAGCAATCGGGAGACTTAAACCAAAGATAAATGTGGTAGGATTGATACCAGCCACCGAAAATGCTATAAGCGAAAACGCAATACATCCAGGCGATGTTTTCACCTCTTACAGTGGCAAAACTGTCGAGATAAACAATACCGATGCCGAGGGTAGGTTGATACTTGCGGATGCGGTGTCTTATGCTGTCACTCTGGGTGTTGATGAAATTGTGGACGTAGCCACTCTTACAGGTGCCTGTGTAATTGCGCTTGGCCGCGATATTGCCGGTATTTTCGGCAACGATCGAAATCTCGTAGATCGCTTGTTGCGTGCCGGAGCATCTTGTGGTGAGCAGTTATGGGAACTTCCGCTTTACTTGGACTACAAGGAAGATCTTAAGAGCGAAGTAGCCGATATCAGGAACAATGCTAGTCGGGAAGCCGCTGCAATCAATGGAGCACTTTTTATTGAGAGCTTCGTAGAGGGCGTCCCGTGGGCGCATATTGATCTTTCTTCGGCTATGGTTGACAAGGATACTTATCTTGCAAAGAAAGGCTGCACGGGAGCCGGTACAGGCACCCTCATAGAATACTTGTTAAAGTCATAGCCGAAATGGTATTTGCACAACGAGCTTTCATCCCCAGCTAAAGGTTCGTGGCGCAGGAAGTGTCTATGATGACAGCGGTAGCAATCTTTCTGCTGATTGCCACGGCTGTTCCGAGGATAAGATCTCGTCTATCTGTCGGCTAATTTGTTTCGTAGCGGTTAAGGCCTTATTTATCAGATCGACCACTACTAGATCAGAGTTTGTTAAACCTTTTCGCCTACGGTCTTCGATATACTTTCGAGGCAGTTCGTAACCACCAATTCTTAGCTTGTTAGAACTTTCCAAAGTTTGAAATGACGATAGGACGTCTCGATTCAGCAAATGGACCGACATCAAGCATTTACCAAGTGATGCGAGATCGGTAAGCAATCTTCCTGGCTTGATTAGTGGGACTCGGGGGAAATCTGTCATCAGGAAGTCAGCATATCGTTTCCGGTAAATACTGCTGTGAAGCAGCGCGTAGATATAGTGAAAGACCTCATCCGGATCAGCATCGACTGGTGCCATGTTCGATTGTCGCTCGTTTACATTGTAGACGTATCGCGGAAAAAGCGTTGCGCCGCCGCGACGGAATAGATTCAGATCTGCCGGCATGTCTGTGCAGAAGACAACATCCCATTCGTTCGAGCCAGTCGCATGACCAGCTCGACCAATTGCTAGAGCAATATTTGGCTTCATTAGGTTTTTCATAAACTGTAGACGAGGCCTTTCCATAAGTGTTCGAGAGTAATAAACCCACCTTCGGTCAAACGGCCGATACAGTACAGATATAGCTTTGTCTTGCCAAGTTGCGTCTTCCGTTAGTTCCCGTCGAAACGCTTCGATATCTAGATCGCCAATGGGATATCTCTTGCGTATCTGCTCGATTGGCACTTGTTCATCACGCACTTCTGCAATTCGATCGAGCAAGGATTGCTTGTCGAAGTCTAATGCGAATCCGTCACGCGAGGTTACGAAGCCCACGCTGAATTGTTGGAATATGTCGAACAACGATGCAAAGTGCGAGTATTCACTTTCGAGATTTATTCTACTAGGTATAAAGAGATTAAACGGTGGTACAGGCGAGATTTCTCGCCACGGCGTTGTGTATATAGTAGCGTGTGAAAGGATATCAAGTTTTTCATTCCTGGTACCGCGAATGTCTGCATATCTAATTTTACAGCTCTTATCCCCGGCATTTCGCACCATTATAGATATGGCGACTCCCATCCGGATTGGAAAAACGTTTTCGTCTTTTTTGTCCAAATTGTTTTCTTCCGCCAGCTTTGCGTTGCCGTGAAGATCGAGTATGTAGATTCTATCGAACGTGCGAGCAAGGCTGGCGCGCATTTTCCTGAACGTCGGATTGAATATGTAGCTGTGATTGGTAATGAACGCCACAATACCGCGTTCGGCCTGCTCAACCCAATGTTGTGCGATGCGTATGAACTTCACATAATCATCCTGTAGCCATTTCAAGTTGCGTTCGTTTAGGCCATCTCTATAGTCTACAAGCAATTTACGAATGGTTCCGTTGTTTGCAGAGTGGCCGGAGTAGGGTGGATTACCCAAAACTATTAGCGTACGTCTACCGGTTTCTATATTTTGTTCTTCCAGGCTGTTGGTTCGTATTACTCTACAGCCGTCGAGTATCAATGAAGCCACAGCGCAAGTCACCGGCATAAGTTCCATTCCGATCATTTTGGGGTGAGGAGAGTAGTTTTTTAAAACATGCTGAAGAAATGTGCCGGCGCCGCAACAGGGATCAACGATCACTGCATCTGACAGTTTCTCGCCGAAGTATTTTTCCAACATCGACTCGACAGCTCTGACAATATAGGAAACAACAGCAGGAGGTGTATAGTGAACACCGCGTTTCCGAGCAATTGCCGGATTGCATGCACGGAAGAAATCCTCAAAAAAATAAATGGCAGCTTCATCCGTTCGAAGTTCTGTTGGCAATTCGTCAATGCCTGCTTGGTCGAGCATCTCGTTCAGATAGCGGATGGATGCTTGATTATCGAAGCGCTGCACTATTTCTGCAGCCTTCTCGTTGCCGCTTAGACGGTGCAGAAATACGGTATATACGAGTATCCTGGCAGCAATATCGCCATGGACAATGCTCAGCTTGTGAGCAGCTAATGCAAGATCGGAGGCCAATTTTCGCAATAGATATGTCTGGTTCGTCATATGGATAAGTTACCAACCACAGGGGAGCGATATCAAGTGCAAATTAGGTAGCAAACTTTTTGAACAATTAGTGGAACAATTCGGTTTTTAAATTCGTATATAAAGTAGCAAACCTTCCCACCCTCTTTTCTCCTCCCCAGTCCGCCCAAGGGCTGGGGATGTTTTTTTACGAAAACAAGCATAGTGCGAATGGAACAATTCGGTTTTTAAATTCGTATATAAAGTAGCAAACCTTCCCACCCTCTTTTCTCCTCCCCAGTCTGTCCAAGGACTGGGGATATTCCTTGTACGAGCAATATTAAATTAAACCCCTTTCCTTTTCAATGTGCGATAGTAAATATTATTTATTAAGGCATTGCTCGCGTAAATATGTGCGGCATTTGCGGTTCTCTTCTGATTATAAATAGACGGTTTAATACTCTGAGGAGATGGCCATCTAATCGCTGGTGGGATCGAACTTTCTGAAAATCGCCCCGGCAATAGAGATTCCTATCAAGCCGATTATCAAGTTAGCAACCCCTATGATAGCTACTGTGATGTATATCGACGCCTTGAACAATACGATAAAACACACTCCAAGCACAATAGTGGGTAATATTGCAAGTGTTGTGAATACAAAGCCAAGCATACCTGATATATAGTTTTGAGCGAAATCTTTTGTATCTGGATATAACAAGCCTGGAATTGTTGCTGCGGATATGTTAGCGAACCCTACAAACGGTGCTAATAGGTTACACGCAATCAGTAGGTCACCGCGCGATTCTGGCACCAATACCCACAAAAGTACCGAGAACATAAAAACTGCTGAACTCGAGTAGATAATCGGCCCTGCAATTTGCACCAGCATGATCTTCCACGCTGCTATCGGCATTGACTTTATTATATTCGCAAACTTGAGTTCGGATTTAATCTCCGCTTGTGCAGCTATCGACAGCAGCCATATGACGTAGATCATAAGCAGTGGAACGTATTTCGCCAATCCCAAATCCTGCGGTACGAGCCGTCTGATCAGATAAGCTGTTAACAGCGAAAGTAGAAAGATAAAGATAACTTGGCCTCGGTATGCTCTATATTTAAGAACAAGATTCTTCCACAGTAAGGCTGTTGCGCCAGTTCCAAAAGGTGGCACAGCAAATCTGCATGCTTTTGTTGTGCCTTTCTCTCGTAATGCATCTATGCGCGTGTCCATATAGGTTTGCGAACCCTTCATCTGTTTGCGCCTTGCCAATTTGATACTGATACCAAGTGAAGGCTCATAGATGTTTTCCTTGCGGGTTAAAAGCACAGATAGACTTCCGGCAGCGAGCAGCCAGAGCAGCGCGAAATGTGACCATTCTTCAGGTGTTACGCCGATTATTGGAGCCAAGAACAATTCTGAACACCACCTAGCAGGTGCGAATAACGCATCGGCGACAGGCGAATTCGCTGCGAAAAGTATACCTGAATATATGTCTCTAGTGATGGCGTAGTGGTAAATACCATACCCTAATGCCCCGGTGGGCAATCCAAGCAGCATTACTTTGATCAGAATGCCTAATTGTCTCAGACGTTCGTAGCCAAATGTGAACACGATGTTGATCGTGTGCGCTATGTTAACTATGAATATCAAAAATGCCAATATTGACGTTATGCTAACCAAGCTCCACGGAATCAAACTGCGCCTTATACCATGTAAGAGTGGGGTGCATACGACGAAATAAATTAATACTACCCACAATCCGTACTTGAGGTAATCTTTCAGCAGCTTTATCAACAAAACCTTGCGGCGACTGATCGGTGTTGGAAACAGGAAGTCGATTTGTGCTATTGAGAACACAAGCAAGCTAGAATTGAATGCACTGTATATTATGAACACGCTTCCTATACACAATGCAATGAAGGTAATCAGCCTTATAGTCTCGACCGGCAGGTAAGAAAGAAACTCGTCCGAAGGCGCTATAATTTGAGGTTCGGTCGACATAAGCAATATGCTATGAATTAGCCATGACAATATCCATGCACCGACTATCAAAGAAGGTATCAGTCGCTTTGGACTTCGAACAGTGTTTTTTAACGAATTTACGAGTTGGCAGTATTCAAGGTATATTAGTGGTCTCAACTGATTTGCCCTCTTCCGTCAACGTGAGGAAAACATCCTCAAGCGTGGCATCATCACCCATTTTTGCACGGTGGTGCAGTTCTTCTAACGTGCCTTCAGCGACTATCGATCCAGACTTCAAAATTATTATCCTATCGCATAATCTCTCGGCAGTATCTAACATATGGGTGCTAATAAGAACAGACTTTCCATCTTGTTTAGCTGTGAAAATCATATCCTTGAGCTCGTGGACACCCTTGGGATCGATCCCTATTAACGGTTCGTCCAGAAGCAATACCCTTGCTTCGTGGATAAACGCACAAGCAATTGCTAGCTTTTGTTTCATACCCTTGGAGAGACTAAGCACCAAATCGTCGCGCTTTTCGTAGAGGTCAAATCGACGCATTAGCTCAGTAGCGCGTTCGTCGAAATGCTCCAGCGTTTGATAAGCCATAGCAATAAAGCGCAAATGTTCCGTGACGGTGAGCAATTCGTAAGGAGTTGGGACCTCGGGGACAAACGCAATTCTACGTTTGACTTCTTCTTCCTGTTCGGCAAGATTAAAACCATCAATCTCGATGTTTCCATCAGTTGCTTGAATTATTCCAGTAATACAACGGAGAATGGTGGTTTTGCCTGCACCGTTAGGTCCCAGCAATCCTATAATTTCGCCGTCGTTGACCTTGAATGAAACGCTGTCGACGGCGAGCTTTCGCTTGTAGTACTTGGTGAGATTTGTTACGTTGAGCACCGAACTCCCTACTTGAAGCAAACAGTTATATATAATAAAATACGACCGGCAGCATGTTAGCGTTTCGATGCGCCGGTCGATAATCCTGCAAAACTTTGATTTTCTAGTTTCAGTCACACAATTGACTTTACAGCCTCTATAATGTCCGAGACTCTTGGCACAACCGCATCTTCTAGCGGTTCGCTCATAGGAATCGGGCAGTCCTTGCCGGAAAGCATAATAGGTTGTGCATCAAGATAGTCGAAACCACACGTGCCATCTTCGAACTTGTAGTCCATAAACTGTCGCACAATTTCTGCACCTACACCGCAGCGCGGATATCCCTCTGAAACGGTGATAAGCCGTCCAGTTTTCCTAACAGACTCGGCTATGCAACCGATATCGAGCGGATTAAGCGTTCGAGGATCAATGACCTCAACGTTAATTCCTTCCGCTGCAAGCTTCTCTGCAGCGTCTAGTGCAAAATGAAGCATTCTACAATAAGCTACGATTGTTGCATCCGTGCCCTCACGCTTGATATCAGCAACACCCAGCGGGATTACGTAATCCTCGTTCGGTACTGGGCCATATACTGAGGAGTACATGACTTTGTGTTCGATGAAAAGTACCGGGTTATCGTCTCGTATCGAGGCCTTAAGTAGTCCTTTTGCGTCATATGGGGTAGAAGGCATAACCACATAAAGGCCTGGAATATGCAAGAACATTGCTTCCAAGCTCTCTGAGTGGTGTGCTGCGATCGACCTTCCAACTCCGCCTTCCGTCCTAATGACTGCCGGAACCTTGGTTTTTCCGCCAAACATATATCTGTTATAGCTCAGATTGTGAATGAGCTGGTCCGAAGAGATAGTAAGAAAGTCAATGTACATAATTTCAGCAATAGGTCTCAATCCTCGCATTGCTGCTCCACCTGCAGCACCAACAATAGCTGCTTCGGAGATAGCCGTATCAATAACTCGTGTCGGACCAAACTCGTCCAGCAAGCCTCTAGTGGCAGCATAAGCTCCTCCGTAGAGGCCAACGTCTTCGCCCATAACAATAACATTCGGGTCGCGGCGCATCTCTTCTGCTTGAGCTTCAACTATAGCCTGGACGTAAGTCTTAATTGGAACTCCGTATTTCTCCTCGATTTCCTTTGCATCGGACGGTTTCAGCTTTGGAAGCACACTTCCGGCTACTCTTCGTACTTCCGCTTCGATTTCTTTTATCTTAGGCAATCTCTGCTGTTCAGCCTTGACTTCGGCGGCCAGCTTTACTTTGTCTACCGGAACATATATGTCGTCATAAAGCTCGCTCACATCCGGATAAGGGCTTTCTAGAGCAAACTTGGTTGCCTCTTCGATGGTCTTTACAGCCATCTGCTCAACCTCGTCCATCTCTTCTTCCGTTGCTATACCGAACTCAGTGAGCTTTTTGCGAAGCACTATTATCGGATCTCGCTCTTTCCACATGGCTTCTTCCTCACGTGTTCGATAAGCTCTTTGATCGGAAGAAGAATGTCCGTACCACCGATAAGTTTTGCACTCGATAAGGGTAGGGATGCTCTCTTTGCGCGCTAAGTCTATAGCTTGTTTGACCGCTTTTCTAACCGCAAGCACGTCCATCCCATCCACGATAACTCCCGGAATTCCGTAGGCTAACGCGCGAATTGCGATATCTTCTATTCTAGAAGCCTGCCCGGCACATGCTACGCTCTTGGCATGGAAAGGCACGCTCATACCGTAGAGGTTATTCTCACATATATAGACTACGGGCAAGCCACACAGCAACGCGCTACCCATGTTGAGTGCTTCGTGAAATGCTCCAGTATTAACGGCGCCATCACCGAAGAACGTCAGAACTACTGCTCCAGTACCCTTGAGCTTTTCTGCAAGTGCTGCACCAGTGCCGATAGGAATATTGCCTCCTACTATTCCAGTAGAACCAAGGTTGCCCTTCATTACGTCCGCGATGTGCATCGAGCCGCCTCTACCTTTGCAGTAGCCGGTAGCCTTGCCCATAAGCTCAGCCATCATTTTGTTCCAATGCTCTTGTCGTGCAGCTTCTCCGCCGTTTTTCGCATGCAGATTTCCTATTGCTCCGCAATGTCCATGTCCTCGGTGAGTGCTAGCGATTACATCACGCTCTTCTAGGCAAGAAATAGCTCCAACTGCTACTGCTTCCTGACCTGCATATAGGTGCGAAGCTCCTTTAATGGTTCCCTCACGCAGTAGGCGATACACAGTGTCCTCGAAGTTGCGGATTTCATACATCTGGCGTAAGTAGTCCAGCAACTCGGCCTTCGACTCAGTCGGCTTTTCGGAATCCTTTATATAAGGAAGCTTCGGAGCGGCTACTATATAGCTATCTTTAGACTTTGTAGAGGTTGTTTTTGGCATTTGAGCTTAACTCCATCAGATGAGTTTGGTTGTATCCACAGGGATCCGAACTAGGTTTTGCATTAGAAGTTTAAGCCAAATAAGGCTCCAACTATCACATATTCTACTTCCGGATGGGGTCGTAAGTCAAACCGATCTTGTCCAAGGGGTGTAAGCTTGTCGGCTTGTAAATGATGTGTTACACCAGATACATATAGTTTTCTAGCAATGTTTTTCTATCAAATGCTTGTGCGGATTGCCAATCGTGGCAAGACAGCGGCTTTCGGTTTGACTGTCTAATCTAAGGCGTCGGTTGATTTGCTATTTGAGATATTTCATGCTAAAGAATTGCCTAACGTTGTAGAAGCGTTACTTATCGGTGCGATGTGACCTTTCTAATTTGCTGTTGTGTCTTGGCGTTGCCGGCGCGATGAGCTTGTGTCGAATTTCGAACGCGACGAGCTCTGCTTCGAATTCGGGCGGATGGTCAGAGTTCCTAAGCCTCTTTTTCACGTCCGAAGCTATTGTACTAACAACAACTTATGTTTACCACATATATGGTAAGCCTACAAACCCCACAAACTCGGTACTTTGACTTCGTTCTTTGGAATTGATACAATGAGTACCCGTTATGGGATTGACGGAAGTGCCGGATAATAATAGGCTGACTTACGTTTTCGACCTTGACGGGGTAATCTACCGCGGCCTTGAGCTGCAGCCTTGTGCAAGGGAAGTTTTATCGGCTCTCAGAAGCTGTGGGCACGAGGTCCGTTTCTATACTAACAATTCCTCCATGTCCAGACAATCTTACGTGCTCAAGCTCGAAAAGCTGGGCATTCCTACAAGCATCGACGAACTTATGACCTCCGCCTACGCCGCCGCACTGTATCTTGTTGAACAAGGCGCCGTCGGCAAGACGGTTTACCAAATTGGAGAGCGCGGAATAACGGAGGAGTTGGAAGCGGTTGGAATACATGTTATATCCGGCGATGAGGAGCCTGAAGACCATATCGATTTCGTTGTTGTAGGAATCGACCGACAGTTCACTTATGCCAAATTGACCCGCGCACAACAAGCCATACTTTCAGGTGCCAAGTTTATTGCAACAAATATGGACGCCACGTATCCGCTAGAAGGTGGCAGAGTGGTTCCAGGAGCTGGAGGGTTGGTTGCAGCAGTGCAGGTGGCATCTTCGACTAAGCCTTTTCTGGTTGGCAAACCGGAGGTATACGCGCTTAACAAACTTCTCGAATCTGCTAATACGCCACCCGAACGAGCGGTGGTAGTTGGCGATCGCTTGGATACGGACATACTAATGGGAAACAAGGCAGGAGCGCACACTGTGCTCGTACTTACGGGCATTACCACACTTCAGGAATCACAAGCAGCTAGCGGCGATATGCGTCCTGATCGGGTGATCGAAACATTAGCCCAACTAATGGATGATGGCGACGACTGCTTTGAACCTCGGCGTTCCAGATTAGAACTGGTGAGATGAAGACAGTTTTGACCATAGCAGCGTCGGATTCCAGCAGTGGGGCAGGTGTTCAAGCTGACCTGGCAGTATTTCGCGAACTTGGAACATATGGATTCTGCGCAGTTACAAACGTTACGGCTCAGAACTCTTGCGGTGTCGCGAAGATCGCAAAGGTTCCGCCGAGGATTATAGCAGCGCAGATAGATGCTGTCACTAGGGATTTTGAAGTCGATGCGTGCAAGGTTGGAATGCTTTATTTTCCGCAGGCTGTGACTGCTGTTGTGGGGCGCATCAAGCGACGCCAGATACCTAACATAGTCCTAGACCCAGTAATGAGTGCAAAACACGGAGAAAAGTTACTTACAGAACAAGCTATCAAGCGAATAAAGAGATCTTTGATTCCACTGGTAAAAGTCATTACGCCGAACTATCACGAAGCTTATATGTTAACGGGAATCAAAATCACGGATGGCGATTCGGCGTGTGAGGCAGCAAAGATGTTGGTCGAGATGGGCGCGCAATATGCGTTGGTCAAAGGCGGACACGCCGCAAATGAGCCGGTGGATGTGCTTTTCGACGGCAAGAACTTTCATAAGTTTGTTGGAAGGCGAATAGAAAAACAAATGCACGGAACCGGGTGCATATTGAGTGCTGCAATTGCTGCGCGGCTGGCTCTTGGCGATGATGTGGTTTCGGCGGTAGAGTTTGCAAAAGCTTACGTTACATCTGCAATAGACAATTCCGTTACCATGGGAAAATCAAGGATGAGCTACTACGTCGGCAGCGGATCGGTTACCATTGCCGACTGCTAAAATCACTAGGCTCTGCATATAAGGAGATAAAAGAGCGAATGGATACAAAGTATATCTTCGTGACCGGAGGAGTAGTTTCTTCCGTCGGCAAAGGAATCGCTACAGCGTGCCTGGGACGACTTTTAAAAAATCGAGGGTTTAAGGTAACTGTCCAAAAACTCGACCCATACATTAACGTAGATGCTGGCACGATGAATCCTTTTCAACACGGCGAGGTGTTTGTGACGGATGACGGTGCGGAGACTGATCTAGATCTGGGACACTACGAGCGGTTTGTGGACGAAAACCTCACCCAGCTCTCCAACGTTACTACCGGTCGAATCTATGACGCAGTAATTCGTAGAGAGCGACGAGGTGACTATCTCGGCAGCACAGTGCAGGTAATTCCACATATTACAGACGAGATAAAAAGTCGGATTAAACTGAATGCGCAACAAACTGGAGCAGATATCGCCATTGTGGAGATTGGCGGTACTGTTGGAGACATTGAAGGATTGCCGTTTTTGGAAGCCATTCGTCAATTTCGCAAGGATGTTGGTTCGGGCAACGTAATGTATGTCCACGTGACATTGATACCATCGGTTGGACCTTGGGATGAGCTTAAAACCAAGCCCACTCAGCATTCGGTGATTAAACTGCGCGAGATTGGTATTCAGCCGGATGTTCTTATTTGCCGTACCAAGCATTCGATAAGCAAAGAAATGAAAGACAAGATTTCTCTATTCTGCGACGTAGAAAAGGAAGCTATCATAGAGGCATGCGACGCCGAGACCATATACGAGATTCCTCTAAAGTTCGAAGAAGACGGGTTGGCAGATCTGGTTCTAAAGAAGTTTGGGATCGAAAACGGAAAACCTGATCTTACGGAGTGGAAGAAAATCGTCGATATTTTGAAAAATCCCAAGAGGGAGACAACCGTTGCAATAGTGGGCAAGTACGTAGGTAACGGCGATGCCTATATCAGCCTTGGGGAGGCCGTGAAACACGGCGGCATTGCAAACGAAGCACGCGCCAAAGTAATATGGATTGACTCCGAAGATATTACTAAAGAAAATGCCGCTCAAAAACTTTCAGATGTCGATGCCATTATCGTAGCAGGCGGATTTGGTGCAAGAGGTGTGGACGGAAAAGTCGAAGCAATTAGGTACGCAAGAGAAAACAAGGTGCCTTTCTTGGGAATATGCTTCGGACTTCATTGGGCTGTCGTAGAAATTGCCAGGAACGTCTGCGGTCTCGCAAACGCGAACACTGCGGAGGTTGACCCGAATACTACAGATCCAGTCATTCATCTTCTGCCCGAGCAAGTCGGCATTGAGGATAAAGGGGCGACAATGCGGCTTGGCCTCTATCCTTGCCGCCTTCAGGATGGGTCGTTGGCATCCAAACTTTATAACTCTGACCTCGTTTATGAACGCCACCGACATAGATTTGAAGTTAACAACTCTTATCGGCCTATCCTTGAGCGTGGCGGACTGATATGCTCAGGTGTGTCGCCAGACTACAGACTTGTTGAGATAGTAGAACTCAGAGACCACCCATTTTTTATTGCCACTCAATTTCATCCGGAGTTCAAGTCGAGACCGAATCGAGCCCATCCGTTATTTGCTGGCCTCGTAAATGCAGCGCTGAAGTATCAAAGTAGTCGTTCTGCCGGAACAAATAAGACATAATTGGAAGTTCAGACTACCCTCACAACTGTTATATCGATCTTTCTTCTGCTTTTGGCAGGCTATGGAGCAAAGAAGTTCGGTGCTCTAAAACCTGGAGACTCTGTAGTGGTGAACTCCGTAGTCATTAATCTCACTATGCCGGCTTTCATTTTCATCTACACCCACGGGAAGCCTATTACTTCGGGCATGGTAAAGGCGCCGGCAATAGGCTTTGCAATGGAAATGGTTGTTATGTTTATTGCCTACCTAGCAGCGCGCGCCATGCGAATGGACAGACGTACAACCGGAGCTTTCATGCTCGTTTCGACGTTTGGAAATACAGGCTTCTTGGGTTATCCGGTCGTCAGTGCTGCTTTCAACGGTCACAAGGGCGCAGTGCTTACCGCAGTTATGTTCGACGGATTTGCAATGGCAATGATCCTCAATAGCATAGGTGTCGCTGTGGCCGCTTCATTTGCAGGATCCAAATTTGAGTGGGGAAATCTGTTGGAGTTTCTCAAAACGCCGCTGTTTCCAGCAACTGTTGTTGCTTTGATCTTAAAAGATGTACCAATGCCGGGGCTTTTGATGAAAACCCTCGAATACTTGGCGGCAGGCACGGTGCCTTTGGCTATGATATCGATCGGCTTAAGTCTTAGCACAGGAACAGTGAAGGAGTATCCAAAGCCCATAGCGGTTGCGTGCTTACTCAAGATGGTACTGTTGCCCGCACTGATGTATTTCGTTCTCCCGTTTGCGAGCGTGACAGGTCTCGTGAGCAAGGTGGTAGTACTGGAAAGCGCAATGCCGGCAGCGGTTTTTTCTGGCGTAGTAGCAGCGAGGTACGGTGCGAACGGAGAGTTCGCAGCTGGAGCAATTTTTTTGATGACGTTGGCTAGCGTGTTGATTATACCTGGAGTACTGCTAATTATACAATAAAATCCGCTTGGTTAAAGCTAAATGGAACCAGCTTCTCGCGCTTTGAGAAACTTTGCACCTTTGTTTCTTGCAGTTTTACCTATCAATATCAGTGTCGCAGATTGTGCGATATGGTCATTATAGTAGATACAATGAATTGACGAACTCATAGGCTTCAATTTAGTTATAATTAGAAAAGCATGGAAAGGCTGATAATCGAAGACTTGAACGAGCAGCAACGGGCTGCGGTACAGCACACAGAAGGTCCGGTTCTCGTGTTTGCGGGAGCGGGAAGCGGAAAAACACGTGTGCTCACGTATCGAATAGCATATCTAATGAGTGCTAAAGGTGTTCGTCCTTGGAATATCCTGGCAGTCACATTCACAAACAAGGCCGCCAACGAGATGAAAGAACGAATCGAAGCTCTTTTAGGCGAGGAGGCAAAGCGACTATGGGCGGGCACATTTCATGGTATTTGCGCTAGAATTTTGCGCGAGAGAGGCGCAGAGATCGGTATCGATCCGGCTTTTACTATTTTCGACGATTCAGACCAGATAGCTCTTGTTCGTGAAAGCATGGATAACCTTGCGCTCGACCAGAAGCGATTTCAAGCTCGCGATATTTTAAGCGCTATTTCTCGAGCCAAGGAAAAACTGGTTCTGCCTGAAGATTATTATCGATATTTTGCGGGACGGATCGAAGCTGTGGCAGGCGAAGTGTACCGAGTGTATCAGGAGAAGCTTGCTGCAAATCATGCCCTAGATTTTGATGACCTTATTATGTTTACGGTGTTCTTGATTAAGAACTCACCCTCGGCACGCGAACACTATCAGGATCGTTTCCGCTACATTTTGGTAGACGAATACCAAGACATTAACTATGCCCAATATGTGCTCGTAAAGATGCTCTCTGAGAAGCACCGGAATATCTTTTGTGTTGGGGATGATGATCAGTCTATATATCGGTGGAGAGGTGCAGATGTAGGGATAATCTTGCAGTTCGAATCCGATTATCCAGAAGCCACGATTTATAAGCTAGAGCAAAACTACAGATCTACAAAACGCATTCTTGAGGCTGCTTATCACGTGGTGAAACACAATCGCGGGCGCGCTGATAAAAAACTCTGGACGGCAAACGAAGAAGGTGCTCATATTGAGATAATAAGAGCAGCAAATGAAATCGACGAGGCAAACTCGATTGCTCGGTCTATCGAAGACAAAGTCAGGTTTGACGGTAGAAAGTACTCGGACTTCGTTATACTCTATAGAATAAATGCACAATCGCGTGTGTTTGAAGAAGCGCTAACAAATCGAAGAATTCCTTATCGACTTATCGGATCAGTTCGCTTTTATGAGCGCAAAGAAATCAAAGACATTTTGGCTTACCTACGACTCGCAGCAAATCCTTATGAAACTGTAAGTCTCAGGCGGGTTATAAACGTTCCGGCACGAGGTATTGGAGCAAGTTCGCTGGAGAAGCTGGAAAAATTCGCCGAACGAGAAAAGATACCGCTTTTTGACGCGCTGCGGCAAATTGACGATGATTCAGAAATACCCAAGAGAACACTCAACTCAATGGTCGCGTTCGCAGCTATGATTGAGCATCTGAACCAAATGGCGCGAGAAGTATCCGTTCGTAGACTTACAGAAGAGGTTATGATCGTTTCTGGTTACGTCGACGCATTAGAGAAAGATCACAGCATGGAATCGCAGAGCCGGTTGGAAAATATTCGAGAACTTTTGTCAGTTACGGAGCAATTTGAACTGACAAGCGATGATCGGAGCTTGCCGGCTTTCTTAGAACAAGTTGCGCTTATATCGGATATAGACACTTACGATGATTCCAGCAATGCCGTTACACTTATGACAGTTCATTCGGCAAAGGGACTAGAGTTTCCTGTAGTCTATATGGTCGGAATGGAAGAAGGTTTATTCCCACATAGGCGGGCTTTTGAGGACCGAGAGGAGCTTGAAGAGGAACGTCGGCTTTGCTATGTAGGCATGACTCGCGCTAGGCAAGAGCTTGTTCTCTCGTATGCCTATAGGCGAATGTTTATGGGACAGACAGTGCATTCTGAAGTATCGCGGTTCATTGAGGATATTCCGGAAGATCTATTTGCTCATAGCAAGCTCAGACAGATTGCCGTTGAACACGATTTGAAATCCAGTGCAGGTGGGTCAGATTCTAGCTGGAAGGCAGAGATTAGATTGAGACAAACCGGTGATACCGTCACTTTCAAACCGGGTACCAAGGTCCGGCATCCTACTTTCGGCTGTGGGATAGTGTTGAACTCTACCGGAAGCGGCGATGACGAACGTGTCACGGTAGTATTTGACGAAGAAGGGATCAAGAAATTATTGGTTGCTTATGCGAACCTGGAGAGGATTTGAGCAATGGATTTCAAACGTTCTGTTGAGTTGTTCTTAAGAGCGCAAGAAGTTATTCCCGGCGGAGTAAACAGTCCGGTTCGTGCATTTGCTTCCGTTGGCGGTAGACCTATATTTATTCGCCAAGGAAAGGGATCACGTATCTACGATGAAGACGGCAACTCATACATCGACTATGTCTGTTCTTGGGGGCCTTTGATCCTTGGTCACGCACATCCGGACGTGGTTGACTCTGTCAAATCTGCAGTCGAAAACGGTACTACGTTCGGCGCAGCGACCGCATTGGAAGTAGAGCTTGCTGAAATGATTGTGGACGCAGTGCCTTCCATTGAAATGGTCAGACTGGTCAACTCCGGCACGGAAGCCCTTATGAGTGCGATTCGTCTTGCGCGCGGATTTACAGGCAGAGATAAGGTCGTCAAGTTCGAGGGTTGTTATCACGGTCACTCCGATAGTCTGTTGGCAAAAGCTGGATCGGGGATCACTACGTTTGGCTTGCCAGACAGTGCCGGAGTGCCTGCAAGCTTGACGTCGGATACCTTTGTCCTTAAATACAACGACCTTGAAGCTGTGGAAAAACTTGCTAGTTCGGCTGGAGACGAAATAGCATGCATTGTTATTGAACCGGTAGCCGGAAACATGGGTGTAGTACAACCTAAAGAGGGCTATCTTCAAGGAATGCGCGATATATGTAACCGATATGGCATTTTATTGATATTCGATGAGGTGATTACTGGCTTTCGTCTAGCGTACGGTGGGGCACAAGAGCTCTACGGCGTAAATCCCGATCTCACTACACTAGGCAAGATCATTGGGGGCGGATTGCCAGTAGGAGCCTATGGTGGAAGGCGCGATATTATGGAGTTTGTAGCTCCTGTTGGGCCGGTATATCAGGCTGGCACGCTTTCAGGAAATCCCTTGGCTGTAAGTGCTGGTATTGCAACGCTCAAGCTATTGCAGGATAAAAATGTCTACAATACACTTTGTGAGCAGGCAAACTTGCTTCACCAAGGTCTAGCTTTGGCCGCAACCAATTCCGGCATAAACGTACAGATTAACAGCGTTGGCTCTATGATGACTGTTTTCTTTACTGACGAACCGGTGACGGATTATGCATCGGCGAAGAAAGCTGACACAAAACGATACGCTAAGTTCTTCCATGGAATGTTGCAACGAGGCATATATTTAGCGCCTTCTCAGTTTGAGGCCGCGTTTGTTTCGCTTGCGCATTCAAGGCAGGAAATAGAGGATACAATTAAAGCAGCACAAGAAGTATTTATGGATATGTCTGCCCGAGATAATTAGCACTGGGTCCGATGGCCGGACCCAGTGTTATAATAACGCAAGAAGTTTATACCCAACCTCTCAGCTTCATGGCTTCGGCGACGCGCTGGATGCTAACCATATAAGCGGCGGTGCGCATATCGACCTTGTAATCTAACGACATTGCTAGTACATCGTGGAACGCCTTGGTCATTTTCTTGTCCAGCTTTGCGTGAATATCTTCTTCGTCCCAATAGAAATTGGTTATGTTTTGTACCCACTCGAAGTAAGAAACCGTGACTCCGCCCGCGTTAGCTAAGAAGTCTGGGATTACGAAAACGTTGTTCTTATATAGTATTTCGTCCGCTTCAGGAGTGGTCGGACCATTGGCGAGTTCGCAAATGATCTTTGCGCGTATCCTTTCTGCATTTTCGCCAGTGATTACACTTTCGAGTGCAGCCGGAACAAGTACATCCACGGATAGCTCGAGCAAGTCCTCGTTCGATATCGGTCTGGTGCCCGGAAATCCGATTACGGAACCATTGATAAGCTTATGGCGAACGATAGCCTCTGCGTCGATACCATCTTCGCTGTATACTCCGCCCTTGGTATCACTTACAGCTACAATCTTACATCCGAGTAGACTCGAGAACAGTGTTGCGGCATACTGACCAGCATTTCCAAAGCCTTGAATAGCAACGGTCGCCTTTGAGAGGTCAATGTTTAGATGCTTTGCTGCCTCGCGAACTGTGTAGGCGCCGCCACGAGCGGTTGCATCGCCTCGGCCTTCAGAACCGCCAACGGCCAATGGCTTTCCTGTTATAACGCCCGGAGCGTTGTATCCGGTAATCTTGGAATATTCGTCCATCATCCACGCCATTATCTGAGGCGTAGTATAGACGTCGGGAGCGGGAATATCCTTCTCGGGCCCAAGAATTCGACCGACCTGGTCTATATAAGCCCTACTTAGTCGCTCAAGCTCCGCTTCAGACATTTCCTTTGGATTGCAAATTATTCCGCCCTTGCCTCCGCCAAGCGGGATATCCACAACGGCACACTTCCAGGTCATCCATGCAGCGAGAGCACGAACCGTGTCGATTGTCTCCTCTGGATGGAACCGGATTCCTCCTTTATTTGGGCCACGAGCATCGTTATACTGTACACGAAAGCCCTTGAATACCTTTACCGTGCCGTCGTCCATTTTCACTGGCAATGACACGTGGAGCTCACGAAGTGGTTCTCTAAGCACTGCGTGAACTGCGGGGTCCAGCCCTAGCTTCTGGGCTGCTTTGTCCAGTTGCGCCTGTGCAATCTCAAATGGGTTGGCCTTTGCGGCCACAGATGACTTCTGAGTCATTCCTGCCTTCCTCCTATGGCTTTAGTTGAAATTTGCAGGCGGCTGTCTGGCTACTTCGCCGGATGACGAATAAAGGCCCCCACCACTTCCATCGTGAAGGGGGCCTCGATGCCCAAGTTAAAGGGCTAACAATGCCTGCTTAGTGCAACAACTCTGTCGCTACTGGCAGTCAGTATATCCTATCCTAATACTGTCTGTCAAGGATAAGTATTGGCCGTGTCTATGCAGGACGATTACGTCATTTCTAACTACAAACTGAAAATGTTACTATAGTATGTTTTAATAGGTCTGGATGTCGTCAGCAGATCGTGGCCGTATGACTGGAAGCAGGTTATGATCAACGCCGCTAATGCCGGTTATCGAAGCGAATCCCTGACTGGGCAATGCTAACGGTTCAACAAGATCTTCGAGTGCAATTCTGCAGCCTCTTGTCTCAGGGTCGTTTTGTATCCCGGATCCATCGTCTATGAAAGCATCGCCAGCGGTGTTGTATCGTATCATACCACTGACCTTGACTAGCATTCCTGTCGTGCGTAAGCCGATCGCCCCAACAGAAGACGGCGTGTTTATGGCTTCTCCAGGTCCACCTAGGCATTTAGTTGTTATAAACAATGGTTTTGGCGGACTTCCTGGCGATGACTTAGTTACTTCTTGTATCGCGAGTGTTCTTTCGCCGCCATTTCGGCCAAGAACTCCTTTAGCTGTAAACATCGTGCCTAGGGCAATCGGTGTAATTGGTATCACCCTAATACCAGCATATCCATAGGCGGATTGGGAATAAATAAACCCGTCGAAATTGTCAGCAGTGTTAGCTACTAAACCATCAATTTCGACTTTGGAGCCATCTGGCATCCGGTGTGCGGTCTTAACATCGACCAATGCATAGTCGCGTCCGGCAATAAATACCATAAGAAAAACCGGCGAATCTTTGAGAGGATTACCGTTAATGTCCTTGGCATTGGTCAGCTTGAACTCAAAGAAGTAGGTTCCTGGTGAGGATACACCCCAATTCAAGTGCCTATGCGGATTGGCAGAGTTTAGGTCTATATATCCCGGATTACTCCCGCCAAAGTATGTGCCTCCGATTAGTCCGGGAGAACATGATACCTGCTGCATCCTGACCTCGCTGATCTCATAATTGCCGAACTCGTCGCGGTAGAAGTTGACGCCACGGTCGATAACATAGACACCCATAACCCGATTCATCTTGAATGGCTTTGAAAAATCCAAGGGCTCCGCGATGGATACTCGACTCGGATCATCAATATCGCGAGCGAACATCAAGTCGTTTTCACAGCCGGCCATAGCCGCAGTTAACGAAACAGCGACTAGCAACACTCCGAGAAGCGGGGTGAGCGTTTTTTTTGCCATTTTCTAATACCTCCTCTTCGAAGCGAGTGGCCGCCTCCTGGAATTAGGCGGCCATCCGCTTTTCATCGGCGTCTTCGGATCACAAGGGCCGCTATCGGCATGGCAAGAGCCAGCATAGATGAGGGTTCGAAGACAGTCACGAAGTTCAATGAGTACTCTTCAGAGTCTCCAATTGGGGTATCCAGACCGTCGTTTGCTACTGCATTGACGAGCTTGAATGTGATCGTATAAGACCCCCACGCCTTTGCGTATACGTCAATATGCGCGTGGTGAATCCCGGGATCAGGCCATGCCATGTCGAAGTAACCGGGACCTGTCGAACTGCCGTCGTTGCCAAGGATCAAATCGTTTTCATGATAAAGAACCAGTTCGGCAGGTGCAGACGTAAACAGAACCCTTACCGATTTCAGATCCGGGTTCGGCAGGTTCCAGAACTCTAAACCCCAGTCCCCATTCCAAAGACCGCCAGTGAACGGGAACAGACGAATCGGCTCAATTTCGTCCGGTTCAGGCTCTATAACCGCAGCGTGTCCATCGACGATTCCAAACGACCAGTCTCCAATGTGGTGCTCGTGGGCAATAGCAGTAATCCCCGAAATGCATGTTAATGCAACCATCAACAAACAAGTTAATACTAAGTGTAGCGTCTTCATTCTTCTCCTCCTTCAATTTATGTCTTTGTTTACTTAATACGGATCGTATAGATTAACAGAACCGTCACGTTTCCAAGTATCCTCGAACTTCATCAAACGCACATGTCCATCCAAGAACAGGTAGTTCGCCTTGCCTTCATGAACAGTCATCGATATTCCGTCGTATTCGGGATCTCGCGTTCCAGACGTCCAGTATGCAGGATGGAAGTGATCAGCGATCGAGTTGGCCTTCATCTCGGCGATGTAAATGGTTGCAGACGGTCTGCGGAACATAGATATGTCAGTGAAGCCGTGCGTGCCATCATTTTCCTCTCCGTTAGCATATGGCGTCATATAGAAGTTGGATCCGTAGCTCGACTTCCGCGTCGTTCTGTATCCTGGCAACGGCGCATCGAAGTTTTTGCTGATGTCACTAGGGCACCTATATAGCAGCTTAGAACTTGAGTAGCGTTGCAACTTAGCTATCAGATGTATGTTGTCGTTATGACTATCAGGCGGAAACTTTCCGTTGTTGCTTTCCAAATATAGCAAGACCGCCGAACCTATCTGACGCAGATTCGAAGAGCATTTTGCCCTCTTCGCGCTTTCCTTAGCTGCTGTAATCACAGGAAACAGAATCGCCGCCAGTATCGCAATTATGGCTATCACCACCAGTAGTTCAACGAGCGTAAAACCATTGCGTCGAACAAATATTCCGCGCATGCAACCATCTCCTTCCGGACACAAATTGGCCCGGATATTATATGGAGATACACTCGATCTTCCGAGTTTAAAGAGAAGGCCCGATATTTATAGAGTGCAAATTATATCGGAAAGCTATTAAGCGAGTGGAGGAGATCTGGGGTTTGGTGTGCAGAAGAATGTTGCTTGAATTGCCTGGTTAAGCTCTTGAGTATAGTGTTCGGTTTTAGTAGCAAATTTAAGATGGAATTCAGGAACAAATGTTGAAATGTTAGACCCGCGAACCATTATATCGCAGGCAGCACAGTGGTTTTCACTGCTTTGCGGAGCGACAATTCGCGTAGTAAAGTTGTTTGTATTGCAATGGCAGTCAGATCGAAGCAAGCCGTGCGTGTGCACATTGCTCAATACGATTAGCAATGTGAAAGTCGCTAGGCAAAACGCCGCGGCCAGTCTTCGATTGGCTCCGATTGGTAACCTCATGTTACTCAGTGAGCATTACTGCAAAATCCAGCTATTATTAAGTGTACCCACCCCAAAGTACCTATGTCAAGGGCTGCTTAATATTTGTGACTTCTCAGAGTGATTATGTACCCTACAGCTGCAGGGTGAAAACATCCCTATGCAAAATGAGTTTAGACATAAGCCAACAAGAGCCGAAGAGTTATGATTTTATTCGGCTTAATTCAGACGACACGATCAGCTTGGATGGCTACTATTATACGGAGATGAGA
>Ga0197142_1000940_pt1 | contig 26999 bp, 20 predicted proteins | sample GBS60_MetaG_FD_148614 | JGI IMG/M metagenome (GOLD analysis project Ga0197142, IMG submission 148614) | Sediment microbial communities from Great Boiling Springs, Gerlach, Nevada, United States - GBS 60_MetaG | ecosystem: Environmental > Aquatic > Thermal springs > Hot (42-90C) > Sediment... | reverse complement strand
CGCCCACCTCAATAACCCTTCCAAGTCTTCGCTCGCCGTCGCTCGCCTCTATCTCAACCAGCTCATCATAGGCTACCCCTCTAACGCCGCCAACCACCATTAACGGCCCCTTAACCTCGGTTATGGAAGTATATTCTACTCCACGGCCCGCCATCATGTCTCAATCACCTTGAGAGCTGCGGGGCCAGCTCAAGCCCCTCAAATACACGCTTCAGGTTTTCGGCAAGCTCGTCAATCGCCCCCAAGTTGTCGTTTTTGATCTCATATTTCGCCCGGATTATCTTAGGTATTATTGGGAGGGATCTAACATCCTTGAGAGGCACTCCCCTCGACAAGGCCTCTCTGGAAAGCTTGTGGAAGAGAACGAAGAGTTGTAGGAGCTTAACTTGCTTCTTCGGTGGACAGTAGGCGTCAACCTCGTCATAGGCGTTCTGTTGGAGGAACCCCTCTCTAATCATCCTAGCTACATCAAGGATCAGCTTCTCTTCATCCGGCAGAGCCTCCGGCCCCAGCAGCCTCACCAGCTCCAGGAGATCAGCCTCCCTCTGAAGCAGCCCGTAAGCCTGCGATCTAATCTCCAGCCATTCATTACTAACATTCTCATGCCACCACTTAGACACCGTATCAACATACGCCGAGTAAGAGCTAATCCAGTTGATGGCGGGGTAGTGCCTCGTGTAGGCCAGATTAGCGTCCAAGGCCCAGAAGGTCCTTATGAACCTCATGGTATGGGTTGTGACAGGCTCCGTAAAGTCTCCACCCGGCGGGCTGACAGCCCCCACAAGGGTCACACTCCCAACCCTCTCAGGATCTCCCAGTGTGACAACCCTTCCAGCCCTCTCATAGAATTCGGCAAGCCTACTGGCTAGGTAGCTGGGATAGCCCTCCTCAGCTGGCATCTCCTCCAGCCTACCGCTGATCTCACGGAGCGCCTCAGCCCATCTGCTCGTCGAGTCAGCCACAAGTAATACATCATAGCCCATATCCCTGAAGAACTCGGCCATGGTCACCCCAGTGTAAATGCTGGCCTCCCTGGCGGCCACCGGCATGTTACTGGTATTAGCGACCAGAACCGTCCTCTCCATCAACGGCCTTCCTGAATACGGGTCAACTAAATGGGGAAACTCGGTTAACACCTCAGACTCCTCATTACCCCTCTCACCGCATCCCACATGGAATATGACCTTCGCATCACTCCACTTGGCCAGCTGGTGCAATGTGACTGTGTTGTGCAGTATGGAGGGAATGTGGCCGCCTACAAAGTTGTGGACGATAGGTACGGTGAGGTCCAAGACTATGAAATCACCTTCGAGGATTTCGACATCTTCAACCATGTCAAAGAACACGTTACACAAAGCTTCAGCTAGGCCGACTATCTGTGACGGAAGTCCATTCCCAACCGTATCACATGCTTTCAGAAGCATCTGCGCGCCTAGTCTTTCACCCTGCTTTGTGTAGTTATATAACTCAAAACCGGCTTTCTTGAGACGGCCTGAATATCTCGACAAGAGTTCGTGAAGGAGCGTCGGAGAAAGGGGTACAATGTCTCTTGTTACCCTTTTTTCGGCCTTACTTACAACATATTGCCAGATTTCAACTGCCAGAGGGAGTTCGGGACTACTCGAAAAGATTTGTTCGTATAGACTCCGCAATTCCCGTATACCAGTGATGATGAGACGTGTGTAGAGTTGTTTTTGCGTGACGGTGTAGAGAACTCCTAGACGTGTTAACAGATATGTCATTCCGTTTATTAGCTTAGGTGAAGCTGAGATTACTTCGAGAACTCCTTTACTGAAAGAGCCGTCGCCTGAAAGGTAGCCACGTAGAAATGCAGCAACTACACTGTCAGGAGACTTTAGAATCCCGACGGGAAACTGTGCATTCCTAGACTTTTTCCTCTCTGGAAAGCCCAAGGATTTGAGAATTGTTTTGATAACAGAAGATCGTACCTCTATTCCTTGAACAGTTCGAAAGTTTTTTCTAACGCCGCGGATGCCAAAGACATCCTGGAGCAGGTTCTGGAATCTATCCAAAAGGATTTGATTATTGTTGAAGAACCGAACTACCCGTCCAGCCAACATTCCGTCTGAAAGCAGCAGACCCAAAAGCTCCGCCATCCCCTCCCCTATAACTGGCGAGAGAACAACTGTCTTGCCGTGTTTAGGTGACAACCTCACCTTATATGGGGGCCTCTGACCTGCAAGCTTCAGCATCTTGAGGTATGTACTGTATAATGGTCTGTTTTTACCAAGCCAGTAGTTCATCAGCATGTCGTAGCTGATGCCAAGCAGGCCACTCAACGCCTTTAGAGAGCCATGCCTAGCTAACAACTTCTGGATAACCTGCTTTACGGCCTTATAGTCGTCTACTCTAAGCCTCGCCAACGCCCATTCGGGAAGCGGTTGGTATTCAGCAGCCGGGAGGACAAGCTTTCTGGGCATGGCTAGGAAATCCCCCCTACTCAACAACTCCGCAGGCACTTCTTCGATGGCGCCCGTATGTGGGTTGAGGCGGAAGAGCTTATGGGCGGGTGTTACGCATATTTTTCGTCCCGACGACGTGTGGACCTTTACCATTCTGTTTGATTTTCCTCTGTAAATATGTGATGCGTCAAACCCTCTGAACCGTATTCCGTCAAATCCTATAACCTTTACCCCCTCAACCTTCACAAGAACCTCAGCATCCATGTCGGCATCTATACTACGACCAGTGAGACTCTCGTACAGCTTGCCGATGGGTAACACCGTGCCGTCAGATAATAGAATAGGGGTCTCGGGTAAGACACATTTTCCCGTCCCGAAGGCCCCGGGTATACAGCCTGTCCCACCCTTGGACATTGGGAAGAGCGTGTCTATAACCCTCTGGCCGGTTATCATGGGCACCTCCGGATTAAGCCGGGTTTTGAAAGGTCTTCCACGTCTAACTGGCCATGTGTGGAACAGTTTAACCTCCCTACGTCCTCTTTTAGTCTCTATAACCGCTATTGTATCGTCCACCGTGTATTCAGCCTCGGGCTGTATTTCAATAATTTCACCCGGCGGGGTTTCAGGAGGCACCATTATCTTCGTCTCCACAAGAGGGGTCTCAGGAACAGTACCTAAGACGTCGTTTGGGCCCACCTTTTCACCTTTCCTGACAGCTGGCTTGAAACGCCACTTTTTCTTCCTATCCAGAGGGTCAGCCTGAATACCCCTCCTGATGAATCCGCCGCTCATCTCTCCCAGCCTGTTAAGGGGCCTCTGCACACCATCATACACGCTTCCCAACAACCCAGGGCCTAAAGTGACGGATAAAGGCTGGCCTGTTGCAGAGACAGGCTCACCAGGCCTAAGACCACTTGTATTTTCATAGACCTGTATGAAGGCTACATCGCCTGTGAGTCTTATGATCTCGCCTATCAGCTTCTCCTCACCAACATAAACCGTCTCATACATCTTCGCACCCATCATCCCATCAGCTCTTACGGCAGGACCAGCAACCCAGATAACCTTACCCTTTGGAGGAATATCCAGTCACCGCCAACACCCGATAAGTAGGACCTTAAAAACTTGACCGGCCAGCCGTTTAACCAACACCCTAAAAGGAGGGGCTCCGACAAAACCCACCCAATACGCCGAAAACAACACTAAGAAGCACTAAATCAACCATCAGACTCATTTCAACCTGCCAAGAGAGTTAGCTATACTGACGCCTCTACCGCCCGGCCAGAGTCTGCGACCTCGGGCGTAAACTAATCAGCAGAGCCGCCGCATGCACAGTATCCGAACTCATCCAACCTGCTCCCACAAACTTGGCAAATCTCCTCGAAGTATTTTACCTCCTCAGCCTTCTTACCAAACCTCTCACGGTGTAGATCTACTAGGGCCTCGGAGTTGGACATCCGATCCCACCCAGTAATATGGTAAAGGCTTGCTATAAGCTTAGTTGAGGTAGGGAAAGAGATAAAAGGGTCTCCTAGATAGCGTTTAATTAAGATGCCGACAAAGCTCTATGAAATAACCAAAAACCTTGTGAGAACCGCATTAGGGGTGGAGAAAGCCGACCTCGTTATAAAAAACTGCCTATTCGTAAACGTCCACACCAGAGAGCTTCTTGAAGGTGTTGATGTGGCCGTAAGGTTTGATAGGGTGGCACTTGTAGGTGACGCCAAACCATGTATAGGATCTGATACAATTGTCTATGATGCCAGCGGGAAATATGTAGTCCCAGGTCTGCTGGACCCCCATGTGCATGTTGAGAGCACGATGATCAGTGTCACCCAATTTGCAAGGATAGTTCTCCCACATGGGACAACCACATGCTTCATAGACCCCCATGAGATAGGAAACGTCTTCGGACTTGAGGGGGTGAAGCTCATGATTGAAGAGTCCAAGAACCTTCCCCTTAAAGTCTTTATCACCTATCCATCATGTGTTCCAGCCGCCCCTGGATTTGAGACTGCTGGTGCTTTTATTGGGCCCAGGGAGGTTGCGGAGGCTATGAAGCTTCCGGAGGTAATAGCACTTGGTGAGATGATGAACTTCCCCGGAGTTTTAAACTGCGATGACAACGTCCACGGTGAGATAGCGGAGACGCTTAAGGCTGGAAAGCTGGTTGAGGGGCATGAGACAGGCCTGCTGGGTAGGGAGCTGTCCGCCTACGCCAGCGCAGGGATAACCGCAACCCATGAGAGCGTTAAGAAGATCGATGCGATAGAGAGACTTCGGAATGGAATGTATATCTACTTGAGGGAGGGCTCTGCTTGGCTTGATATAAAGGATACGATAAGGGCTTACACCGAGGGGAAGGTTGATCCTAGGCATATCTGCCTATGCACTGATGATAAAGAGCCCGCATCTGTCTTGAGGGACGGCCACATGGATCACTCTGTTAGAAGGGTGATTGAGGAGGGGGTGGACCCTTTGACCGCAGTCCAGATGGCAACCCTCAACCCAGCCGAGAGATACCGTCTCTCATACGAGTTGGGAAACCTAGCTCCTGGACGTTTTGCCGACATGCTAATTATCTCAGATCTGACACGGTTCAAAGTTGAAGCTGTCTTCACCTATGGCCAGCTGGTCGCAAGGGATGGAAAACTCATAACTGAGCTACCGAGATTCAATTATCCAGAAAAGTTCATGAATAGTGTTAAACTCCCCAGACCCCTAACCCCAGAGGACTTCAACATAAAACACGACCTTCACAAGGGTGAGGTGAAAGTCAGGGTTATTGAGGCGATTGAGGGAAATGTCCTTACTAGGAATGGTAGCACACACTTGGATGTGGTGGGTGGGAATATAGTTGCAGATTCAGATCAATCAGTCCTCAAGACAGCCGTTGTTGAGAGGCATGGGTTAAAGGGAAGCATGGCGACAGGTTTTACAAAGGGCTTCGGATTCAAGAAGGGAGCCGTCTCATCCACCGTCGCCCATGACAGTCACAACCTGCTCATCCTCGGTCTGAATGAGAAGGATATGGCCATAGCCGCTAATGAAAATGCTAGAATGAACGGTGGTATTGTGACGGTTGTAGACGGTGAGGTTAAGGCCCGTGTTGAGCTCCCCATCGCCGGACTAATGTCACCAGAGAACGCTGAGACAGTGGCTGAAAAACTCTCCAACACCTATGAGCTTTGGAGGAAGATGGGATGTGATTGGGTCTCACCATTCATGACCATGTCCCTCCTATCACTGAGCGTCCTTCCAGAACTACGACTCACCGATCTCGGACTCCTCGACACCGTCAACTTCAGATTCGTCAACCTTATCCTAGAGTGAATAGGGAATATACTTATATAGACTAACAGTTTTTATAAGATTATGAAAGAAAGAATATCTAGGAGAAAGTTTCTTGGAGTCTCAACTTCCACCGCGGCAGGCGCTGTAGCTGCTGCAGCTGCCGTTGCTGGTATAGGCGGGTATTTGGGGGGTCAAGCGACGGCGCCAGCACGCGAGGTTGTGAGAACTGAGACGGTGACACGGGCTGAGACAATCACTCGGACGGTCGAAGAACCAAAAAGGATTAAAGTAGGGTATATATACGTGGGACCTGTCGGCGACTTTGGATGGACACACTCACATGACTTGGGGAGGAAGTATGCTGACAGAACCTTAAGAACTGCAGAGAGTACTTACATAGAGAGTGTGCCCGAGGCTGAAGCTGCAGGCGCTATTGAAACACTCATCAACAGGGGCTCAGACCTTGTAATCACAACCAGCTTCGGATACATGGACGCCACAGCAGAAGTTGCAGCAAAACATCCCGACAAATACTTCGTCCACATATCCGGCTACAGAAGCGGGGCGGCTGGTAATGCTCCTCAAAATATGAGCGCTGCATTTGCTGAGTTCTACCAGCTCTACTACCTTAACGGACTCGCAGCAGGGGCCGTAACCCAGACTGGTGTGGTTGGATATGTTGCAGCACATCCTATTCCTGAGGTGATCAGGCATATCAACGCATTTGTCCTTGGCGCCAACTACTCCTATAAGAAGAGGACGGGGAGAAATATCAAGGCATACGTCAACTGGCTGTTCAGCTGGTTTGACCCGGGTAAGACCCGTGTGGCTACAACAGCCCTAGTTGAGGAGAAAAACGCTGATGTGGTAGCTTTCACAGAGGACTCGCCCACAACATTGCAGGTTGCCCAAGAATATACCGCCAAGGGCCGGAGGGTTTGGAGCTTCAGCCACTACGGGGACATGAGACAATACGGGCCAGACGCCCATCTAACAGGGCAGGTGGTCAACTGGGGGCCCATATATGCCGAATTCTATAGAATGGTTGCCACAAACACTTGGCAGTCAGTGGATATATGGACTAGGGTCGGTGATTACATGCCCTATCGTTGGAGGCTGCCACCCGAGAGAAGCACAATGGGGAATGTTGATGGAACTCTCCAAATGTCTCCCCTGGCACCAGCGGTGCCGAGCGAATGGCAGCTGGAGATCAAGAAGAGGTATGAGGAGATGAAGGAGCTCCTGTTCGAGCCTTTCTCACCTGAGGGGAACCTAGGCGAGCCTATTAGGGACCAGGATGGCGAGGTTATGATCGGCCCCAATCAGATAGTTGTAAGCAAAGCGACAGGCGAGGTTAGGGAGATCGGCAGGGCAGACCATGACGCCCTCTGGCTCATGGACTGGTTCGTAGAATACGTAGAGAGTGAGCTGCCGAAGGTCTAAAACCATCATCCTTTTTTATTTCTTAAGACTTTGGCTAGCCGGTGGGCTTGGGTGGAGAGTCCTCAAACTCTAGTTGAGATGAGGGGGATAAGTAAGAGGTTTCCCGGTGTCCAGGCTAACGATTCGGCCAACTTCACACTATTCCGGGGTGAGGTTCACGCCCTGCTGGGAGAGAACGGTGCGGGGAAAACCACTCTGATGAATATATTATATGGACTCTATAAGCCCGACGCCGGCGAGATATATGTGAAAGGTAAGCCTGTTCAGATAAGGAGTCCACATGACGCCATATCCCTCGGAATTGGGATGGTTCATCAGCAGTTTAGACTAATACCCACCCACACCGTGGCTGAGAACATTATTGTGGGCTCGAAAGAGATTGGCTTTACCCTTAACTATGATGCGATAAATGAGGAGCTTTCCAAGTTGATTAAATTTTACGGCTGGGCAATCAGGCCAGACTCGAGGATATGGCAGTTGTCAGCTGGAGAGAAGCAGCAGGTGGAGCTCCTCAAAGCACTATATAGGAAGGCTGAGATACTGATCCTCGATGAACCCACATCAGTCCTAACACCGCAGGAGTCAACGGTGCTCTTTCAGACTTTAAGGAGGATGGCTTCGCAGGGGTTGGGCGTCGTACTCATAAGCCATAAGCTCGACGAGGTCATGGGAGTCACCGACAGGGTGACAGTTATGCGTAAGGGGAAAACCGTGGCCACAAAGCTGACGAAGGAGACAAGCCCGGAGGAACTGGCGTATCTTATGATCGGACGGCAGATAGGGGTAATCGAGGCTAAGAAGAATGTGGCCCCAGGCCCGCCTCTCCTTGAGACTTACGACTTGAAAATCCTCGATGATAAGGGGCTTCTCGCAGTTAAGGGTCTCTCCATAAAGCTCCACAGTGGTGAGATACTCGGGGTGGCCGGGGTCTCAGGCAACGGCCAACAAGAGCTAGTCGAGTCCCTCGCAGGACTGCGTAAGGTCGAGGGGGGAAAAATCCTCATCGGAGGAACTGACATGACTAACAAGCCACCTTCAATGTTTATAGACTCAGGGGTCGCCTACATCCCTCCAGAGACATTGAGATATACAGCCGCAGGTATGACCGTCGCTGAGAACATAATCTTAAAGGCCTATAAACGTGGCAAGTTTTCACGCCGTTTCCTGATAAACTGGAAGACCGTTTTTAATGAGGCTGAAAAACTGGTAAAAACATTCAACATTGTGACCCCATCATTAAAGACTAGGGCGGGCAGCCTGTCTGGAGGTAATATACAGCGGCTGGTTTTAGCGAGGGAGTTGGCGCTTCAGGATGACATAAAGGTTGTCATAGCGGCGTACCCCACAAAAGGCTTGGATGTAGCCTCTACGGAATTTATTCAGAGGAAACTCGCTGAGAGCAGGGATAAGGGTATCGGAGTTCTCCTCGTATCAGAGGATCTTGAGGAGCTGGCCATGCTATGCGACAGGATAATCGTGATGTATAAGGGTGAGATTGTTGGAGAGCTAGTTCGTGGTGAGTTTGATTTGGAGACGATTGGTCTTATGATGACTGGGGTTAAGAGGGCGGAGGCAAGAGTCTGAATGCTTAGAACGGTGTGGGGGATCAGGGTTGAGAGAAGGCTTGATATACCAAGGAGAACCTCTGCGGCTATAAGCGGTCTCCTTATCCTGCTCTCCTTTGTTGTTGCCAGCGCTGTTTTCGAAATCCTTGGCGTAAACTCGGTTAGGACTCTCTCCACCATCGTATCGGTTTTCCTATCACCATCATCACTACTACAGGCAATTCTAAGGGGGATGCCGATAGGGCTTGCAGCGCTTGGGCTCTCAATAGCCTTTAGAATGAACTTCTGGAACATAGGTGCTGAGGGTCAGCTTTACATGGGCATGTTTGCGGCCACGGGAATGGTCCTGCTCCACGCCTACTATGGAGCTATACCCGAGCAGCTTCTCTTCATAACCATGATCCTAGCCTCATTTATCAGCGGAGGCCTCTACTGCACCTTACCGGGATTTCTAAAGTCGAAGCTGGGCGTAAATGAGATATTACCCACCCTCATGCTCAACTATGTGGCCATCCTATTTGTTGACTTCCTAGTATATGGCCCCTGGAGGGATCCGAAGGGTTTTAGCTTCCCTCTCTCCATACCCTTCCCAGACTACGCGAGAATGGATGGGTTCTTTGGAAACTCCAGCTATCTGGGGCTGATGATAGCGATAATTGTAGCGGCCCTCGTCTATGGGCTTATGCGGTGGACCACGCTGGGATTTGAGCTGAGGTTGGTGGGCCAAAACGTCGACGCAGCAAAATACGGCGGTGTAAATCTACTCAAAACCACGCTCATTGGAAGCTTCCTCGCAGGAGGACTTGCTGGCATAGGTGGTCTAATAATAGTCAGCGGCTTAATAGGGAGGCTGAGGCCCAGAGCCTCACCAGGCTACGGATACACTGCGATAATAGTGGCATTCCTTGCTGGGCTCAACCCTTGGCTTATAGTCCCGGCCGCAATATTCTTTGGAGGATTACTAGTGGCCGGTGAGGCGATTCAGGCCACATTAAACCTACCTGTGGCAGCGGTCCAAGTTTTTCAAGCCATAATATTTTTAATGATTATAGTGGCCGAATTCTTCAAAAGATACAGGGTGACCTTTAAGAGATGAGCTTGGAAGCTGTAGTATGGCTAGAGTCGGTTCTGGCTGGAGCGGTACAAGCTGGCACAGTCTTCCTCATAGCCTCTCTGGGAGAGATCTACGCCGAGAGATCGGGCGTCCTAAACCTTGGGATGGAGGGGATGATGATAGTTGGGGCTGCGATCTCGTTCATAGTCTCCAACGCCCTTGGACATGGATTTGCAATGATGGCGGTAATCCTGATAGGCCTTATACTTGGGCTGGGACATGCGTTTTTGACTGTCACCCTCAAACTCAACCAGATAGTGGTGGGCCTAGCCCTTACGATACTTGGGCTGGGGCTTGGAGGCTTGTTGGGCAACGCTGAAATCAGGAAAAGGATTATCCTAGCCCTCAACCCCGGTGTAGAGGAGAGAAATCTCATAGTGCAGGAGGCTTCTAAGCTACCAGACATCCACATTCCATTCTTAAAGGATATACCGGTGTTGGGCAGCATGTTCTTTCAACAAAACGCACTCGTTTACCTCTCTCTTATACTGACATTCGTGATGTGGTTCATCCTATTTAGAAGTAGTTTTGGACTCGCCCTGAGGTCTGTGGGAGAAAATCCCGCTATGGCGGATGCGATGGGCATAAATGTTTTTAGAATAAGATACATTGCCATGGGGATTTGCGGTATGCTGGGAGCCCTAGCAGGCAGCTATCTATTCATCGGATATCAGCCCTTCTGGGTTGAGGGGATGACCGCTGGGAGAGGATTCATATCACTTGCGCTGGTTATACTGGCAACCTGGAATCCACTCAGGGCGGTACTCGCAGCCTATCTATTCGGAGGTGTTGAAACACTGCAATTTAGGCTTCAGCTGATTGGTGTAGCCGCTCAGCTCCCTCAATTCCTTCTAATGCTCCCCTATATTGTGACGATAGTCACCTTGACTCTTCTCTCGCTGGAAAGTGTTAAGAAGAAGATAGGTGTTCCAGCGTCTCTCGGTATCCCATATTCGAGAGAGTAGCGGGTGGTAGGGGATTATGGGGGATGAAAGGGTCCTTCCCCGAACAATGTCCTCCCAGCACCCTGACAACGCCAATAATCCACCATGGCTTGATACACCTTTGATAGCTGGTGAGGCTGAGGTTGAGGAGGTTTTCTACTCCTGGGCAAGGTTGGGTTGTAGGGAGTCGATGTGGGATGCTGAGGGTAAGGATGTTGATCTAAACGTGGTGAGAAAGCTATACACAAGTCATAGCGAATTCTTTAGAGAGCACCTGATTGGAAGTGAATATTTTCTCACATATAGGATTCCCAACCCTTCGCTGGAGGTCGCTGAGAGAAAGATATACTTTGAGACGCTACAGAGCATACCCAAGCACTATGATGCGGCCCGCATTTTCTACGGCAGGGATGTTAACCCACCTGTATTCGAGGTAATACTACCCTTCACAAAATCCACAGGTGAAATCGTAAGACTGGTCAACACATATCAGAGGGCCGTAGCCTCTCTGGGGGATATCCCAATAGACTATCCAGACCTTAGGTTGAGGGAGGTCATCGGTGAGGTGAATCCCAAGCAAATAGAGGTCATACCACTTTTTGAGGATCTGTCATCAATAAGCAACCTCGACAAAATAGTCGGCCGCTTTGTCGAGTTGCATTCACCACGTTACATGAGGGTCTTTATAGCTAGATCAGATCCGGCCCTCAACAACGGGCTGATACCTGCGACACTCATGGCAAGGCTTGCCCTACAGAAAATATCAAAATGCATAGCTGAAACAGGGATACCAATATATCCTATAATCGGTGTGGGAACCAAGCCTTTTAGAGGTGGGCTATCCCCAGAAAGCCTCGACACGTTTCTCAAACAATATGGCGGCTACACAACCGTCACCATCCAGTCAGCCTTCAGATACGACTATCCAGAGAGCAAGGTCATAGAGGCAATTGACCGACTCAATAGAAATCTTCCCAACCAGCCCTTACCCGAGATTGGGACCATAGATGATAATACTGTTTTAAGGCTGTCTGAGGTGCTGGCGGACTCTTACACAGAGTTCGTCTCAGAGGCTGCACACGTTGTCTCCGCCCTCTCGAGATTTGTTCCAGCGAGGCGAACTAGGAAACTCCATGTAGGAGCCTTCTCGTATTCTAGAAGGATAGGGGGTGTGGAGCTTCCAAGGGCCATACCTTTCGCCTGCATACTATACACCCTCGGGATTCCCCCCGAATTCATAGGTTTAAGGGCTTTTAATAATATGTCTGACAGGGATCAGAGTTTCATACTGGAGAACTATCAAACCCTAGTCGAGGATCTCAAAAGGGTCGCCCCACTAGTATGCCTCGAGAACATTAACCTTATGCTGGAGGCCCACCATGAGGGCGAAGAACTAAGACATCTCAGCGGAAAGCTGCCATTATATCTTGAAGATTTACAAACAGCCGAGGAAACATTCAACATAAGGGTTGGACCGAGAAAACTATCCGAGAGAAAATACAACAATATACTAAACAACTTTCTCATATCATATTTAGAGGGAGACCACGCTTCAGCCGTCAACGAGCTTATTTCAGCGGCTAGGATCCGTCACTGTCTCGGATGAGATTAACGAGAGGCTAAGGCGACCCTCTCCAGCTCCATCCTCTTCTTAACTGCAAAGCTCTTAGTATCCTTCTCAGCGGCCAGCACAATCTCATCGGCTAAGCATTCATCAACTGTCTTCCTACTTCTAAAGGATGACTCCCTTGCAGCCTGGGCTATGTATCTTAAAGCCAGGTCAACCCTTCTCTGGGGGCTTATATCCACAGCCTTAAAGTAGACTATTCCACCATAGCTTAGCCTAGTGACGTCCTCTAGGGGTGCTGAGTTTTCAACAGCCCTCACAAGGACCTCAACCGGATTCCTTCCGGTCCTAAGCTCAACTATGGTGAGAGCATTCCGAATAATTGCAAGAGCCTTACTTTTCTTACCGCCATTTTTTCCAGGCCTCATAAGCATGTTGGCCAATCTCTCAACAATATTCATCCTAGACTTGGCGAATCTCCTATGCTCATGTCGGCCGCTGGAGTGGGGTATGATCTGGGGTCTTAGAGATATATACCTCTTTAGCCCCTCATCCAAGACCTCTATGCCTTCAAGATCCCACCTGTTGAAGAGCTTAACCGTTGACATCTAACGTGAACAGCTTCCGGTATTTAATAAGGATCACTGGACTATAACATGATCAACATCAAAATGTCTCTTGATGAGATGGCGGGCCAGGCTGATGTTCTTACCATCCTTTCCGATGGCTATGCCTTTATCCCTTGGGCTTACTGTAACAACAGCTATCTTACGTCCGTCTGGTCTCTCTGTAACTCTTACAGGTCCTATCAGCTCCGCCGGATAGAGTAGATTTTTTATGAACTCTCCCGACTCTTCAGCAAACTCCACCACCTTAAGCCTCTTTCGCATCATCCTCGATACCTCTTTAATCTTCATACCCTTTCCAGCAAGAGCTCTACCCAGCTCTCCTCGTCTCACGATAAATACCACCAAGTCGCCCTCCTCCACGCAGTCAACGACACCAGCACCAGTAGCGGCTTCGAAAAGCTGGATATACCTCATCTCACGGTCTGTAAGTTTTATACCCTCACTCACTAGACTCCCCGCCCTCCAGCCTGAAGTCAGCGCTCCCAGGGTCTATTATGGCCATCGTAGCCACTGAGAAGTTCTTACGCAGGGCCACACCAATTTCAGAGGGTGATAAGTTGACGATGAGGAGCGGGATGCCCGCTACCTCTGAGACTGATTTTGCGGCTTTTTTCATGGACTCTTCAGCCTTCTCCGAGATTATCAGGATCACCGCTCTCTTTGCAAGACAGGCCTGAATGCTCTTCTTGAACCCGACCAGATACCTGCCTGTCCTACTCACCACTTCAAGGCTTTGTTTTATCTCCATTGGAGCCGCCTCCCTTCATATGCCCATGCGTCATTAACAGTGTCACCATACCGGTTCCAACGGCAATTTCCTTCCCTATCAATATTCTCTCCACATTACCTCTCAAGCTGTCAACCTCACCTCTTGCGGCAGCCTCCATAAGTGTCTGCACACTAATCTCATAAGCGGCCCGGGCCAATACACTACTTTTTAGCTTAACCACCCCATGCCTCCCTATCTGCCTAACCACCCCTGAAACCGTCATAATGTCGGCCAAAAGGAGGAGATGTCTGATATCCACGTCAAGCCCCTGATCCTTGAGAACCTCCTTACACTCCCTAACGATGGCGTTGCGGGCAGCCTCGATTCCCAAAACCTCAGCTATCTCGTAAATGTCATTTGTCTCAACCCTCCGCCAGTCAACACCAGGAAACTCAAGAATATCTTTCAAGTTGGACCCCTCTGTCCTTATCACATACTCGGCACCTTCCTTGAAGACCGTTGCCTTCTTTATCCTCCTAACACCCTTAATTCTGGTATCCTCAAGCCTCTCCCTGACCTTCTCAAGTCCAGCGAACATCTCATCCGTCAGCTTAATCGATAGAATGCACCGCTCTGCATCGTATAGGGCCTCGTAAGACTTGAACGCACTCTCAATATCCTTTCGCGTAACACCCCTCTCCTCGAGAAGCTGTTTATCAAGCTGGAACTCAAGCCTATTCTTCTTATAGTTTACAGTCACCTCGGACCTAACATCTCCAAGTCTTGTATACTGTATTTGCTTCGCCAGCCTCCTAGCCTTTACCTGATTCTGAGCGTATTCGGGTAGGAGCGGTATCCGCATTATAGGCGTTGAGGGTGTCCGCCTAGCATCCACAATCTCGATCAGCCTAGGCAACCCCTTCAGCACGCTCTGCTCACCCACCCCAGCAAAGTGGAACGTACGTAGGGTGAGCTGGGTCCCAGGCTCGCCTATGGACTGGGCTGTTATTACACCCACAGCATCACCGGGCTCAGCCCTAGACATGATATACTTCCTCACAGTATCTTCTATGGTTTTGTCCACAACCTCCGCCGGCGGACTGGCATCTGTCAAAACCTTCTCCAGCTCCTTCAGTATACTGTGTGGTAGGATATCCTCCTTCTCCCTAATCTTGGAGACTATATACTCCGGATCGGCAGGCGGCCCAGTAGCACCCACCATATTTACGGCCAAAAACACTGATGGCGACACAGCCTTCCCATGGTCACTCTTGGCCGGATCAACCCCATCCTCACCATAAATAAACTGTATGATTTTTCCGTCATCAGCCGTCCGCACCGTCCCGTCATATTCTATGTAGAGTGATTCAAGAGCGTTTATCAGCCGGCGCTGCATGTAGCCGCTCTGCTGTGTTCTGACTGCAGTATCAACAAGACCGTCACGGCCTCCAACTGCGTGGAAGAAGAACTCCATCGGATCCAATCCTGATATGAAAGAATTGTAGACGAATCCCCTGGCCCTGGGTGAGCGGTCATCACGTTTAAAGAATGTCAAAACTCTTCCATTAAAGCCTCTGTGTATTCGCTCTCTCCTAACTGACTGCTGTCCAACCACGGCCACCATCTGGTCTATGTTAAGCATCGTGCCCCTAGCCCCTGTTTTCGCCATCATAAAGGCGGTGTTATCCTTTGAGATAAACTCCCTAACGGCTTTTCCAGCATTATCCCTCGCCTCACTTAATAGTTTCAGCATATCATTTTCGAATGCCTGCTCCGGGGTCATTCCAGGCGGAACATCTTTTTCACCACGTTCATGCTCTTCCCTGATCCTGTGATACTCTTCCTCAGCCTTCTTGAATACGTTATACACCCCACGTTTAGCCTCCTCAGGCACGTATAGGTCGTCGAGTGAAAAAGTCAAGCCCCGCATCTCCAGAAACGCGATAGAGAGCCTTACTATATTGTCCAAGAGCTTCCTAGCCGTTTCGCTCCCATAATCACTAGCTATTCTATGGAGTATGCTGTTGGCTTTTTCTATGCCGACAGCGTTCTTGTCTATAACTCCCTCCACCAGCTCACCGTTTCTTATAACAACCGGCTGACCGCTAAAGGATGACTTTAACGTGTGATTAAAGTCTCTAGGGAGTAGTAGGCTGAAGACCTGCTTGCCGGTCCATTTAGGCTCAGGCTCCCTGATGGCGGGTTCCGGCACTGTTCCCTCATATTTGATCGCACCGAGAACTACTCCAAGCTCCTTCTTGTTCAACAGCGTATCGTCCTTTGTCAGCAAATACATGGCGGAGAGGAAGTCCCTGATAACACCTATGATTGGCGCACCATAGCGGGGTGATATTATATTTCGCTCCACCATGAGAAGCTCCTTGGCCTCGGTGACAGCCTCTTCGCTCTGTGGTATATGCAGGTTCATCTCATCTCCGTCAAAGTCAGCGTTGTATGGTGTACAGACCGCAGTGTTCAGTCGGAAAGTTCTGTAAGGTAGAACCCTCGCCAGATGGGCCATGATGGACATTCGGTGGAGGGATGGCTGCCTGTTGAAGAGAACAATGTCGCCGTTCTGGAGATGCCTCTCTACTATGTACCCCGGCTCTATCATATTAGCTATCTCCTCCAGATTGGAGACAAACTTCAGCCTAACCCTCTTTCCGTCAGGCCTTATAATGTATTTGGCACCCGGGTATTTGTCCGGCCCATTTCTAACAAGCTGCCTCAGCCGTTCAATATTCCATGACGTCACACGCTCAGCCACAGTTAGCTGCATGGCCACATCTAGTGGGACACCGACCTCGTTTATCCCAAGGCTGGGATCTGGAGAGATTACAGTTCTAGCCGAAAAGTCAACCCTCTTACCTGAAAGGTTTAGCCGGAACCTACCTTCCTTACCTTTGAGCCTCTGGGCCAAGGTTTTCAAAGCACGGCCTGAGCGATGTGTGGCGGGCGCCGCACCGACAGCCTCATTGTTTATGTATGTGGTCACATGGTATTGTAGTAGGTCTGAAAGCTCTGCTATAACCGGTGAAGGTGAGCCAGCCCTCATATTTTCCCTGAGTCTCTGGGCCACCCTCAATATGTCGACCAGCTTATGTGTGAGATCATCCTCGGACCTGAATCCCGACTCTAATGTGATGGATGGGCGAACGTAAACGGGGGGAACCGGTAGGACTGTCAGGACCATCCATTCAGGCCTTGAGGTTTCAGGGTTTATGTCTAGCAGCATGAGATCCGAGTCTGGTATCCTCTCCAGCCTCGACCTAACAGTCCCAGCCGACAGTCTCATGGGACCTGTCTCAGTTATCTCCACCATTGTGGCCGGCTTCTCCAACTCCATCTTAAGCTGCTTCTCACCACAGTGGGGGCAGATCTGCTCATTCATAGCCCGCTGCTTTATCTTATAAACTAGATACCTGTAGGGCCTGTTGGATTCTTTGAGGGCCTGCATCTCGCTAGAGTATTGCTTTATTAAATCCTCGGAAAGCAGTAGCCTCCCACACGACCTGCATGTTGATTTTAGAAGCTCGTAGACTGTCTTAGCAAAGCCCACATGTATAACTGGCGTAGGCAGCTCTATGTGTCCAAAATGCCCGGGGCAGGAGAGATATGTATTTCCACATGTTTTACATCGCTGTCCCGGCTCAAGCGTCCCCAGCCTGGGATCCATTACACTGGTAGGTATGGGAAGTCCGTCCTCGTCATAGGTGTCTGGGCTGAGGATCTCGGCTACGCTCATCTTACGTATTATGTCAGGGGATAGGATGCCGAACCGTATTGACGCAACACTCGCATATGCGCTCATAACGCCAACTCCTCCAAGCTTACACGTGGATATATGCACATGCTAAGCATCTCATTGAGCAGCAGGTAGAATGCGTAGGAGAGCATAACCGGCCTGGTTCTCGAGTCCCTCCCATCAACCGGGCATAGGAATCTTTCCTGTTTAAGGTCATAATAGGCTGGCAGGCCGCATTTTTCACAGAAGTATGCGATGTATTTGTCGCTCTGCTCTAAAAGTCTGTCTAGTAGGAGATATGAGGCGCCATAGGCTATCAGGCAGTCTCTCTCCATCTCGCCGAACTTTAGTCCACCTCCCCTTGCCCGTCCTTCCGTGGGCTGGCGGGTTAGCATCTGAACCTGCCCCCTGGCTCGGGCGTGGAGCTTATCCCTCACAAGATGATGCAGTCTTTGATAGTATACGACTCCGATGAAAATCTCAACCTCAAGCCTCCTACCTGTGGTACCGCTGTATAGGATCTCCCTACCACTGCTCTTAAAGCCGAGGGCCTCCAGCTCCCTTCTTATCTCATCAAGCGGCTTACCCATGAAGGGTGTCCCATCGATCAGCTCACCTTTCAAGGCGCCCAGCTTGCCAGCTACACTTTCTATGAGCTGGCCAACCGTCATCCGTGATGGGAATGCATGTGGGTTGATAAGCAGGTCTGGAACAACTCCGTCCTTTGTATATGGCATGTTTTCCTGAGGCAGGAGCATGCCCACGACCCCTTTCTGGCCATGGCGTGATGAGAACTTATCGCCTATCTCTGTAAAGCAGGTTGTCCTCACCTTAGCCTTGACGAGCTTATTCCCATCCGCTCCCATGGTTATGAAGATACTGTCCACCACACCGGATTCTGAAGGTTGAACAGCCTCCGAAGTATCCCTCCACACCATATCACGGGTTGGAACCCTCTGATACTCCTCTATGAATCTAGGCGGGCTCATCATTCCCACTATCACGGTCCCCCCTGTGACGTCGGCCTCGATGTGGGCTAATCCATCGCTGTCCAGTATTCTGTAATACTGCTCGCCCCTGTAGCCTCTTACGTTTGGTTCCGGTATTCCGAATTTATCTTTCTGCCCCCCAAGTGATGGCCTTGATTCGACCACGTAGGTTCTATAGCTGATCGAAAGACCAAGCCCCCTTTCAACCGAGGACCTATTGAGGACAACAGCATCCTCCATGTTGTAGCCCTTGCCGGTCATGACAGCAACCACCATGTTCTGACCAGAAGGCCTCGTGTCCAGCCCAATATACTCGGCACTTCTGGTAGTCACTATTGGCTTCTGCGGATATATGAGGAGATGACTCTTGGAATCTGTTCTAAGGGGGTAATTTGCGGCGAATATGCCCAGAGCCTGCTTACCCATAGCCCCCTCATACACATTACGTGGCGACTGATTATGCTCCGCATAGGGTATCATGGAGACAGCAACCCCAAGCATCGCGTAGGGCGAGATCTCGAGATGGGTGTGCTCATTGGTGATTTTATCGGGAGATATCGCGACGTAGGCGTTCTCCTCCTCCTCTGCGTCTAAAAACTCTATAACGCCTAGGCTGACGAGATCCCTAAATCTAGAAGTTTTACTTCTGATAACATTTACATGCCCATTGGTAAGTCTGGGCACCCCCTTCTCAACTACTATCAGGGGCCGTCTTATACGCCCCTCATCAGTGTTAATCATAACCTCTGTGACATGCTCGTAGCTGTGAACCCCAACGTTTACATTATGGCTTATCAACCCCTCACGTCTCTGTCTCCTTAACTCGTTGGCGAGCCACTGTCCATTCTGATGATATCCGATTAACAGGCCGTCGACAAAGACCTTACTGCTTGGCGGGTGTCTCTTCTTCTGTAGAACCTCTGCGAGAGGTATTACACCAAGCTGGAAAAGCCTGTCAAGAACATCCCTCCTATTGGCTGGGAAGGAAAACTCGGCCGAGAGGGCGAGATTTTTGACTAGCCCGGCGTTGCTACCCTCAGGTGTCTCGGCAGGGCACAGCCTCCCCCAATGGGTTCCATGAAGGTCTCTCGCCTCAAAATGGGGCTGGCCCCTGCTGAGAGGAGACTGGACTCTTCTCAAGTGACTTAGAGTAGCCATGTAGTTGGTTCTGTTGAGGAGCTGCGTCACACCTACTCTACCACCAGGCCAGTTTCCAGTTGCAAAGGCATGTCTAACGAAATCGGTTATGATGCCAGGTCTGACGAAAGTTGATATCCCAACCGGCTGACGTGTGGTCACTATCCTCTCCAACTGATATTTAATGTCCCTTATGAGCTTCATGAAGGCCATCCTATAGAGTTCCATGAGAAGAGGAGACTCTAGCTTAACCCTCTTATTGGCGTAATGGTCCCTGTCATCTTGGCTTCTCAAACCTAGACTAGTCTCGAGAACCCTACCAATCATTTCACAGAGATACGCAGCCTTGTTATACCTAGCGGCCTTATTCATACCTATATGCAGTAGGAAAACATTATCTAATGTCTGCTCCGCCTTATCACGTCTAAACTCCTCAGCATACCCAAAAGCAATACGGTTTCCAATATAGTCTATTGCCTCATCCTCGGTCTCTATACCTTCAGCCTCCATGAAAGACGGCTCGAGAAGCTCTTGAACCTCCTTCAGAGGTGAGACAAGCGCTGCAATATCTCTGTCATTCGTCATACCTAGAGCCCGGAGCATGACTATTACAGGCACACCCTTGTAGATCCTTGAAAAGTAGACCCTGATCGGGCTCCGCTCCTTATAGTTAACCTCTACTCTCACCTGTCTCCCATGGGCTGACGAGAGGACCACCGCTTGAACCTGCGAGCGGCCGTCGGTCTCTTTTTTCGTTACAATTATCCGGTTGGGTGCTAGGTCCTCGACTGCAACTATCACCCGCTCTGAACCATTTATGATAAAGTATCCGCCTGGATCGCGTGGGTCTTCACCTATTGCCATCAGCTCGTCAGGAGTCATTTTGGATAGAGGGCAGATGTCAGACTTAACCATCACAGGTATCGAGCCGACCTCAACCCTCTCGGTCGTTATCAAACGCCCCTCCAAGAACAGACTCATTTTAACGTAGATAGGCGCCTCATAGGAAAGATCTCTGAGTCTAGCCTCCGAGGGATATAGCCTTAGGTTGATCGTGCCATCCACCTCCTCTATTTTGGGAGAGCCTATCTCAACCTGCCCAAAGCGCAACACTACAGTCCCGTGCCTCAGTCTGATCTCCTGATCCCCGAGCGAGTTGACAAGGTTCTGAAGCCCTTCCCTCACGAAATAATTATAGGATTTTAGATGATGATGGACTAGACCCTCGTCCTCAAGCAGGGATTTTACTATCTCCCACAAGTCCTCCTTTGTAAGAGGCTGCATCAGACCTCCCTCCAGACAACCCGGTAATAAACAGTTTTTCCCGCCGTCTCCGAATCTCTCGTTATCCTGATAACATCTCCCACCTTAGCTCCCAATTTCTTAACGATGGGGTCGTTTGCCAAAATATATGGGAGCTGCTGCCTGCTTACATCAAGCCGTCGTAGAAGAGTCTCAGCCTCTTCATCGGTTAGCAGTTCATGCTTTGGGACAAAACTATGCTCAGATATGTCGAAGGTCTGAGTTGTGGATTTTGTTCTCTTTGCCATTTTTCCATTCCTCCTAAAAACAGCTGAGATACCTGTCTTGTTTTTCTAAAGCCTGTTATTAAGCCTATCCGCCCCATTCCAAGCCATAAACAATCTTTCATAACCCATAGCAAGCCTTAAAACATCCTATTGAAGACCTGTCTCCGGTGGGGTCGTCTGGGCAAGGTTAGAACAAGAAAGGTCAAGGTCCTCGCAAAGCAGATAAAAGAGCTATATGGACAGGATGTAACAGCATCCTTCGAGGATAATAAGAGACTCGTAAGATCTGTACTTGAGGGCAGGTTTTCCAAGAGATTCGCCAACAGGGTTGCAGGCTATCTCTCAGCCCTAGTAAAACTGGAAAAGAAGGCAGCGGAGCAGGCCTCCACAGAGACAAAGGCTGGGGAGGAGACTGTGAATGTCTGAGGAACTGGCCCAAGCTTTTTATAGCAGCCGTTAAATATTCCACCTACGTGATGAAACTGACCTGTGCTGAAGGCCTAACCGGCTTGATGAAGAGCATACACCTCACTGACTCACGGCCTCACACCCAATATGGCCGTTAGGGTTACAAAACCGCCCTCCCTGTAAAGTGTTAGCTCTACAGACTGGCCGGGGCTAGTGTTCTCCTCTAGATATAACAGAAACTCATCAACCGAGCCGATGCTGGTTCCGTTTATCGCTATTATGATATCTCCTCCCACTGGTATTCTTCTACTGTCCAAGGTTATGGTTCTTGTCCCTCCCCTCAAACCTGCCTTCTCCGCCGGGCTGCCCCTCACAACCTCGGCGATAAGGACGCCCCGCTGAACATCAACCCCTATAGCCCTTGATATCTCGCCATCCAATGATATGCCAGTGAGCCCTAGATAGCTCCTCTGGTAAAACCCCTTCTCAATCAACGCTGGAACTACACGCTTAATAATCGAGGAGGGAACCGCATAGCCTATACCAACCCCTGCAGGCTCTATCGCCGTCGTTATACCAACAACCTCACCGAGCATGTTTATCAGCGGGCCGCCAGAGTTTCCAGGATTGATCGCAGCATCCGTCTGTATTACGCCGGGTATGGAGAAACCCCTGCTGGTAGGCAGCGTCCTGTCCTTCTGGCTCACAACACCAATTGTAAGAGTCCCCTCCAGTCCGAACGGGTTTCCCACAGCCGCCACTACATCTCCGATCCTTAAACTATGCGAGTCACCTAGCTTAAGAGGTTTAAGATTTCTGTATCCAGGATCGATCTTTAAAACAGCTATGTCACTGTCAACGTCTGCACCCACCAAGCGGGCCTCATAGATTTCTCCGTCTAAGAAAATCACCTTTACAGAGGTTGATCCCTGAACCACATGATTATTTGTAATAATGTGGCCTGACTCGTCATAGACGAAGCCTGATCCTACAGAGGCTCCCAACCTCGACGACACCCTGACAGTCACTACAGACTCCTTAACCATTTCGTACAGTTCGGAATATGACTGGGGCTGCAGACGCGCTCCAACTGATACAGGTTGTGAAATAGTTTTGGTCACGGTGACTGTGAACGGCATATTTGATAACTGTGATATTCTGGACTTGAGATTTACTGTTTCCGACTGGATGATGGCGACCTGGTAAATCGTGGCCACCAGCAAAACTATCGAAACCAGACTTAAGGCTAAAGCCAGTTTTGACATCGTGGAAGATTGAGGTGAATTCCCTTTTTAGTCTATCACACCTATCGTCTATGGCTGTGATGGTGGCGGTCAAGCCTATAGGATATGTCGTGACTGAGATGTCTGAAGACGATATTAAAAGGGATAGGGCTCGGGCCATAAGCAGGATAGTAGTATATAGGAAGTATGCGGATGGGCTTAAGGGGATTGACGGCTACTCACATATAATAGTCTTATATTGGATGCACAGGCTGAGTAGAAGACGCATCACCCCGATGGTCGTGAGGCCCCGGGGTAGGCAGGACCTTCCCGAGGTGGGAGTATTCGCCACCAGAAACCCCCGTAGGCCAAACCCGATAGGTCTCACAGTTGTCGAATTAATTGGGGTGAGGGATAACCTCCTGACCGTGAAGGGTTTGGACGCCCTCAACAAAACCCCAGTACTCGACATCAAGCCCTACGATTTCTACGACATTGTGTTAAGCCCGAGGGTTCCTGATTGGTTTATGAGGATCTGGGAGGAGGGGGGCGGACGCCGGAGATAAATACTGCCGTTAAGGATGTGAGTTCTGTTGTTCGAAACTCCCAGAGGAATGGACGACTTGCTTCCTGAGGAGGTTCAGGTTAAGAGGCGTATAGAGGATACTATAAGGGAGGTCTATAGGCTCTATGGATATCAGGAGGTGGAGACACCCACCGTAGAATATCTAAGTCTCTTTGAGGCCAAATCCGGCGAAGAGATACGTCATAGAATGTTCAAGCTGGTGGACGTGCATGGGAGGAGACTTGTGCTGAGGCCCGAGGTAACAGCCTCGATAGCAAGACTCGTGGCAACTAAGCTAAGTAAGTATCCAACCCCCCTCAGGCTGGGATACATCGCCGACTGCTACAGGTATGATGAGCCCCAGTGGGGTAGGAGAAGAAGGTTCTGGCATGGAGGGCTCGAGCTCTTTGGAAGTAGTGATCCAATGAGCGATGTTGAGATAGTTTTGGCAAGCCATGAGGTGTTTAGACGGCTTAATATATTGAACATGTGGTTTCGACTGGGACACGTCGGCATCCTGAGGGGTATTCTCGGTGGAGCTGGTGTTGAGATAAAAAACCAAGATCTGATTTTGACGATGTTGGATAGGAAGATGGCCGCTGAGGCTTTGAGTCGGATCCGTGAGCTGGCTGGCCTGGAGGCTGAGAACACTGTCCAGCAGCTTATCCAGTTAAAGGGTGGTGAAGAGATTATTGGAAAGGCATATGACCTGCTAAGCCCTTGGCCAAAGGCGGTTAAGGCTAACGAGAATCTTCAGGAGATAGTCGGCGAGCTTTCAAGTGTGGAGCCATCCATTTCCTTCAAGGTTGATTACGGCTTTGCAAGAGGTCTTGAATATTATACAGGTTTTATCTTCGAGCAGGGTGTTGAGGGTGTTGACATCTCCTTCAACGGTGGCGGGAGATATGATGGTCTTGTCGGCCTCTTCGGCGGACGTGAAACACCTGCGGTGGGATGCGCCATAGGAATAACACGCCTAATGGGCCACCTGCTTTCCGGCATGGCCGCAACGAGGAAAGAGGAGGCGGGGGTTATGATCTCGGTCCTCTCAGATCAGACTCGAAGGTATGCGTTATCGGTTGCAAAAAGCCTGCGTAACACCGGAATCCCAGCTATAGTGGATGTGACTAGGAAGAGGGTTCCGGACGCCATATCATTAGCGGTGAAGAAGAATATAAGATATCTTGTTCTGGTGGGTGAAAAAGAGTATAAGGGCAACACCATCACCTTAAGGGACCTCAGTGAGAGACGACAGTATGAGGTAAGAGTGGATGAGCTGGCCAATCTCTTAAAAACAAGCCCTAACACAGTAATGGGATAACTCTTATAGAGCGTACATCATGGTGATCCATGTGGTTTTAGGCTGAGGAAAAGTTGCAGCTTATCATTGAGGCTACTCTGGTGATATTGGCCGCCGGGCTTGTGGCATATATGGGCAGGTTTCTAAATTGGAAGGGATCGTTGGCAGGCGTATCCCTTGGCTACTTCTATTATATCTTCGGTGGCAGGCTCCACTTCACCATAGTCCTCATTTTCCTAGTTGTAGGCGGCTTCGCCACCCGATTCAAATACAGGTACAAGTATGGTCAGAGGGGGCGTGGCGTTAGAGGGTGGACCAATGTACTCGCCAACGGTGGGGTGGCGGCATCCATAGTGTTACTAACCCACACCCTAGGGATAAATAACAACCTAGGTGTAGCGATGTTTGTCGGAGCCATCTCCGCAGCCTTCACCGATACAATGGCAACCGAGGTGGGTATGCTCTCTAAATCCAAACCAGTTATGGTAACGACACTTAAAAAAACCGAGGCAGGGTCTCCGGGAGCGGTTACTATTCTTGGCCTTATAGGGAGCCTAACGGCACCTTTCTCGATCTTCGCAGTTTTTCTAATCCTTGGTGCCGGCTATCTTTCCGAGAATGGTGTGCTACCATGGCTGACTCTCATAATTACTACCGGATTCACGGGAAGCCTATTTGACAGCCTGGTCGGGGGACTCCTCCAGTCCCGGTATAGATGCTTTGGATGTGGCAGGCTTGTTGAAGTTAGGAATCACTGTGGTAAACCGACCCAATATCTATCGGGTATCCGATATATCAACAATGATGTAGTCAACATACTAGCAACAATATATGGCGCGGTCCTCGCATATTTCCTCGCTACCTACCTCTTCTAAAGTTCTATTGTATATGGATGTTCGGCAAGTCTTCTAACACCCTTGGCCTCGATGGCTACAACATCCTCGATCCTTACACCGCCAAGTCCGGGCTCATATAACCCCGGTTCTACCGTAACAACCATGCCTGCCTTCAGACGGCTTCTCTCACCCTGTCTAAGATAGGGCTCCTCACCGATTGTCAGCCCCACACCATGGCCGAGGCTGTGGACAAAGCCCCTACTTGCTGACTTGTCCAATTCTCGCCGTGCTTCAATGGGAGTGGGCCATCCCTTTTTGCGGAGGAATAGACAGACTCTGATAAACGACATCTCACAGGAAACACCCTCCCTCAAATTATCTAGGGCGATTTGATGTGCCTGTCTGACATCCTCGAGCATCCGCCTCAACCGTGATGTGGGCCTACCTGGGAAGTATGTTCTGGTAAAGTCATACATGTAGCCGCTAGCATCCCTTGGGAATATGTCGAAGACTATGGGCTGGCCCACCTCTATGGCCTTTCCCTCGGAGCCGGGATGGTGGGGTTCTGCGGAATCGGGGCCGTTGGATAGGATAATCCCCTCTGGCAGGGTAAGCCCCAGCTCGGCACACCAGACGTAAACTTTTCTCTTCAGGGCACCGACAGTCAAGGTCTGTCCATCAAGTATAAGCTTCCCACCCCTTATGTCGGCTTCTATGAGGAGCTTCTCAAACCGCCCCACGACCTTAAGGGTCTTAATACCGCACCCCCTGATGGCCTCCAACTCCCACCTATCTTTGCAGGCCCTGGCCAGGTCTAGAAACGTCGGCCGTGCCTGTCCAGACACCCTGAAGCCCATCCGTCGTAAGCTGTCAACCAAATGTATCATGGGTGCTGAGCTGGCATAGCCACATACGGCGACACGCCCCGGTTCTCCCCCGCTCCTCAGCAGTTTAGCCACTAATTGAGCCAAAGCCCTTACCCTACCAATTTTGACAAGCATCTCACGGTAGCCCAATTCATCGAAGCTTCTTACCTCCCCCACCACACCAAGCCTTGCAACACCCACATCCAGATCACTCACTACGAGGAGCGGTTCCACACCCAGCTTTTTGATATAAAGCCCACCCCTAGGTATCTGGGCTCGAGTGAGGTAAGCCAACTCAGGGTTAGATGCTGTGGATTCTCCCCAACAGATCAGAGCTCCAAAACCACTGGCCTTCATCAGCTCGTCCAAGTCGGAGAGCATATACTAACCGGCGGCCGATAGTTGAAAAACTTTACCCAGCGACAGCTTAATAAAACGCTAGAGAGACCCAATCATGGGCCCGTGGCCTAGAATGGATAAGGCGGCAGCCTCCTAAGCTGCAGATCGTGGGTTCAAATCCCACCGGGCCCGTCCCCATCCTCGAAATCGAGGTTTACCCGTGGTTTATTCCCCCTCTTCCTGCTCTCCTTCCTTGTCTTCGTCCTGCATTTAGGGCATTTATCGGCGTTGTAATATCCCGTATTACATGAGGAGCAGAAATAAAACCTTCTTCCGTAGTCGGGCCTGCTTATTGGGGCGGGTAGAAGGCCTCT
>Ga0197142_1000939_pt1 | contig 27038 bp, 19 predicted proteins | sample GBS60_MetaG_FD_148614 | JGI IMG/M metagenome (GOLD analysis project Ga0197142, IMG submission 148614) | Sediment microbial communities from Great Boiling Springs, Gerlach, Nevada, United States - GBS 60_MetaG | ecosystem: Environmental > Aquatic > Thermal springs > Hot (42-90C) > Sediment... | reverse complement strand
AGTCTCGCTTTTCGGTCGGCTTTTAAGCCCACTCTCTGCCAACACTTGCAAATCTTTCCAGACAGTTTTGTCAGCCCAAAGCAAATAGACGAGCCCGCCGGGAAGGGAAACGAGCCAAGCCATCACCCGCCAAAGTAGCGCCCACAGCATCGCTTGTTCGGGCGAGACATTCAACAAAGCCCACAACTTGACGCTCGCCAACTCTCTCACTCCCAGCCCGTGAAGGGTTATGGGCAGGGAACCTATGACGGTGGCGATTGCCACGACCATAGCGTAAGCGCTAAACGGTTGAGCCTTGATGCCTGCCGCTTGTCCCAGAAACATTAGCGTTGCTGTCAGCGACAAGTGGTAAGTTAAGGCGATTGCGAAAACCACAAAACCTATGTTCGGTCTCTGAAGGAAGGACACGATGCCGTTGGCGAACCTTCCTATCCGTTCACCCCATTGGTTTCGCCACTTCTGGCTGATAAAGAAAGCAAGGGCTACCATGACCGCTGTGAGACCAATTGCGAACAACGCTCCCAAAACCAGAGGTTGCCAAACGAGTTGGCTGTTTGCCAAGTGCAAAGATAAAGCGCCCCATGTCCCGACAAGCAACATGGCGATGAACCCGACAGTTCTATCGGCGTAAACTATGCCGAAGGAACTTGCAAGGGAGTGCTGAGTTTTTCGGGCAGCCAAAAGAGCGCGAACAGCGTCGCCGCCGACCAAGCCGGGCAAAAAGAGGTTGAAAAACATGCCGGTGTAAAAGGCTGCAACGGCATCGTGCCAGTTGAGCGACATCCCTGACGCCCTTGCTATGCTCCACCACCTTGTCGCCGACAGGCATTGCAAACAAGCGTAGACTAAAGCGGCGACGATTGCTGCCCAAAAAGATGTGTGGCGAACCGCTTCCGCCATCGCGCCCCATCGCACTGCCCTGATTGCCAAAGCGATGAACAAAGCAGTGGCGATTAACCGCAACCCGTTAAGCAGGAACTTTGTCCGCTTCATGTTTTCGTTCGCCCTTGACAATGCCATCACCCGTTCCACTTGGCGTTGCGGGCTTGAGAGTTAATGGGTTGTGAACTCTCAAATCGCAACCCTTAACCCGCAACCCGAATTTAGTCGCAAACTTTTTGATGGCGATTTCGCACCGTTCGGCATTTCGCTTACATCAATTTGGACAAACGAAAGGCGTGAAAAGTGACTGTCGCAAGTAAAGAGCATTGCAAGAGGCGAACGGCAAAGGAGTTGGACTTCATGGAATTAGCGAAGCCTTTGCCTGTGGTCGCTGAAGAAGCAGTTCAGCCTAAAGTTCGGTGGGCATCTATCGGCTTGGCGCTCGCCCTTGTGGTGGGTTTTTCCGTTGTCAGTGGTTGGGCTGCTTTGCTCAGGCACGAAATTTTGGGCACAGGATATTTGCCTCGCGGGGTCGTTCCTCTGTTTCTCGTAATCGTGCTCGTCAATGCGCTCGTCAAAAAGGTCGCATCAAAACTGGCATTAACTCGCACCGAACTGGCTTTCATCTTCGCCCTATTGACAGCGATAGCAGCCATCCCTGGTCAGGAGTTCGGCATCCACTTTTACCTCAACTTGCTTGGTCTCGCTTACTACAGTTTGCCCCAAAGCCAGTGGTTCAACCTTTTCACGCCTCATTTGCCCTCGTGGCTTGTCCCATCCCTTCAATTTCGTGACCCGGTGATTTTGTGGGCGTATGAGGGCATGCCTGCGGGAGCGAAGTTGCCTCTCGGCGAATGGCTCATCCCGCTTCTGGTCTGGACGCCGTATCTTTTCGGCGTTTACGCTTTACTGGTTTGCCTTTGCGGTTTGATGGCTCGGCAGTGGGAGGAACACGAAAGGTTGCTTTATCCGCTAACTCAAGTCCCCATGGAACTTGCTGGCGAAGAAAGAGGCGGGTTGCCGAAAGTTTTCCTCAGCCCATTTTTCTGGCTCGGATTTTTTGCTGCGGCAGTTCCCATTTCAATGAGGGGCTTGCACCTTTACTTCCCGCAAGTCCCAGACCCGCAACTTCAAAGGACTCTCGCCCAACTTTTCGGTTTAGCACCGGGCGCACCGTTGTTTCCTTCGGGACCGTTGAGTGCTTACAACGGTTTGCTCGCCCACTTTTACCCAGAGATGGTCGGCATCGCTTACCTGCTTTCAAGGGAAGTCGGTTTCAGCCTCTGGTTTTTCCTCCTGCTGCGTCACACCGAGATTGCCATTCGGATGGCAGTCGGCATTGACATGTATCACGCCGAGTTTCTGACTTTTCAATCCATTGCTTCCTACATCGTGATGGCGTTCGCAATTTTGTGGGTGGCGAGACATTACCTTGCCGAAATCGTCGTATCAACACTTCACTGTCTGCCATTCATACGCACCCAGAACATCGCACCCCGCACCTCTGAATCGTGGGCATTGATCGGTTTTGTGGCAGTTTTTATCGGGTTGCTCGCTTGGTCAAAGTGGGTTGCTGGCGTCTCGGTTCTTTGGGCTGCTGCGATGATTTTGGGTTTAGTCGTTGCCGCTTTGATTGTCGCCAGAATTGTCGCTGAAACGGGCATTTACATCTACTCTGCCCCCTTCAGGGTCAATCAAGTGCTCTTTGACATCTTTGGCAAAGATAGGATTGGCGCAAAGAACATCGTTCTGCTGACGGCAATGAGTTGGGTTCAAATTCGCAGCACCGCAACGATGGCTTCGGGCTATCTGGTTAACTCGTTCAGGCTCGGAACTTTGGCGGGGCTTTTGCGCTCATCCATGGCTTTTTGGATTTTGGTTGCCATCTTGCTCAGCCTTTTGGTTTGCCACTTCACCATCCCGACAGTGATTTACACCTACAGCGTTCCCAAGTTGAGTTGGTGGGCTCAAGGTTCTTCACTGAACACTGCAAACCTCATCGCCCAATACTTGACGGCCACCCGCCCATTGACAGCGCATCATTGGTGGGGTCTGATCATTGGGGCATTGACTTGCTGGCTGCTGATCAAATTGAGGCTGACCTTCGTTGGCTTCCCGCTGCACCCTTTGGGCTTCGTGGCTTGGTATGGTTGGCCCATTGACCGATACTGGCTTTCCATCTTCATCGGTTGGGCGCTCAAGTCAGCGATTTTGCGCTACGGAGGCTATCGGGCTTTCCACAAATTCCGACCTTTTGCCTACGGGCTCATAATTGGCGGGACAACCACCTTGACCTTCTGGATTGTCTTGAGGCTTTTCTACCTGACCGGCGAAAGCATCATAACTGACTAAGCGAGTTTCACTTGGCAACTTGGGTGGGAACGGGCTGACGCTTCAGCGTGAGCGCTGCCTCAACGAGAAGCCAAATTGCGAGGGCGAGAATCAAGCACGAAAAGCCGAGCAGGAACCAGTTGGCTTGAAGGAAGAAGTTGCGGATGCTGAGCAACAGCGCTGAGATGGTCACGATCAACATGAAGCCCATAGGTGCGGCAGTGAAGACTGTGGGGCGACCGAGGGAACGAAGGTAAAGGGTGACGACCAAAAGAGCCAATCCAGCAAGCAACTGGTTTGAAGTTCCGAAAAGCGCCCACAAAATCGTCCCAGCAGGCTTGAGTTGACCAGTCGCTGGATCGGGAATTTTCAGCAAAGCAAAGAACCCGATGAGCAAAACAGCAATGCCTGTGGCGATGTATGGGTTGGTGATGGATTTCAGCCGAAAGGCATTTCCAAGTTCCTGAATGTTGTAGCGGATGAGTCGCGTTGCTGTGTCCAAAGTTGTCAAGGCAAAGCCGACGGCGATTGTGGCGATGAAGACTTTTGCAAGGTTGTGAGGCACTCCCATTTGAGCGACTAAGAAACCTGCACCGTGAACGAAATTGGAAAGGGCTTTAGCGCCCGCAAGTTTCCAATCGGCATAATTTTGTGCCCACTCAACTGCCGTGAATCCAGCAGCAACGCCGAGCAATGCCAAAGTGGCAAGCAAACCTTCAGTCAACATCCCACCATATGCAACCGGCAAGGCGTGGCTCTCTTTGTCCAACTGCTTTGATGTCGTGCCAGAAGCCACAAGTGAATGGAAGCCCGAAACCGCACCGCAAGCAACAGTGATGAAAAGCATGGGGAAAATTGGCGGAAGGTTTTCAGCGTGAAAGTTAACTGCCGGTGCAGCCAAATGCAATTGCCCAGACAAACCGCCGATAATCACACCCACGAAAAGCATCCCCATCCCCAAAAACAACTGGAACGAGTTGAGGTAGTCGCGAGGTTGAAGGAGAAGCCAAACGGGCAAAACCGATGCGATGTATGCGTAGACCATCAAAGTGTATGTCCAGAGGGACGGGGTGAAAGTGATCCCGCCAATGCCACTAAGTGGGTAGACTGTCCCCAGCCAAACGAAAAACAATGAAGCCACGACACCAACTATTGTGAGTGGCAATAAAGCGAGTTTGAAGCGATAACGCAAAATGCCGACAGTGAGGGCGATGACTATGAGCATGAGGCTTGGCAGAATGGCTTCTGGGACATGACCGCCTTCAGCGCCCCCTTCGCCGGGCGAAAAGAGTTGGGCAATGTTCAAAACGAAGACGCCCATCGCCAACGACATGGCGAAAATTGCGAACAAGAGGAACAAAACTCTCGCCCTATGGCTCATAACCTCTTCGGTGATGTCACTGATAGAACGGGCTTTGTGGCGAAGGGAAGTGAACAAACAACCAAGATCGTGAACGGCGCCGACGAAGATGCTGCCAAGCAAAATCCAAATCAAGGCTGGCAACCATCCCCAAATGACTGCGATGGCTGGGCCAAGTAACGGTCCCAAACCTGCGATGGAAGCAAAATGATGCCCGAACACAACGGCTGGGTGGGTCGGGACATAATCTCGGTCATCCTTCATAGTGTGAGCGGGAGTTGGAAGGCTATCATCCAACTGCAGGAGTTGCTTCGCTAAAAGCGTCCCGTAAAAACGATAGGCAATGCCAAGCGATGCCGCTGCAATGACCAAAATCACCAACACAGGCATCATCAAACACCTCGCCCTTTAAAGTGCGGGGTGCGAAGTGCTAAGTGCGAGTGAACGGACATCATCACTTCCTTTTCATCCGCACTTTGCACCAAGCACTTCGCACTCGCTTTTTATGCTGCATGTCTTGCCAGTTCGCGCTTGACTTTCTCCCGCAACTTGGGATGGACAATTATGTCCTTGACCGACCGCCCCGACGGGATCATCGGGTAGACATGTTCATCGGGATCAACCCATGCGTCAATGATGACGGGCTTATCTTCAATCTCCATCGCCCGCATCAGGACCTTCTCAACATCGTCCTCTTCCGTGACTCGGAAACCAACTGCACCGAAAGCCTCGGCAATTTTCACGAAGTCTGGGTTACCTGTCAGTTCCACGCCGCTGTAGCGACTCCCAAAGAACAAGTCCTGCCATTGCTTTACCATCCCCAAGAAGAAGTTGTTGATGATGACTACCTTGACAGGGATGTTGTAGACGACGGCTGTCGCCAGTTCATACATCGTCATTTGAAAGCCGCCGTCGCCGACGATGGCGACGACCAAATCGTCGGGGCGCGCCAATTTAGCGCCCAACGCAGCAGGGAAGCCAAAGCCCATCGTGCCCAAGCCGCCTGTCGTGATGGCTTGGCGGGGGCGATGGCAGGGGTAGTATTGCCACGCCCACATCTGATGCTGACCGACATCGGCGGTGATGGTCGCCTCTCCCTTTGTCACCTTCGCCAACACTTCCAGAACATATTGCGGTTTGAGCCGACCGTTGCGGTCGTAAACGAGGGGAAATTCGCGCTTCCACTCGTCCACTTGACGAAGCCATTCGTCATGGCGTTTGGGCGGCAAAAGTTCCAGCAATTGCCGCAAGACCGTTTTGGCGTCGCCGACGATAGGCACATCGGGCTTGACATTCTTGCCGATCTCAGCGGGGTCAATGTCAATGTGGATTTTCTTGGCGAACTTGGCGAACTCCTTCAAATCGCCCGTCACCCGATCGTCAAAGCGAGCGCCGACGCAAATGACCAAGTCGGAGAAGTTCAAAGCGAAGTTGGCAGCAACTGTCCCGTGCATTCCCGGCATTCCCGTGCAGAGCGGGTGGTTGTCTGGGAACGCTCCCTTAGCCATCAAAGTGTAAGTGACGGGAATTTGGCATCGTTCCGCCAACTCTCGGACTTCCTCACTCGCTTCGGACTTAATGACGCCGCCACCTATGTAAAGGATTGGCTTTTTCGCTTGCATGATCAGTTCCGCTGCCTGCCGAACCATCAAGGGGTGTCCTCGGATGGTCGGTTTGTAGCCTCGGATGTTGACCTCTTCGGGAAACTCAACTTTGCTCATGTCAATGGGGTTGCGGGACATGTCACGGGGGATGTCAATGTGCACAGGACCAGGGCGACCCGTGCTGGCGATGTAAAACGCTTCCTTAACAATGCGAGGCAACTCGTATGGGTCTCGCACCATGTAACTGTGCTTGACAATGGGCATCGTCAAGCCGAAAGCGTCTGTTTCCTGAAAAGCGTCTCGCCCGATGTTGTAACTGGGAACTTGCCCAGTGATGGCAATGATGGGTGAAGAGTCCATTTGTGCCGTAGCGATGCCTGTGATCAAGTTAGTAGCGCCTGGTCCCGAAGTGCCCATGCAAACTCCAACTTTCCCTGATGCCCTTGCGTAGCCATCTGCCATATGAGCAGCACCTTGTTCGTGGCGGTTCAAGATGAACTTGATGCGGTCGCGGTAGTGGTATAGAGCGTCACAAATCTCAATGACAGCACCGCCTGAGATGCCAAAGACATACTCAACGCCTTCACGAACCAAACTTTCAACCAAAAGTTCAGCGCCTCTCACCGTTTGCAGTTCAACGGAAAGCGTAGCCGTCATCCCTTTCAAGCACCTCCTCTTGTTTCAAGTGAGCGCAAACGCTCTTTTTGGCTATTGATTTTGATGCTGGAAAACAAAGCAAGTCACTTTGTTCAGCAATCCCGCACATGTCTGGTGGCTGCTCCCTCACATAGATTCGGTGACTGCCTCGTTGACGGTCAAAGACATACCCCAATTTGCCCAATACTTGTTCCACATCCTTCCACGAAACAATGGGCAACTTCATTGGACGACCTCTGCCAGTTCTACGGTGACGGTTGTAACTCTAAGATAGGCACATCTTCAGGGATTGGTTTGCCTCTGGCATGTAGACTCTCCAAATAAGCGACGATGGCTTCTCGGATGTCGGACAGTGCCTCTTCTCGCGTTTGTCCCTGCGATACGCAACCGGGCAATGCTGGCACTTCCACCGTTATCCAACCATCTTCGCCGTTGATGAGCAAGACATGGTAAGTCATTGGTAAGTCACCTCACATACAGTCTTTGACTTCACTCAATCACTTGCCGCTCCACTGGGTTGACTTCCACGCCTACTTGCCTTAACCACTCAATTGCCCGTTCCAGTTCGTCTTCTTCGCCTTCAAGTTCCAAGTCAATCCAACCGCACTCGGCGTCCACATTGGCTCTGCGGATGTTGGTGATGACCTGAAACTTTTGAGCCAACTGCCACAGGATAGGCTTGTCAACAAGGTGCTTCGGGTAGACCAATTGCACCCTTCGCTTCGTGGTTGCCATCACTTTTTCGCCTCCCTGCACTGCTTATCCTTGCACCGTCCATGCTACCCTCCAGCGATGGCTGGGATGATGGACACTTCATCGCCTTCCTTTAGTTCAGTGTCCAACCCTTGCAAGAATCGGATGTCTTCGTCGTTGACGAAGATGTTGACGAACCTGCGGACTTCGCCGCTCTCGTCGCACAGCCTCGCCTTTATGCCTGCATACCGTCGTTCCAAGTCGTCAATCAACTCTCGCACCGTTTTCCCTTCCGCCTCAACTTCGGCAGCACCGCCAGTCAAACTTTGCAGAGGCGTTGGAATGCGAACCTTAACAGGCATCAATCATCCCTCCTTACTACCTATCAGCGTATGAGTTTCCTTCAAGACACAGCAATCACTTGGGCGAACCTCTCTTGGAAAGCCTTCAAGTTCGGCTCAATAACGATGGGTTGGGCGACTTTGTCGGAGACGACCTCTTGCGTTTTCAGACCGCAACCTGTGATGAGGGCGACGACGGTCTCGTCGCTGTCAATAACGCCTTGCTCAACGAGTTTTTTGAGCACAGCGACCGTGACGCCACCCGCTGTCTCTGTGAAAATCCCTTCCGTTTCTGCCAGCAACTTTATGCCTTCAATGACTTCGTCGTCGGTCGCTGCTTCTGCGACCCCTCCACTTTCCCGCATGGCTTGCAAGGCATAAATCCCATCGGCTGGGTTACCGATTGCCAGCGATTTGACAATTGTGTTGGGCTTAACTGGTCGGACAAATTCGGCGTTTTCTTTAAATGCTCGCACGATGGGCGAACAGCCTTCAGGTTGAGCGCCGTGAACTTTTGTCGGCAACTCGTCAATCAAGCCCAACCGGTGAAGTTCTTTCAACGCTTTCCAAACTTTCGTCAACAGCGATCCCGATGCCATCGGGACAACGATGTGGTCAGGCGCTTTCCAGCCCAGTTGCTCCACGACCTCAAAGCCCAGAGTTTTTGAGCCTTCAGCGTAATAAGGTCGCAAGTTGATGTTGACGAAGCCCCAACCCATCGTTGAAGCAATTTCAGCGCACAACCTGTTGACCTCATCGTAGTTCCCTTTAACAGCGACAAGGGTCGGATTGTAAATGAGCGAACCGATGACCTTGCCCAATTCAAGGTCGGCAGGGATGAATATGAAGCACCTCAAACCAGTGTGGGCAGCGTGGGCAGCCACCGAGTTGCCCAAATTGCCCGTTGATGCGCAGGCAACAGTGTCAAAGCCAAATTCAATGGCTTTCGTCACAGCGACGGAAACGACTCGGTCTTTAAACGACCATGTGGGATTGGCTGTATCGTTTTTGATGAAGAGATTGCGCAAGCCCAACCTATTGCCAAGCCTCTCGGCTTTTATCAGTGGCGTGAAGCCTGTCCCCAAGTTGACCAAATTTTCGCCCTCAACAGACAACAAGTCTTTGTATCGCCACAAATTTGGCGGACCGCTCTCAATGCTCTGACGGGAAACGATTGTGCGGAGGTAATCGTAATCGTAGTCAACCTCAAGGGGACCAAAGCACAACTCACAGACATGCAACGCTTCCAGCGGGTAGTAAGTGCTGCATTCCCGACATTTGAGCCCTCTCATTTTTCTCGGCGTGTCTTCCTTAATGCAACCCATCGTCATCCCTCCTTTGGCGAAGTTCTCTGGCGGATAGAAGCCAGTCACTCCAGCGCCGAACAAAACATTCACCTCTCTCGGGACCGATGGGTCGCATCATGGTCATGCCTCCTGTCCGTCGGAACCAAACCCACCAACTATGTTCGCGTCGGTTGGTGATGGCAGGACTTGTCGCCATCTTTACCTCACTCCGTCATTTCCGTTCGTGATAGTCGGCAAAACATTTTTAGGCAGTCGGCAAGGTATGTCAATAGGTGGGCAACATTGAAACTGAGCAGGGCAACCCGCTCACCTAAAGTCACCTTGTGCCAGAATTTCTGCCACCTTTGATGTCAACTCTGGGCGAACCTTTCGTTCCCTTGTCCATTCTTCAGCGCCGTATTTGTGCTGGAAAAGGATTTCGGCAAGCCGCAACTCCTCTGGCGTTAAGCCGCTTACGGTGAAAGAAACACCCAGCGCCTCTGAAAAGCCCGCCACAAGAGCCTCAGTGAATTCTTGAAGGGAAACTTTGCGTTTCAGTGCCTCTTCCAAGCAAGTGAAATCCTTTCGCCCGCTCAAACCGAAAATTTGCTCAATTGCCTCAATGTCCAATTGAAGCGGGATGGAGCCGTGTTGTAGCAAGAAGTAGCGTCGGCGCGCTTGGGCAGCCCCTCCCAATTTGAGACCGTCAACGGTTAAATCTGCAACACTTGATCGGGCGAAGCAAAAAGAAGTGAAGGGGTGCGATGAAAGACGACTTTGGTCGTTTGAATCGGGCAAAAATGCTTCAACCCCCAATTTTCTGAGCCCAGCGATAAGCCCTTTTGCCAACCAACGGTAAGTTGCCATGACCGAACTGCCTTCAGGGCAAATTCGCCCGTCAACGACGACAGCATAAGTGACTTCGTGTTGATGCAAGACAGCATCCCCTCCAGATGGGCGACGGACGATGTCAAAGCCAAATTGACTACAAGCGCTCTCATTGACAGTCTCTATGCGCTGCAACAATCCAATGGAAACAGCAGGCGGCGACCACCGGTAAAGCCGTAGCGTCGGAATTGTCAACCCTGCCGAGTGAGCCAGCAACATTGCTTCATCTAAAGCCATATTCCACGAGCCTGACAGAGGGGGCGAATAGATCAACCGCCACTGCAATTTCATCACCACCGTCCGTGCTATACTTTGGCAAGAACGAACCTTTAACCGTCAGAAAGGGAGCGTGACCGCGCAGTGGATTATTTTGCGATGAAACAACACGCTGTTGCAACTTACTTGAAACTGGTGGCAGGTTGCGAGCGGGTCCTATACGATGCTGAATGGTGGGGCATGAAAGAACCGCCAGTAGACCTAATTGGCATCAAAGGCGAGACAATGGCGGTGACAGTTGACATCGCCGATAAGTTTGCCGCATACCCAAGGTCAATGAAGCCGAGCACATGGAAGCGAAAGTTGATTCGCCGTTACGCTTTCATTCACGAAAGGCTTTCCTCGTGGGGCATCAGGAAACCTCGGAGCGAAATTTGGTTCTTCGGTGCGCCGCCCGAATCTTTGGAAGTCGCCCTTCCGTCTGTCGCTCAAGTGCTTTGGCGCGAATACCAGTTTCTGCTTGAAGTCGTTCCAACTGCGGAAGTGCAAAGGAGAATTGCTCAAGCAACAGAGGCTGCTAAGGCTTACGGTAAGGATATCGGCAACCCGTTCGTTCAGGCGATTTTGTTGGCATCTGGCGTGTTGGCGACACCAGAGAGAGATGCCGAGCCTTTACCGACCCATTTGCCCTTAGAGTTGCCGGATCCTTACGCCATCCCAAATTTTGCCAAGTCATTTTTGGGCAGCGATTATATCGTCCATTGGCTCGGCTTTGATGCCCCTATCTTTTCGGCGTTGAGGGAATTGGCTAAGCGACCGAGAAGTTCAGCGTGGCGGGAACTATCCCAATGGCTTGACTTGGGTTTTGACTCGTTCTCGTGGGAGGAGTGGGAGGAGTCGGGAGGCTTTGAGACGACACCAAAATACACTCTGGAGCAAGTCGTTGGGGTTTTGAACTGGCTCGTCCACAACGCTGCCCGCACTTTGGAAGCGTGGCGAGAATATTGGCATCAGCATTACCAGCCTCTGGTCGTTGAAATTGGTTTCCTGCTTCCGTTCATTGCCAAGAACCCCCACTTTCCGCCCGAGGTTGTGGAAGAAGAAATCGTCCGATACGGCGGTGACAGGGATTTGGCGAGGGTTCACTCGGGCTTCCAAAACCCTAAGCCCGACAAGCACTTCTATCGCGGATACCTTCGGGTCGTGTTCCAAGGTCCTTATGACCCAGCACCTCCTCAGCCGAAACTGCCAGCGATAGAAGTCCCAATCCGCAACCCCTTCCTGCCCCGTGGGACGACCGTTTCGGTGTCGCTGTTGTTCCCGCGAGAATTCGCGGGCTACTTCCTGTTGACTTTCAACACAATCGCCCAAACCATCCGACCGTTGGTTGAGCGTTTTCGCGAATTTTAAGCGGTGATGGCAATGGAACGCCAAAGGTGGCGAAGTTGTCTTGGTTGCTTTGTCTTGGGAATCGTCGTTGCGACAGTTATTTGGGGCTTTTTCGCTTTCAGGTCCCTCGGTTTGGCAGGCATAGCGATGTTGCCTATTGAAGGGATTTTGGACAGCGGTGAAAGCGAATCAACTCTGTTGGTTGATGTCACCGGCGCGAGAACCGTTTCATACTTGCTCCGAAAATCTGCCCGTGACCCAAAAGTCAAGGCTCTCGTCGTTTACATTGACAGCCCCGGCGGAAGTGCAGCCGCTGCTCAAGAGATTTTCCGAGCCATCAGGCATTTCAAGGAACGGACGGGACGACCCGTCATCGCAGCGATGAGCGATGTCGCCGCTTCTGGTGGCTACTATGTCGCTTGCGCTGCCGACAAAGTTTATGCGCTCCCTTCAACCTTGACGGGAAGTATCGGCGTCATTTGGCAATCAGTCAACTTGGAACGGCTACTTGCGAACTTGGGCATCAAACCCGAAACCTTAAAGGCAGGTCAGTTCAAGGACACAGGTTCATACTTCCGAAGCATGACCCAACAGGAAAGGGAGTTGGTTCAGCGGTTGCTCAAAGATGTCCACGAGCAATTTATCGCCGATGTGGCGAAAGGGCGAAGGTTGCCCGTTGAAAAAGTCCGAGCAATCGCCGATGGGCGAATCTTGACGGGAAAGCAGGCAAAGGCTTTCGGCTTGGTTGACGAATTGGGCACTTTAGACGACGCAATTCGCGATGCGAGGCGACAAGTCAACTTGCCCGAAAGCGCACCAGTTTGGGTGTTGGAGCGAAAGAGAGGCATAATTGAGCGAGTTTTCGGGACTAAGTTGGCAGCACCGTTGCCCAAAAGTTTGTTGACGAAACCTTTGCTGCTTCATGTGGATGGAAAGTTTGGCATTGGCATATCTGCGCTTTTCTGGCAGGGCGCAGCAAACTTGAGGTGAAAACTCACAACTTTAGGCAGGTGAGAATTGGATGATGGAGCGAGCGGCATTGATTTGGAACTGGCTCAGCGAGGCAGCCGGCAAAGTTTCTTTGGGCTTGAGGTCGTGGAGGCAAACTCGCTTCGTCCAAACTTTTTGCGAATCGTGGTGGTGGGGGATAAGGGTCTTGGCGCGACCCATTCACACATTGCAGCAAGCGGCTGACGAAAAGCCAATCTTGCCCGCACTTTGGCTGACAATCTTTCAAGGTTTAAGTTTGGCTCTGGGAATCCACTATGCCGCCGAAAACGGTGATTTGGTGCTTTCGTGGCTTATCAAAAACTCGCCGTTGTGGAAATCGGTAGTCCTCTATGCTTTCATTATCCTGCCAGCACTGTGGTTCGTTAAGGCTGCTGTTCTGAACTTAGTTGCGGAACTTTTAGGCGGACCACCGCGAGGGCTGAGTTTGCTCGCAACGACAGGGGTCGCTTGTTCGCCTTTGTTGCTTGTTTTGCCTATGGCATTGATTGCAGTAGCCCTTGCTGAACCCGATTTGAACACAGGTTTTGTCGGTCACTTGTGGGCTATGTTCGCTTTCGGAGTTCATATTTGGTGGGTGCTGCTTACAGTGTTCGCAATTCGTGAGACATACCGCTTCACTTTAGGGCAAGCCTTTTTAACATTGTTGTTGCCTGTCCTTGTTGGATTAATTGTGGGCATCATCTATCGGGTGCTGGAGATAGTGGCTTGATATCTGCGCTGCCATTATGTTGCCGTCAATCGCATCACATTCAACCTTGCTCAAACTTTTGGGCAACAGCAAACTTTTCGGGCGGGAGAGGAAATAGGGACACAAGTTGTGTTGTGGGCTGCGCATTGAGAGTTGATGGGTCGTAAATCTGAAGGTTATGTGACGCACAACGCTCAACTCTCAACCGAGTGTTGGTGATCTGTCATGCCGAAACTGGTTGTCGTTGACGGTCACAGTTTGTTGTTCCGTGCCTTTTTCGCTGTCCCGCCCCTTTCCACGAAAGACGGAACGCCCACGAACGCTGTCTACGGCTTTTTGAGGATGCTGATAAAACTCTGGCGCGAAGAGAAGCCCGATTACCTTGTTGTGGCTTTTGATGCCCCGACACCTACATTCCGCCACCGAGCCTTTGCCGAATACAAAGCGACGAGGGCAAAAGCGCCCGACGCTTTCCGACCGCAGGTCATTTTGGTCAAGCAAGTGCTCAAGACAATGGGCATCCCCTTTTGGGAAATTGAGGGCTACGAAGCCGACGATTTGATGGGTGCAGCCGTCCAGCAGGCGAAACAAAAAGGCTTGCAGGTCGTTTTGGTCACGGGTGATATGGACGCCCTTCAGTTGGTCGGCGATGGAGTAACCGTTTTGATGCCTAAGCGGGGCATCAGCGAGATGGAGCGATACGATGCTGAAAGAGTCAAGCAAGAGTTTGGCGTTCCACCCGAACTTATCCCAGACCTGAAAGGACTTGCCGGAGACACTTCCGATAACTTGCCCGGCGTCCCCGGAATTGGAGAGAAGACGGCAAAAGAGTTGTTACAACAGTTTGGTTCCCTTGAAGCCGTTTTGGAGAACGCTTTGAAGATCACCGTCCCTCGCATAAGGGAAAACATCGTTCGCTTCGCTGAGCAAGCAAAACTTTGCAAGCAACTCGCAACCATCAAGACCGATGCCCCGTTGGAATTGAATTTGCCTGAACTTGCGGTCAGCAATTGGAGAATCCGCACAATGGAAACTGCGGAAATGCTCCTGCAGTTGGAGATGCGAAGTCTGTTGGAGGAATTGGGCTTGACAGACCTTTTGAGAGACCAGCAAGCGGTCAAGGGCAGGGTGATCACAGCGGAGCATGAGTGGCAGGAACTTCTCAACGCTGTCAGGCAGCATGGTCGCGTCGCTGTAGCGGTTGATGTCGTTGGTGCTGGGCGGACTGCTGCTCTGCGTGGCTTTGCTTTGGCTTTCGGCAACGAAGTCGCTTATGTGACGGGGGAAGGAAGAGAAGGGGAGGCGGACCAAGTTTTCGGTTCCCTTTTCGCCCCCACCGGTCAAAAGAGCACTTCTGTCAAGGATAGGCTTTTGGCGCTTTTGAGCGACCCAACAATTGTCAAGGTCGCTCACGGCTTCAAGGAACTCTTCCACCAGATCAAAATCGGCAGTGATGAACTGGAACGAATTGGTCGCGACCCGCACGGTTTTGAGGACACTGAACTGCTCGCTTACCTTCTCAACCCAGGTCAAAGCGATTACGAACTTCAACGGATTGCCCTTGAGCGAAAGGTTGCGACGAAGTGGCAAATTGATTGGCAAGACTCAACCCAGCGAGAATTCAAAATCTCCGCGCCCACCAGCGTTTGTGAACTCGCTTTGACGGTCGCGGAACTTTCGCCCATCCTTGAGCGTGAGGTCAAAGAGGCTGAGATGTGGGAACTTTGGGAGCATGTTGAGATGCCTTTGATTTTTGTCTTGACGGACATGGAGCGGCACGGTGTCCTGATTGATGTCAATTACTTGCGACAATTGGGCGAGGAGATGATGCGAGCCAGCAAACAGGTTGAAGAACGGATTCACCAGATTGCAGGCGTTCGTTTCAACATTCGCTCACCGCAACAACTTGCCGAAGTTTTATTCAACCGCTTGAAGTTACCGATGCCGAAACGGACGCCCAGTGGGAAACCGTCAACTGCTGCACCTGTTTTGGAGGCTTTGGCTAAGGAGCACGAAATTGCCAGGCTCGTTTTGGAGTTTCGCGAACTTGAGAAATTGCGAAGCACCTTCGTTGAAGGTTTGTTGAGCGCCGCTGACCCACAACATCGCGTCCACACAACTTACGACCAAACTGGGACGGCAACAGGAAGACTTGCTTCTTCCGAACCTAACTTGCAAAACATTCCGGCAAGGGGCGATTGGGGCAAGAAGATTCGCCGCGCTTTCATCGCACCTAAGGGCTACAGGCTCATCAGTGCCGATTACTCGCAAATTGAATTGCGGATTTTGGCTCACCTTTCCGGTGACGAAGCCCTATGTCAAGCCTTTGAGCGAGGCGAAGACATCCACACTCAAGCAGCCGTCAGCGTCTTTGGGGTAAAGCCTGAAGAGGTCACAGAAGACATGAGGCGCAAGGCAAAAGTTCTCAACTTCGGCATCGCCTACGGCATCAGTGCTTACGGGCTTGCCCAACAGTTGGGTATTGAACCTGAGGAGGCGCAGCAAATCATTGACAGATACTTTGAGCGTTTTCCCAAAGTTCGCAACTACATTGAGCAAATCATTGAGTTTGCACGGCAGCACAAGTTCGTCAGGACATTGATGAACCGGCGAAGGTTTTTGCCAGACATTGACAACCCAGACCAACGGCTCAGAGAAGCAGCCCAACGAGCCGCCATCAACACTCCCGTCCAAGGCACAAGCGCTGACATCATGAAGGCTGCTATGGTGACTGTCTGGAGAGGATTAAAGGAACGGGGATATGACGCTCACATAACGATGCAAGTTCACGACGAGTTGGTGTTGGAAGTGGCTGAGAACCAAGTCCTTGAGGTAGCGAAATTTGTCAAGCGGCAGATGGAGAGTGTCTTCAAGTTGAGAGTGCCTTTGGTAGTTGAAATCAAGGTCGGTGACAACTGGGGCGAGATGGAGCGGATTTTGTGACAAGTGCCAAAATTTTGCGCTAAAAGGCAAAAGCCATCTAAAACGCGAGGAGGCGGGAAAGCAAGGTGCAAAAGGATTACAGCCCTTTCACGCCTGGACAGCCCATTGCGCCAGAATTCTTCGTCGGTCGCACAGAGCAGGTGCAAACATTACTGGACCGCATCCAACAAACGCTTCCGGGTAGGCTGGAAGTCGTTTTCGTTAATGGGGAGAGGGGCATCGGAAAAACTTCTTTAGCCCAGTTCGTCCGCCGGTATGTTGAGCGAGAACTAAAAATTGTCGGAGCATATGTGCACCTTGGTGGGGTCAAAGACATAGAAGAAACCGTGAGGCGAAGCATTGAACGGTTAGTGCAGGAGAGCATGGGAAAGTCTTGGTATCAGCGGTTGAGGGACTCGGTGAAATACATTCGGCAGGTTGATTTGTTCGGCGTGACATTGGAATTCCAACCACCGCCCGATTTGCTTTCCGCCGCAGTTCGTCACTTCCCACAAACTTTGCAGCATCTGTTCAATGCATTGAAGGCTAACGCCAAGGGACTCTTGTTCGTTTGGGACGATACTAACGGGTTGGCTCAAAACAAGGAGTTTGCTGATTGGCTTAAGGGCGTTGTCGACGAAACAGCGATGGCAAAGATTCCCGTCAGTATCGTTTTGGTAGGCTTAGAAGAAATGCGTGTTGCCCTCATCCGCAACAACGAGTCTTTGGCTCGTCTCATTTTCCCCTTGAGCATCCCTTTGTGGAGCGAAAGCGAGAGCAGTCAGTTCTTTCGGGAAGCCTTCAAGCGAGTCAATGTCCATGTCAAAGATGAGGCTCTGGAAATGATGGTGAACTTTTCGGGAGGACACCCTGCATTGGCTCACGAGATTGGCGACGCTGTTTTTCGTGTAGATGACGACGGGTCATAGACAACGAGGAGGCCATCAAAGGATTTGGGTTGGCAGCGGAAATCGTCGGGTTGAAGTATTTGGAGCCACAGGTTTATCGTGAAATCCGCAGCGAGCGATATCGGAAGATTCTCAGAATTCTCGCGAGTGACCCGCAGAATTGGTCGTTCAAGCGTGCCAACATTATACAACGGCTTAACCAAAATGAGCGGCAAGTTTTTGACAACTTTTTGCGGCGAATGCAACGCTTAGGGGTAATAGTGCCTGATGAGAAAAGTGGTCGTGGCGCTTATCGCTTCCGCAACTTGTTGCACTTTTTCTACTTCGGCTTAGAGGCTCAGCGTGCCAAGGAGGAGCGACGGAGATGAGTGAACAGAGGACGATGCCGACCGAGAACATGGACGAAATGATGAAAGCGTTGGAGTCAATGCAACCTGTCAGGGCAGGCGATATCTTGACAGGGCGAATCGTTCAAGTCAGGCAGGAGGGCGTGATGGTTGACATCGGTGGGAAGGCAGAAGGTTTCATCCCTGCCATTGAGTGGGGTGGCAACCACTTGGAAGAAGCGAAAGTCGGCGACGAAGTTGAAGTTTATGTGCTGAGACCTGAGTCAAAGGCAGAGGAAACCGAGGGCATGGTTCTCCTCTCCAAAAGACGGGCTGATTACGAGCGAGCATGGAAGAGGGTTCAAGAGGCTTACGAGAACGGTGAAATCCTGCAAGTGATGGTCAAAGACCGAATTAAAGGTGGGTTGTTGGTTGACCTTGGGGTTGACGGTTTTGTCCCTGCTTCCCAAGTCGTCATCCCGCAAGGTTGGAGATTGGAGCACTTCATCGGTCGCACCATCAAGGTCAAAATCACTGAGATTGACCGTGACAGAAGGCGCGTGCTCTGCTCCAACAAGATCGCCCTTGAGGAAGACAGGTTGCGCCGCAGGCGGGAGACGCTGTCAAGGTTGTATGAGGGCGCCATTGTTGAAGGGACTGTCAGGCGCATCACAGACTTTGGCGCTTTTGTTGACTTGGGAGGAATAGACGGGCTATTGCATGTCAGCGAGATGGGGTGGACGAGGGTTAACCATCCTTCCGAAGTTGTCAAGGAAGGGCAGAAGATACAGGTCGCAGTGGTGAAAATAGAACAAAGCGACCCTTCCGAGCCACCAAGAATTTCCCTCAGCCTGAAACCTCTCCTCCCAGATCCGTGGCGCACCGCTGAAAAAGATTACCCAATTGGAGCGAAAGTCAAGGGGGTTGTGACAAGGATTGTCCCCTTCGGCGTCTTCGTCCGGCTGCCGACGGGAATTGAGGGCGTCATCCCCAACAACGAACTTTCAACCCGCAGAAATGTCCGTGCAGAAGATGTTGTCAAGGTCGGGCAGGAAGTTGAAGCGAAGGTCTACCAAGTTAATGTCCAACAACGCCGAATTCTACTTAGCATGAGGCAAGTGGCTCAGGAACAAGAGCGGTTGCAGTTGAAGGAATACATGCAGCAGCAAACCGCACCGCAAATAACTTTGGGCGATGTCTTCCCCCAACTTAGTGGGGCGGAAGAGAAACAAACCGAAGGACAAGGGGAATAGCGAAATTGGCAACGCCATGGGATGCCATCTACAAGCAAATTTTCGTCCAGTTCTTGAATGCCCTTGGAGTGCCCGTGCAAACTCAAGTGGAAGTTGGTAGGTTGCCGAGAACTTTGGATGCCGTCGTAGTAGACGATGAATCCCAACGGGCACGGATTGTCCAATGGTTTCCCTTTGACTATTTCCGCCACTACAACCTACTGGAGTTCAAGTCGCCGACTGACCCACTGACGCCAGATGAATACAAACGAGTAATCGCCCGTGCCTATCTCTTCCTCGCAGAAGTCAGAGAAAACGACTTAGAAAAAGTGACTGTCACTGTCATCACTGCTACGAAACCGAGAAAAGTTTTGAAAGGTGTGCCTCAACTGGTTCGTTTTGTAGAAGAAGCATCAGGTCGTTACCGCAGCGATGATAAAATGAGGGTTCGGATTCTGGTCGCCCCAGAATTGCCGTTGGAACGGAGAAATTACTTGCTGCTGCTGTTTGCGAGGGGGCAAAAATTGAGGGAAACTTTATTGAGACTGGCGCAAGAGGGATGGTGGGAAATCGTTCGTCTCGCCTACCTCTTGCATCCAAAAGAAGCATCGGAGGTGTTAGCTATGAGTCGCAGGTATCCAACCCTTGAGGAGAACATTCGCTTCATTGTTCGGGATTTGGGAGCGGAGAGGCTGCTTAGGGAGATTGGGGCGATGATGGAAGAAGACCCTGAGTTGGCAAAAAGGTTGTCAAGCGAAATGGTTCGAGATTTGGGAGCAGAGAGGTTGCTTAGGGAGATTGGGGCGATGATGGAAGAAGACCCTGAGTTGGCAAGAAGGCTTTCACGGGATTTGCTGGCAATGAGCGAAAAGGTGGAAAAATTGTTGCGGGAAGATGAGGAGCAAAAACGAAAGCGAACGAACAGAAGGCGCAGGAGTAGAAAGCAGGGTAGGTGAGTGGGGGTTGACGAGGGGAAAATGTAAGGTCATCGGCATCACTGGTGGTCTTGGGGCAGGTAAGACGACACTTTTGAGGCAACTACAGCGACAAGGCATTCCCGTGATTGCCGCTGATGAAGTGGGTCGCCAAGTGACTCAAAAAGGTAGTTTTGTTTTGAGGGCTTTGGTAGCAACCTTTGGCAAAACCATTTTGAACCGCTCAGGTGAACTTGACCGCAAAAAAGTTGGTCATTGGGTTTTCCAAAACCCCAAAGCACTTCAGCGGCTCAACCGCTTGACACATCCTGAAATGCGTTTCATTATTAATGCTGCTGTGCAGGAGTGGAAGCAGCGCGGTGCGAAGTTGGTAGGAGTTGAGGCGGCAGTTTTGTTTGAAATGGGATTGAGGCATTTTGTGGATGAAGTTTGGGTAGTGACGGCAAGTTTGGGGGAGCGTCTAAAGCGGATGGAAAAGGCGGGATGGAAGCGAGAAAACCTTTGGCAACGAATCAAGCGGCAACTGCCCGATGAAATGTTTAGACGCCGTGCTCATCGGGTAATCGTCACTGACGGGAGAGGAAAAGGCTATTGTTTCAAACCCGTCCGCGAGCGGGAAAGGTGGTAGCCATGAAGAAAACCGATCGTTGGCTAAGAAGTCTTGTTTGGGGTTTTGTGGCAATGATTGTGGTTTTAATAGCAATTGCAGGTGCTGGAAATCAAACCACACCCCCGCGAGGTTCAGTTTCACTTTCTCCAACTTGGCAGGAAGCACTTCGCCAATACCTTCAAACTCGCCAACCGGGATTAGAAAACCAATTGAGGCAATCGTGGCAAAAGCGTGCCCTCGTTTCTCGTCAGCCCCGTGTTCAGGAATTACCCCTTACAGAAGCGCCCGGCAACGAACGAAATCCCGCATGGTCGCCTGACCGTCGCGTGATTGCTTTCTCCTCCAACAGCGTGGACACCAACGGGAACAGAAGGCTTGACAGGAATGATGGAATAGGTAGCCGTTACCGAATTTGGATTATGGAACCAGATGGCAGTAACGCTCGCCCTGCTATCCCTGAGAACGAGATACCTCCGACTGTCCCAATAGGAGATGAACTTTATCCTGCTTGGTTTCCTGACGCTGGTATACTTGCATATGTTATCAGTGCGGGTGGAGTGACAGACATTTACACCGTTAACTTGCGTCGTTCGCCCGTTGAAATTCAGCAAAGGACCTTTGGATTGAGAGGTGTCAGGAAGATATCGGTTGCACCTTCTGGGGCGGAAATCGCCTTTGAGCAAAACAACCAAATTTACCTTTTGGCTCTTGATACAGGCGCTATTCGCCAACTGACGACATCTGGGATAAACCGAAACCCTGCTTATCTGCCTGATGGTCGTATCCTTTACGAGAGCAACATTGACCCGACAACAGGTCAGCCAGGCGCCTATTTTCACATTTGGGTTATGAGAGGCGACGGCGCTAATAAGACCCCTATAACCACTGGTGACCAAAACGACACTGAACCAGCGCCTATTTTTTACACTCATCCCGACTCCGTTTTGGGACAGCCTCCATACAACTTTAGGCTCGCTTTCACTTCAGACCGAAACGGCAATAGAGACATTTTCATAACTGACGAATCTGGGACTCGCATCCGTCAGGTCTCAGTTCCTGGAAACAGAACTCAGGAATTTCAAAGCACTGTAGAGCCTTTCCCTGTGGAGATTTTGAAAATAGAGCGAGTTGCCTTTGTGACGACACGGGCAGGCAATGAGGACATTTGGTTGATCTCATCGTTTGACATCTTCCCTCCCATGCTTTCCGACCAATTCGGCAACCCAATTTTGCCCAAAATCACCCCGAAGGTTAACTTGCCCGGAGACACAATCACCTTAGAAGCAGCCGTTTATGACCCTGAAAGTGGCGTGGACAAAGTCTATGCCATTTTCAAAAGTGCCGATGACCCTTTGTTCCTCTGGGCATTGCACTTTGAGGGATTCCCTGGTCAGGCTAGCCCTCCTAACCCAGGCGATCAGGCTGCTATCGCCCATGAGGTGGACTGGTTCATCGTCAACTTTGACCCCGATACAGGGCAGGAAGGTAGCCCACCGTTAGTTAACCATCTTGAACTAATGTATCGGGCTTTTTGGGGTATAGATATCAACCGCTATTGGCAATTCATTCAACCTTATGCGATTGAACTTTTTGACGACGGCACCCATGGCGACAGACGGGCGGGGGACGGCATTTATACTCGCAGAATCAAATTGCCAAGCACCCCTCGTGACTACTTCGTTGACATTATCCCCTTTGACAAATCTGGAAACTTTCCCAGCACTTATGTTGTGATTGCAATCAGCGAGTATTACTCAATGGTCATGCCAATCCCCGGTGATCACACTCGGCCCGACATAAGAGTTGGGACAATAGACAGCAATGTTGTTTTAGTCGCCAATCGCTGGCTTTATGCTATTCCGAGTGTCGGTTATGACAACATTGTCGGTTGCACATCCAAACCCTTCACCGCGGAAGACCTTGTGCTTTTCGTCAGCGACTACGGATGTGGGCAGAAATGGACCACGGCGCGAGCAGTGGAACTGGGCAACTTTCAGGTCGGTTTCTTTCTTATTCGCCTTCCCGACGGTAGGATGTTAATTGTGGCTCAAAACTACCCCGGAATTCCAACGGAGTCTTACTATTTCGGCGACATTTGGGCTGACTCATATGTTCAGCCAGGTAATCCTCAAAAAGGTGTTATTGGACGACCGTTGGCACCCTTCCCAATTGCTGACCGTGTAGCCATTTGGCGAACTCTATGTCGTGGTCCTGTGCCTGACGAAATCCTTGCACTTTACTTGCCACGCCCCTTCGTTGATCCTGTTTTGAATACCACGAGACTTTACGCTGATAGAGCAGTTCTATGGCATGCCCCCTACACTGGAAGCCTTTGGGTTGATAGGGGAACATTAGAAGACCCAGTTACACAAGGGAAACTCAAACGCTTCTTAGACCGAAGCGGTCGTTTATGCATAACCAGTGGACAGGACTTGGGTTGGGCTTTAACCATAAATGGGCAAGTCTCTAACGACTTCCTAACAAACTACATCAAAGCCCGCTTCTCCCGCGTTGTAGGAGGGTTCTACGGTGACTATAGTTTTGACCTGATTTCTATCTATCAAGCCCACAGACACAAATTGGCAGGGAGCATGATTGCCTCAGGCATCCACGATTGGGGTCAAGGCTTCATTTTCAATGAAGACACTCTGGCTGCTGATGGGGCACTTATTGACCCTGACCAAGAGCGGGGAGGAACAGCAGGTGGTGTTGAATTGCTTGGATGGAGTTATCCGACTTGGGATTTTAACCGTAATCCTTACGACCCACCATTAAACCCTGATTTTTCTGGTGCAGGTTGCGAGAACGCTTTAGTCATGGACACCGTGGATGTTATGCCGGGTGGGGTTGCTTTCTATGTTTACACACAAGGCGGGACAAACGCTGCCATTCAGTTCCGTGATCCAAATGTAGATTTCCGCATCGTCACTTTCTTCTTCCCCTTTGAAGCCCTCAACGACGGTTTTAAGGACACATCAATTGGTAATGTCACTTACTCTGAAGCCCTTGGCTTCAAGCACACCCTCATGAACTACATAATGGACTTCTTACGCACAGGTAGCATCACTGGCAAAGTTGTGGACACGCAAGGTAACCCTCTGGAAGGTTTTACAGTTCGGGCTCAAATAGGAAGCCTTTCCCCTAACCCAATCGTCTTCGGAGGGGATTTGACCAAAAGGGACGGTTCTTACGAAATCATTGGACTGAACACAGGTGTCTACGATTTGGAAGTCTCTGTCCCTGGTTGGACATCCCGTATTTTGCGAACTACTTGCGAGGGTGTGGATGATTGGGATAATGCAACTCCTTTCGTCAGCCCTCTTAACGACTTCACAATGACTAAACTGCCGCCAGGAGCAATCAGCGGGAAAGTGACGGAATTGGACGGGACGACCCCCATCGTGAAGGCAACAGTAACAGCGAAGATTGTCGCCGATGAACAAGGCAGACCCATCGTTTTGCCGCCGGGCATACCAAGCACCTACACGACGACCACAAAGGTTGATGGGACTTACAGGCTTGAAGGTTTGCCTAACGCCACCTATGAAGTGACTGCTTCAGCACCGAGACATTCGTCTGTGACTAAAACGGGCATTGTTGTCCGCCCCGGTGAAGAGACAACAGGTGTTGACTTCCAGTTGCCGGGCGAACCTGGGACGATTGCAGGTCAAGTTGTTGATGCCCAAACCAACCAAGGGATTGCTGGTGCTTTGGTTGAAGTGATTTCTGCTGACACCACAATTGCTTCCACTACGACGGACGCTCAAGGAAACTTTGTCATCCCAAATGTCCCCGTCGGCGTTTACACCGTCCAAGCATCGGCACCCAACTACAAACCTGCAAGCATTACAGGAGTTCAAGTTCAGACGGCAGCAACAACGAGGGTGACGATTCAGTTGGCGAGGGCTCAACCTGGGAGCATTTCGGGGCGCGTCACCCGCGCTGACGGCACGCCTGTCGGTGGCGTGACTGTTGAAGTTGTCCAACCTGCTACTGGCGAAGTCGTTGCATCGGGTGTGACTGAAGATAGGTTCACTATCGTTAACGGCTACCAGCGCAACTACCTCATCACCAATGTCCCGTTGGGCACTTACACGGTCAGGGTTCGTGCACCGGGCTATACCTCAACTCCAACCGAGCGGACAGGTATCGTTGTCCAAGAGGCGACTGAGACACAAAATATCAACTTCGTCTTGCGTGCCCAATACACTTTCGCCCGAGGCATCCAACTCATCAGCATCCCTTACGACTACACAGGGACAGGCATCACTATCAATCAACTTCTCGGCACTGACCGCATCATAACATGGGTCACTGACCCTAATTTAGTTGACCCAATGACTGGCTATCAAGGCGGTCGCTATGTGAGGTTCCCGACTCCGCCTGCGGACGCAGTTTACATCGGGCGAGGCTATTTCGTCCGATTTGACCAATCGGTTGACTTCACTCAGCCTGGAACTGCTGCTCCTTCCGACCAACCGTTCCGGCTTGTCCTTGACAAGCCTGGATGGTGGCTAATTGGTGCTCCCTTCCCCTTCAAGGTTGATTGGACGAGGACAAGGGTCGTGAACCGAGCGACAAACGAGACATTGCCTTTGCGCGATGCCGCATTGAGGGGTTGGCTGAGCGACACGCTATTTGCGCTGAACCAATTTGCTACCGGCTATGTCACATCAATCTTTGTTGAGCCGTTCAAAGGCTACTGGGTCTATGTGCAGGCACCTCAAGGCGTGGAGTTACTCATTGACAACACTCCAACCCGTCAAATGGTCTTAACTGGTCAGACTGCCCGAAGCAGGCAGGCATTAATTGATGGGCGCTTGAGCATTACCGATGATGGATGGTTGCTGCCGCTGAAACTGACACGCAACGGTCAAGAACTGAGCACAGTTCAAATCGGCGTCTCATCCAAAGCAAGCGACAACATAGACCCCCTTGACTTGTTGACACCACCACCTTTGAGGCAGTTAGTTCCCGAATGGGTCACTTTTGCTTCGGTTGCTCGGACGGGGAGAAGCGAGACGCTCCTTTACGCTGATGTCCGTTCTCCTTCCGCCCGACCACAAGTTTGGGACTTGGTGGTTGATGCACCAAGCATTAATGGCGGGGACTTGACCGTTTCTTGGGATAACCTCAACGAACGCGTTCCATCCGATTTGCGGCTTATGTTGGTTGACCCAGACACCGGCGAAACACGATACATGCGAACAACGAGTGGCTACACTTTCACTTTGCGCGACGGAGTGAAGCGATTGCGAGTTGTAGCGGAGCGCCGGTTGGGTGGTGGCTTGCGAATTGTCGGAATTAAAGCAGAGCCGACGAGAGGTGGGCAGTTGATTGCTCGCTTCACGCTAACCGAATCCGCTGAAGTTGAGGTTAAACTTCTCTCCCTAACTGGGCGGGTTATATCGGTCGTCCAACCTCGCCGATTAATGACTATGGGTGAGCACCGAATCGTCTGGGACGGAAGAAGCGTCAACGGCGGTTTGCCTAAGGGTTCGTATCTGCTTGAAATCAAAGCCTATGGCGAACGAGGTGAGCAAGTAAGGGGTTGCGCGTTGTGGGTTGTCCGATGAAGATTAGCGAAGAATTGACCCGAAACGCGCAACACGATAACGGAGGGGAATGGAGATGCGTTGGAGACGCCTGGTTGCTTGGAGATGGGTTGCTCAGTTTCTCATCGGCGCTCTGACAATTCAGTGGGTCGGGACCGCTGCAGCCCAGATATCGGCGGAGGAGGAGAAACCACCTCCCATCCCGAGGGTCGTCATTTTGGACTTTGAAGCGCCAAAAGACCAACCCGAAATCTTGGGGCGGAAAGCTGCCGATGCGGTGGCTTTGGCTTTGGCAGATACCGGCAGATACGAAGTTATCTCCCGGACGGAACTTGAGACAGCAATTCAAAGGCTGCGATTAACTCCTCCTTTGCTCCCAACCCAGTTTGCTTTGCTGGCAAAGGAACTTAAAGCGAGGTTGGTCGTCTACGGGAAAGTGGTCAGGGTCATCGTTGATGAGAAAGCGTGGCGGGCTGGAGTTCAACTGCAAATGCTTTTCCACGACCGATATTTGGATGTCCCTGTCAATGGGGCGCATGTTTTGGCAATGACGCCGCCTCGCCCAGGTGTCACGCCAGATGTCCTGATTGACCATGCCCTTTCCCTCGCAGCAAACCAAGCAGTCCAGCAAGCGATGGCAACTCGCTTGCCCGAGGGGCAAGTAATGCAGCGTGTCGGAAAGTCTGTGATCATCAACCGAGGTCACGATCAAGGGATTCGGGATGGCATGCAAATGTGGGTCTACAGACTTGTTCGCGACCCTGAAAATCCAGGTTACATGGTGCGGACTCGAATTGGGCTCATAGAAATCACGAGGGCTGAAGCGCGACAATCTTCTGGCGTCATCAAAGAGGAAATTGTCCCAATCCAATATCCTGACCGCGTCATTGGCGTCTTTGAGATTCCGAAACTTGGCGTTCCAGAACCTCCGGTGCGAAGGAGACCTAAAGGATTAGGCTCTGCCCTTCCAAGTTTCTTGCTGCTCGTCGCCGGGATACTCGTCGTCGGTTCCCTGGTAGGTGGAAGCAAGCGAGGGACAAAAGTCCCGACAGCCACTGGAATGGTTGTTGACAATGGTCGTAGGGTCAAACTCGTTCTTGGAATCGCCAAAGAATGTGTTGCCGTTGAAATTTACCGAGATACAAGCTCTGCAGTCAGCACAACCCTCTTGAACCTCATTGACATCGTTGACGGGCAAGCAACG
>Ga0197142_1000938_pt1 | contig 27043 bp, 21 predicted proteins | sample GBS60_MetaG_FD_148614 | JGI IMG/M metagenome (GOLD analysis project Ga0197142, IMG submission 148614) | Sediment microbial communities from Great Boiling Springs, Gerlach, Nevada, United States - GBS 60_MetaG | ecosystem: Environmental > Aquatic > Thermal springs > Hot (42-90C) > Sediment... | reverse complement strand
TATCTCTTTGATTATAATAACAACCCCACCCATCACAACTAGTTTGATTACTAAGAATACTTGCCCCACCAAAACTTCTTACATAATTAATAAATGATGCTAATTGTGCTTTTGCTTGAGCCACTATTCGTTGATAAATAACTTCACTATTTTGAGTATCCGCTAAAAGTTTTCGCTTTGCATTTTGTTGGTTTAGAAGATCATTTTTTTGTTTTGCAAGAATAACTTTTAAACTATCAAGTTCTGTCTTTTTTTCTTCTCTTAGTTTTTTTTGTTCTTCAAAGTTAATTTTGGCGTTTTGAACCTGAATGATTAATCTTTGATTATTCTCGCGGGTGGTTTTTATATATTTAATCCGGTTAACTAAATCATCCACCTTGTCTGATTCAAGAAAAATTGATAACAAAGAAACTCTTTTATTTTTATAATCAACAACTATTTTTTTTAATAATAATTTTGAAAGTTTATTTAAAGATTCATCTAAGCCCTCAATTTTTTCATTTAAAACCCCGATTTCTTTTTCTGTTTGTTCGATTTTTTTTTCAGTCTCGGTGACTTTTAAGTTAGTTAAATAAATTTGTGTGTCAATATAACTTATTTCCGAAGCTAAAGTATTTCTTTGTTTAGCCAGTTGAGAAACTTTTTCCTCACATTTGTTTTTTATTTCTTGGAGTTCTTCTTGGGAGAGTCCGTTTAAGTTAATTCCCATTTCGCACTCAATCGCCGAAAGATTTTTTTTAAAAAAAAAGACAGAAAGGAGAAGAATAAAAATAATTAATAAAAAAAATCTCCGTTTCATAAATAAATTAATTATAGCGAAAAAATCATAGATATTTTTTTGTCGCTAAGAAAGTAGAAAAAAGCGAAACAAAAATACCAAAAAACGAAGATAGGGAAAAAATGACGGCGAGAAAAACCCAGTTTATTGGCCAAACAGTAAGACTAAAATTAAAGATGTTTAAAACCAATGAGGAAATTCCTTGAAAATAGGAGTTTAAAAAGGGTTGAAAGTAAAATAAAGTTAAAAGGGCTAAGGAAAAAGAGAAAATTGAGGCGAAAAGAGCCATAAAAAACGATTCCTTTAAAAAAGGTTTTCTAATATAAAAAGAAGAGGCTCCCAAAAGAGCTAAAAGTTCAATTTCATCTTTTTTTAAAGCAGTTTTAAAATGAGTTACCGTAATTAAGACCGCGGTTGTCATCAAAAATAAATAAATAAAAAATCCAAGGGCAATTTTTCGCAGAATTGAGGTTAAGTTCAAAAGACGATCCAAAATATCTTTTTGAAATTGGACTTCTTCAACACTAGGTTGTTTTTTTAAATATTCAGCGATTTCGGGTAAAAAAATCGGTTTTTTAGCATAAATTTCTAATGAGGGGGGCAAAATTTCTGCCGACACCATTTCTAAAAGCAACGGATTATCTTTATTCATCTTTTTATAGATCTCAAATGCTTGTTTTTGATTAATATATTTAATTGATAAAATTTTTCCTGATGAGTTTAATTCGTCTCTTATTTTAAATATTTCGTTTTCATTGGTTTTTGGTTCAAAATAAGCCGTAATTTGCGGTCTGGTTTCCAAATAACTCAAAAGTCCTTCAGAAAAAGCTAAAGAGAAGAGAAGAAAAAGAGTTAAAAATAAAGAAAAAAAAAGGACTAAGAAAGAAGCCGCTGACTGAAAAGGAGTTCGTTTAATTGAGATAAAGAATTCTCTCATAGATGTTATTTATAATTGATATTTTCCCTTTCGTAAATCTTTAATTAATTTTCCATCTTTTAAAATTAAAACTCTTTTTTGAAAACTATTGACAATATCGGCATTATGAGTGGCAAAAATAATGGTTTTTTTTCCCTCGATCTTTTTAAAAATTTTCATTATTTCCCAAGTGGTTTTTGGGTCTAAATTACCAGTTGGTTCATCGGCTAAAATAATTTTTCTTTCTCCAACAATTGCCCGGGCTATTGCTACTCTTTGCAATTCTCCCGCGGATAGTTGAATTGGAAAAAATTTTTCTTTATCTTTTAAACCAACAATAACCAGCGCTTCTCTTACTTTTTCTTTGATTTGAGGTAAAGAATACTTTTCTAAAACCAATAGGCTCATCGCCACGTTTTCTAAAACGTTTTTTTCATAAATAATTTTAAAATCTTGGAAAACTACTCCCAGATTTTGACGAAGAGATAAAATATTGAAGAATTTTTTACTGGTAATATCTAAATCATCAATTAATATTGAACCCTCTGATGGATTAATTTCTTTAAGAATAAGTTTAAGAATCGTTGTTTTTCCTGCGCCTGAGGGACCAACCAAAAAGATAAATTCGTTGTCTTCTATAGAAAAAGAAATATTTTCTAAAGCAATATTACCTAAAGGAAATTTTTTAGTAACATTCTCAAAAGTAATCATTTTTTTATTCCAAAACTTCAACTAGACCCACATCCATAAGCCACCCAGCTTTTTGCCCAGCAAATGTTTGACCATAAACACGAATTTTTTTTCCAATATATAAAGAAAGATCAACCGTTGATGAGGTTAAATAAACGTTTTGTGATTCTCCTCCCGGTCGTTCTAAATGAAAATTACCTTCTCCGTCAATACCCCCTTCCTTTAAAACTCCTTCGGCTTGATCTTTGAAGGTTTTTTTATCAACAATGCCAGCAGTTTTTTGATTGGTTTTTTTATTTGAGTTTTTTTCCACCCTGCTTTTAAAAGGAATTTTTGTTAATAAAAAACCAAAAAATATTCCGATAAAAATAGCCAAACCCAAATAAGAAAAAAAATGAAAAAAAGAAATTTTTTGAGAATTAGTTTTTTCTCCTGCCGGTTTATTGTCTAATGAATGAATTAAATTATTTTCCATAAAAATTAGAATAACAATTTTTTTTAATTAATGCAAGAGGTGAAAGGTGCTTATTTTTTTAAGTAAGCCTCGATAAAAGCATCTATTTGTCCATCTAAAACGGCCTCGACATCAGTTTCTTCATAACCGGTTCTTAAATCTTTAACTAATTTATACGGGTGTAAAACATAAGAACGAATTTGTCTTCCCCATGAGGCCAATTTGCCGGTTTTAAAACCTGAAATTTCTTCATTTTTTGTATCTTCTTCTATTTGCCAAATTTTAGCCCGAAGGATTTTTAAAGCGTTTTGTCGATTTTGTCCCTGATAGCGCTCTTTTTGACAAGTAACAACAATTCCTGTTGGTTTATGATATAAGCGAACCGCTGTGGCTACTTTATTAACGTTTTGACCACCATGACCGCCCGAGCGAAAAAACTCCCATTTTAAATCTTCTTCTTTTATTTCAATGCTTTTTTCCTCAATTATTGGCAAAACCTCAACTAGAGCAAAAGAGGTTTGTCTGAGTTTGTCAGCATTAAAAGGTGATTGGCGAACTAGTCGGTGAACACCCGCCTCTGCTTTTAGTAAACCGTAAGCAAGATGTCCGTAAACATTTAAGACTACACTTTTTATTCCTGCTTCTTCTCCATCAATTTGATCAACAACTTCCCAGGACAAGCTTTTTTTATCAAAGTAACGGGTATACATTCTAAGAAGCATTGCCGACCAATCCATTGCTTCAGTTCCTCCCTGACCGGCATAAATAGAAAAAATAGCGTCACCCTGATCATATGGACCGGATAAGAAAAGATTGGTTTCATATTGGTTAATTAGCTTTTCCGCTTCATTTAAATTTTCTTCGATAAGAAGAGGTAATATTTCTAAATCATCAACTTCTTTTTTAATTTGGGCGATTTTTTTCATTATAATAACAGCTTCATTTGGGTTTTGCCAAAAGGATGAATCATATGTTTTTTTTTGCAGGTTTGTTAACTCTTCTTTTTTTTGTGAAAGATTGACCTTAGTTAAAATTAGATTAAAACGATTTTTTAACTCCTCTTTTTTTTCTTCCATAAATTTTTTTATTTAAAGTCTTTACCAATAATGACAATAATATCGGAGGGGTCTTCTTCTGAAAGAGCAGTTACTTTAAATGAAGAGACATATTTTTTTAGGTCTTCTTTAATAATAGCTAATAAATTAGTTTTTTCTTTTTTAACAGAAATTTCTGTCTGTTCGTATTCAAAACTGTCGGCGTTGCCGGTTAGAATTTCCTGATAACCTTTTTCTTTTAAGATATCTTTTACCGAAGAAGCTTTTCCCGGAATTCCAGAGCCGTTAAGAATTTTAATACGGATTTTTTCTTTATTAATTGCTGTTGTTGGTGTGGGCGTAAAAGAGGGCAGAGGGGTAGTTGTGGGGGCGGGTAGTATTGATTTTGTGAATAAAGAAGGCAGTTTAGTTTTAATTTTAATATTGGAGATAAAAATAAAAAATAAGAATGACAAAATGAAAGAGACAAAAAAAATCAACCACTCTTTTTTTATATTAAATGTTTTTTTTATTGCTGGTGTTTTTGTTCCATAAAAATTTCTTTTTCTTAGAAAAGAAAAGTTTGGATTTTCTTTTAAAAACACAAAAGCACCAAAACAAGCATCAAGACTTAAAATAGGCAAAGCTTCTTTGTTTTCTACCATTAAAAATTTTAAATAATCCTGATAAAAGTTTATGATGATTTTTTTTAATGGATTGGTCCAAATACCAACATTTTTAGTAAAAGTATCTTGACGGATATTTTCTGAAGCCGGACCGGAAAGAATTAGTCGATTAATTTTTAATTGATGGTTTTTTTCTAAAAATTCTTTTTTTTCTTTTATTAATTTTTCAATTGAATCTCTTTCATCAATTTGGCGAAACCATTTTTCATCCCCAATTAATCCAAAATTGTCAAATAAATAACCAAATATCTCTTTTTGGTGATAATGAACAAAAAAAATGTTCTCTTTTTTTTCTGATCTTAATGTCTTTTCAAATAGTTTAAAATAAGTTAAAGTTTCAGGAATAATATTGATTAATTTAAGATTCAAAAGATTAAATATTTGCTGAAAGTTTTCGAGATTTTTTAAATTTATACCATAAAAATTAACTGTTTTTTTTTGTTGGTTTTCAGTAATAAATAATTCACTTATCAATTGATTAGATTCAATTTGATGCTGTTTTTTGACTTTTTCCCAGACGAAAGAATAAATTGCTGATGGAGCAATGTCTAAGGGAACCTCGGTCCGTAAAAAAATAAAAAAATTTTGAGGAAGAATGAGATAAACTTCTTTGTCTAACTGATTTTTGTTAACTTTATCCAAGCCTTCTTTAATTGCTGATGCCAAAAAATCAATTTCAGGCTTTTGCCCATTTATTAATAATGTTTGATGGTTTTTTTCAAAATAATTAACTTCATAATGGGAAAAAACACTTTTTTTAAAAAATAAGATTTTAATTTGATTTTGATTAAGATATAGAATAATCATATAAATATAATTATAATATAGTTTATAATTTAAAAAATATCAAACATTTTTAAACATTTTTAATTGATCTTCTTATTTTGCTAAAAGTGGGTATTTGCTAAAAAGTTGCAAAAACAAATTACACTGGTATAAAATTAAAGCGATGAAAAATGTGATTGAAGAAATAAAACAAAGAGTTGATATCGTTGATTTTATTGGAAATTTTATTTCTTTAAAAAAAACCGGTCGCAATTTTAAAGCTCTTTGTCCTTTTCATCAGGAAAAAACACCTTCTTTTATAGTTTCTCCAGAAAGACAGATATGGCATTGTTTTGGTGCTTGTAATGAAGGCGGGGATATAATTAAGTTTTTAATGAAATGGGAAAAGCTTACTTTTTTTGAAGCGGTTAAAGAATTAGCAAAAAAAGCCGGTTTACAAATGAAAAATATTGATTTTGAGGATAAATTGTGGGAGAAAAAAAAGCGTTTTTTATCCATGAATCAATTAGCTGCGGATTTTTTTCATTTTATTTTGTTAAAAACAGATTATGGGAAAAAAGCGGTTGAATATCTTTACCAAAGAAAGATTAAACCATCAACTATAAAAACTTTTAACTTGGGATATGCGCCATTATCTTGGAATTCGCTTTATTCTTTTCTAAATAAAAAAAAATATGAGGAAGAAGAAATGCTTGAAAATGGATTATTGGTACGAAATGAAAAAGGTGGTTTTTACGATCGTTTTCGTGGACGCTTGATGTTTCCTATCTATGATTCTCGAGGAAATATTATCGCCTTTTCCGGAAGAAATTTAATTGAAAATAATAAGGAAGCTAAATATATTAATTCTCCGGAAACACCCCTATATCATAAAAGAGAAACGTTATTTGGATTTCATTTAGCAAAAGAGGCAATAAAAAAAACGAACAATGTTTATATTGTTGAAGGTGAATTTGATATGATTTCTCCCTATCAGGCGGGTTTTTATAATTTTGTTGCAATAAAGGGTTCAGCCTTAACTAAAGAACAGCTGATCATTCTTAAAAGATATACCGAAAGAATTACCTTAACTTTAGATGCTGATACTTCGGGTATTGAAGCAATAAAAAGAGGAATCGAAGAAGCGGAAAAATTCGATTTTGATATTAATGTGGTTGTTTTAGATTTTGCCAAGGATCCGGATGAGGCGATAAAAACTAATTTTGAAAAGTTTAGGAATTTAATAAAAAAACCAATTGGAGTTTATGATTTTTTAATTGATTTTAATTTAAAAAAATATCCCGAAAAGAATGCCTATAATAAGAGAAAAATAAGTGAAGAATTAATTCCTTATCTTGCCGGGATAAAAAATAACGTTGTCCAGTCATATTACATCAAAAAATTGTCATCTTTGTTAGAAGTAAGTGAACAAAGCATTCACAATTTAATTAAAAAAAATTTGTTAAGTAAAAAGAGAAGATTAGAATTTATTCCAATAAAAAAAGAAGAGAAAAAACAATCTCATATGATTTTAATAGAACGTTACCTTTTAGGTTGTATTTTTCAAAATGATTCTCCTTTTGTTATCGGTGATTTAATTTTTTCAATTATCTTACCCGAGGATTTAAGTCTTTTATCATTAGAAAAAATAGCAAAAAAATTCTTGGAATTTAAAAAAAACAACAAAAAATTTATTTTAGAGAAATTTATCAATTTTTTGCCGGAAGAATTAAAAACGATTTTTGATGAAATTTATCTTTTTGCTTCGGTTGATACTGATTTAGCAAAAGAACAAATTGAAAAAATTGCTTACAAGATTAAGAGAAATTCGTTGAAAAGACAGATAAAAAAAATTATTGATTTAAGTGATCAAATTGAAAATAAACAAAAATTAAAAACTTTAAACAAACAATTAATGGAGGTAGAAAAAAAAATAATTTCGTTATAAAATTAAAACTATGACAAAAACAAAAATTCCAAAAAATTTAAAAGAGCTTCTCAGACAAGGAGAGGAAGATGGATTTTTAGTTCAGGATGATATTCTTTTAATTTATCCAGAACCCGAAAAATATATTGAAAAAATTGATGATTTTTTTGACGAGGCATTTAAAAAAGGAATTGATATTTTTGAGACAATTTCTACGCGCGAAGAAGAAGAAGCAAAAAAAAGCGTTGAAGAATTAGGAAAAGAGCTGGAGCAGCTGGTGTTATTAAAACACGGTGAGTCATTGGATCCGATTAAAATGTATCTTAAAGAAATTGGAGCAACTCCACTTTTATCTGCAGATGAGGAGATAAAATTAGCTAAACAGTACGAGAAAGGAGATATGAAAGCCAAAGAAAAACTAATTAAAGCCAATTTAAGATTAGTTGTTTCTATAGCAAAAAAATATCTTGGGCGACGGCTTTCGTTTTTGGATTTAATTCAGGAGGGGAATAAAGGATTAATTCGTGGGGTAGAAAAATATGATTGGCGAAGAGGTTTTAAATTTTCTACTTATGCAACTTGGTGGATAAGACAGGCAATTACCCGGGCAATTGCCGATCAATCAAGAACAGTAAGAATTCCTGTTCATATGGTTGATCAAATTAATCGATTTTATAAAGTTCAAAGACGACTAGCCCAAAAACTGGGGCGTGATCCCAAAGTAAAAGAAATTGCAAAAGAAATGGGAATTACTGTAAGCGAGGTAGAAAATCTAAAAAAAATTTCCCAACAACCCCGTTCTTTATCCACTCCTATTGGTGATGATAAAGAGACAACGCTTGAACAATTTGTTTCTGATATTAATGAACCAAGTTTATATGATAAGGTTTCACGTGAACTTTTAAAAGATGCTTTAAATAATGTTTTAAATACTTTATCGCCTCGGGAAAAAAAAGTATTATCAATGCGTTTTGGTTTGGAAGATGGTAAGTCTAAAACCTTGGAAGAAGTCGGCGCTTATTTTAAAGTTACTCGGGAACGGATAAGACAAATTGAGGCAAAAGCAATAAGAAAATTGAAGCATCCTACCCGCGCTAGAAAATTGCGCGATTTTTTGGAATAGTTTGCAATATTTTTATGAAAGAAAAAAATTTATTTTTCCAAAAAGTTTTAAATCTTTGGGCGATAGTATTAATTGTTTGGGCTGTTTACAGATTAAAATTCAAAATGCCGGAATGGTTTGATGAATTTTTGGCAAAACCGATAATTTTTATTCTACCGGTTTATTATTTTATTAAGAAAGTAGAGAAGAATCGTTTTTTTTCTTCATTAAATTGGTCTTTTAAAACATTAAAAAAAGATTTTTTAATATCTGTTTTTATTGGATTGGTGATTGTTTTAACAATATTTTTATCTAACTATTTTCGCGACAAGCAAATTGTTTTCTTTAAGAATGGAGTAAATTCTTTCAATATTTTTTATCTTTTCTTGTTTTCCTTGATGACTGCAATTTCAGAACAAATTTTATCGACAGGATTTGTTTTAAAAAGATTATATGAAGAAACAAAAAATTTTTATCAAAGCGCTTTTTTTAATGCCATTCTTTTTTTCTTTTTACATGTTCCTCTCCGGTTTACCGTTCCCGGCTTGATAGGGAATCAACTTATTTTTCTAATGATGACTGATATATTTTTAAGCCTTTTAAATTCCTACTTCTATTTAAATTATAAAAGCCTTAATCTACCTATTTTTATTCACGCTTTTTATAATATCATCATTGCTTTAATTGCTTGAAATTTTTTTAATCATTTCTAAAATAAGATAAGATCATATTATCCTTAATTTTAATTTTTTTTCTATTCCCTTCTTTTATTATTAAAATTAAGGGAATCTTAGATAAAAAATTAATAAAAGCGATGAGATTTAAATAATTAAAAATAAATAATGATTTAATAAAATTCTTAAAAAGAAAAAACAAAAAATTGAAAAATAATTTTCTATCGCTAAGATTTTTAAAGGTAAAGATTAATTGATTACGATATGCTATTATTTTAATTTTGTTTTTATCAAAATATTTACCGATAGTCGACTCATGATGGTGCTTAACTAAAATTTTGGGATCAAATATAATTTCAAAACCGGCTTTCCAGGCACGATACGATAAATCGACATCTTCCCAGTAAAAAGGAGAATAAAGACTATCAAAACCACCTAGATAATTAAATTTTTTTTTATCAATAATACAGGCGCCGCCCTCTGCCCAAGCATTTTTCCCAAAATTTAGGTTATTTGTTTTTTTGTGGTGAAATAATCCATCTTTAAAGTAAATAATATTTTTTCCAACAATTTGATTATTTCTTTCTAATTGGGCAAATGAAACCGCAAAAAGATTAGGATTTTTTTTAAAATGGTTTAAAGCATAAAAATAATTTTTATTGTTTAAAATCACATCTGTATTTAAAAGAAAAAGATAATCTCCTTTTGCATATTTTGTTCCGATATTAACTGATTGACCAAAACCCAAATTTTTTTTATTCTCAATAATAATAACATTATCAATTCGCCCCTTTTTTTTGATTAAATTTTCTATGTCTTTTTTTAATTTTTCTTGCGGACTATCATTGACGATAATTATTTGGCAATCTTTTAAAAAATTAAGGTTTTTTTCAAGATTTTTTATAAAAAGCGGTTTATTTTTGTAAACCGGAATGACTACCGAGATCATATTTATTGAATTAATTTGGTTACATTATTTTTAAAAATTTGATAAGAGAAATTATTTTTAATAAATTTTTTAGCCTCTTTTTTAATTTTTTCCTGTTTTTTTTGATTGTTAATTATTTCTTTCATTTTTTGGATAAGCTGCTTTTCGTTACAAAAAAGAAAACCATTTACTTTATCCGTTATTAATTCTTTTGGTCCTCCAGCCTGATAGCAAAAGGTAAGACAACCGGCTGCCATCGCCTCAAGCGGAGCAATACCTAAATGTTCTACCTTTTCCGGATTTTTTTCTTCATCTATGCCGTATCCGGTAAAATGCCAAAAAAAACTCGCTTTTTGATAGTATGACAAAAGCTCATCAAATTTTAAGTTAGTTTTGAAGATAATTGAAGAGTGATTATAGACAGTTTCTTTTAGCTTTCTGAAATAATTTTTATCTTCATTTTTTAAAGCACCGGCAAGAATTAATTTAAAATCATCAGACAAAATTCGCAAATTTTTCATTTTGATAAAAATTTCAATCATTTTTTGATGTTGTTTATGGTGAAGTTGGGGAAAAAAGCGGCCAACGGCAAGGATAATTTTTTCTTTCCGTTGATTTGTTTTTAAAAAGTTATTATCAATATAAGGATATAAAACTTTTGTCTTAATTCCCCATTTTTTTAAATTTTTTTGGTTAAAAAAAGAGTGGGTAAAAAATTGCCAGTTAAAAAGTTTTATTCGATTTAAAATATTTAATTGGTAAAGGTTTTTTTTAGGAATCATTGCGTAGACAAAATTTTTTTTAGCGGAGGAAAAAAAATAGCTGCCGTCAGTGATGTAAAAAAAATAGTCATAACTTCTTAAATATCTTATTTTTTTTAAAAAATCAGATTTTTGGAAAATATTGGGAATAAAATTAAGCTGTGAAAAAGATAAGTTGAACCGTTGTTTTATCTCCTTTTTTAAATTTTTATCCCAAAAGATATCAATTTGGAAATTTTGTTCCTCTAAAAGCTTAAGAATTGAAAGAATATATTTTTCTCCTCCACCCAAAACATCAAGATAAGGATTAAAAAGAGCGGCTTTTTTCATAAAGGTATAAATAAGTGATAGTTTTTGAAAAAGCTTGGTATATTCCCTCAATTATACCAGCTTTACCGTCTAAAAATCCAAAGTTTTTAAAAAGTCTTCGCCAAAGCTCACCTAAAAATTTTCGAAAAAAAATTAAAGTGTTTGCTTGTTTTTTAGCCAAAAAAAGAAGATTGGCTTCAATTTCTTCAAAAATTATTGTTTTATCAACCATTTTCTCAAAATTTCCATGAAAAAAATGAAGGAGAGAATTTTTTAAATAACCGGCTCCTCCTTTTATTTTAGGCATTGAGTGAATTTGTTTTGGCCAGGTGATGAAAAAATTTTTGTTGATTAACCGTGGTTGATAATCGGGCCACCAACCGCCATGTTTTAACCATTTATTAATAAAAATATTTTTTCTTGGGACAAAATAATAAGTAAATTTAGTTTCTTTAATTACCTTTTCAATTTCTAAAGCCAAATTATCGGTTATTCTTTCATCGGCATCTATGAGAAAAACCCACGTTGTTTTAGCTTTCTCAATGCCAAAATTACGGGCCGGCTCAACATAAAAAGAATAAGGAAAAGAAAAACAAGGTATTTTCTTTTCTTTGGCTATTTTCACAGTACTATCAGTGCTTTGGCTGTCAACAATAAAAATTTGGTCGGTTAAAATTTTAGCCGATTGGATGCATTGGTTTATATTTTTTTCCTCGTTATATGTAAAAATTATGACGCTGATTTGATTATTACTCATATTTTTTTTAAAAAATAATTTTTCAAAAGATGAAATTTTGTTAGCAGCGGGGCATATTTTAAACCAAAAATGAGCCGGTTTTTTTCTTGATATTGTTGGTGAATTTTTGAGCCTGAACCTCCAGTTGATTGGGCATTCTTATGATAAATGATAATTTTTGGATTATAGTAAAGCTTAAAACCTACCCTTTTTGCCCTTATGCAATAATCAGCATCTTCATAATACAAAAAATAACTTTCATCCCACCACCCAATCTGATTTACTACCTTTTTATTGAAACAAAAAAGACAGCCGGTGATAAATTCAGTTTCTGCAAATTTATCATACTGGCCGCAATCCACCTCATCAACCCCCCGATGATAGGCAAAGCAATTTTTCCAGTCAAAATACCCACCGGCATACCACAAGATCTTCCCCAAATCATTTTTCCGGTAGCGATTCTTATGATATTCAAAACCAGGTGCATAATAGATTTTACCCCCGAAAATATCGCAATTTTCAAAGGTTTTTTCAACCTCAATCAAAAAATTTTTATCAAAAAAAACATCATTATTAACCACACAAAATTTATCAAGATCCATCTTTAAAAGATATTTTAAACCGCAATTTACTCCGAAAGCATAACCTTTATTATCTTTTGCCTCAATAATGACTTTATAACGAAGACCTTTAGTTATAATCGGCTTTTTTATGGAAGATAAATTGGCCAGATAAAGTAGCGCGTTATCAGCATTTTTGATAAGGTTAAAAGATTTTAAAAATTCATCAGTTTGACGATATTGATTATAGTTTACGCTAACGATGCCGATCATTTAAGATATTATATAATATTAATAACTACAAAGCGTGTTATTCATTTGTTAATTTTTTCATTTTTTCTAATTTTATATTCTTAAGAGATGCTTTTATTTTTTTCTTGATTATTTCTTTTTATCTCGATTTGGCTTTTTGTTGTTTTCCGTTACATTTTAGTCTTTATTGACAAATTGTTTTTTTTAAAAAAGATTGCTAAAAGTCAGTAAAAAAAATTAATGAAAAAAAGATGGTTGTCTTTGTGGTTGGATTTATTGAAAAAAGATAGTTATTTATGGTTGTCAAAAAAGCAAAAAAATCATTGATTGACCGAAGATAATTAACTATTGGTATAAACTAAAAGATTGATGTCATCGCCGTTACATATGTATTATTTTCATCAAATATATCTACTTTTAATTTATCAAATTTAGCTTTTTCATAAAGTTGCAGGGTTGTTTTTTTTGTTTCTAAAGGGTTAATTATTAAAGGATAAAGTTGATACACTTCTTTTACTTTGATTAATTTATTGTTTCGATAAAAATTTAATTTAAGAATAATTTTTTTTTGATCAATATTAGAAAAGACATTTTTTTTGTTTTTGTTTTTAAAATATAAGTTGATATACAGCTTTTTGTCATCGCCATAGTCATGGCGATTAAAAAAACCAACATTTATATCGTTTAATGAAGTAAGAACTTTTTCTTTTTTGATTTTGAAAATAATTGACTCTTCATCTTCATATATTGGTTTTCCTAAAAAATTTTTTGCCTTATTTATCACTCCACTTTTTAGATATTTTTTATCAATTTTTAAATAATCAATATTTAAACTGGATAGAATTTTAACTGTTTTTTCATCCGGAAAATATTTTTCCATTATTATTCTTGTTGTTCCATAATCATTTATAAATATGCCGGTATAACCGTTAAAAAGCTTCATTTTATGATAAACAGAGGCTAAAAGTCTGCCGGTTTCAACTTTTATTTCCACCCCTTTTTCGAGGTTTAAAAATGGATATTCCATTAAAACCTTATCTTTTTCATTCAATTGAGTTAAAAATTTTTCTGCTTTTGAAAAATAATTGAAAGACTCGGTTTTTATCTGAGGAATGCTTTCTAACAAAAAAATAATCATAATAAAAAAAAGGAGAATATATTTTTTAACGCTTGAGTAAAAAAATGTAGCAAAATAAGTTAATCCTAAAACTAAAAATAGAGCCCACCGGTGAGTAAGGCGGATTGAGTGAAGAAATTCAAATTCATTTAAAAAAACAAGATAAGGTAAAGGAATTTCTAAATATTTACCGTTAGCCATCATCCTTGGACCTAAAGAAAAAATAAAACCGATTAAAATTAGGATAAAAAAAAACAAAAACAAGAAATTTATTTGATTTAATACATTAAAAAACTCTTTTTTTCGCCTTATTTTTTGAAAAAAAATTCCCAACAAACTGCCAAAAAATAAAACAAAGCCCGGAAAAGACACTCTTTCAGTAGCAAAACGACAAAACTGATTATACTTTTTTACCCAAGGTAAATTGGCAAAAAAAGTATTGGGGAGAAAGAAAAAATAATCAGTCAATTGGCCGGAATTTTGGATAATTTCATTTAAGTCTCTTATTTGATGATAAGTTTTTTGAAATTCTAAATAGCCGTAAATAAGTGGAAAAGAAAAGATTGCAAAAGTTAAATTAATAATTAAAAAAGAAAGAAAAATTTTTTTTGATATCAAAATTATTTTATCGTCTTTAATTAAAAAAGAATAAAAAATAAAGAAAAAGTGAAAAATAATAATTAAAGATAAATTAAAGATAGCCAGATAAACCGATAGATAAAATTGAAAAGAAGAGATTATTCCAACAAGAAAAGAGGTTTTAAAAAGATGGCTGAATTTTCTCTCTCTTAATTTAAAGAGGAAATATAAATTTAAGATCATCGGCCAAAAACATATCGTTTGAAGATGAATAATTTGATCGAAAAAATAAAAACTGTTGTTCAAAAAAATGCTGCCTAAAATACCACTTATCGGCGACTTAAAAACTTTTCCAAAAAAGATAAAGCTAGTTAAATAATTTAAAAATATGGTGATTAGAAAAATTAAGTTGTGAAGAAGAACTGGATTTTTGATAAAAAATAAAGGTAGACCCATAATTGCTTGACCAATAAAAGTATCAGTAAAAAATAAAGAATTTTTGAAGGGGTAATGACTATTGGTCGTTGGAATCCGGGAAAAATCTAAATTTAGTATTTTATCTCGGGTTATTGTTATCTGCCAGGCAATAAAAGGAGAATCTCCCCAGTTAATAAAAGAATTTTTTATATTAAATATTAAATCGCGGAATTCAAAAAAAATAATGATCAAAAACAAAAAAGAGATTAAAAGAATTTTTTTTAAATTCTTTCCCATAATTCAATGGCAATATCTTTAAATAATTTTTCTTTTTTGATGAGTTTTGCCTCTTTTGGAATATTTTCTTCCCGCCATCTATCAATACGGAATTTATAAGCATCGTCTTCAATTATATAAAAACAGCGGTTATTAACATATTCCAGCTTGGGTTTGGAGTATTTTTTTATCCGCGCCTGATAGTCAATAAGATATTGATAAGTATAGGGGATGACCGGCGGCGTGTATATTTTTAAGCAAAAATCATTTTTGCCAACCAGCTGATAAATTCTTTCAATAACTTTTTTTTGCTTAATTAATCCTTCAGCGACAAATTTTTTGCTGATAAAGTTTTTGTAAAAATTCAATATATTAATGAATAAAAGAATAATTAAAAGAAGGTAGGCCAAATTATTAATGAATTTATTTTCACCCTTTAATCCAAGATAAAAAGCAAAGGTCAAAAAAGGAAGGTAAAAGACTGAAAGACCTTCTAAATAATTATTCCAAAAATTATCTTTATAGAAGAGAGATAAAGTAAAAATAGAGACTATTAAAAAAAGATTGGTTTTTAAAAAATCTCTTTGATAATTTTTAAGTTTTTTAAAAAACAAAAATAAGATTATTAAAGTAAATATAAAAAAAGCAATTGCCAAAATATTTTGGTTAAAAATTTTAAAATAGTATTCGATGAATAAGTTAAGACGTTCTTCAATAATTAAATTAAATGGTTTAGGATTATAGTATTTGGGGTGGAAAAAAAAATTGAAAAAGGTTTTTGTTTGAAGAAAATGATTTTTTATTTCAAATAATAATCTTGGTAAAAAGGGGATAAAAAGACCAAATAAAGAATAAAAAAATGGCTTAAATTTTATTTCTTTGATATTAATTTTTTTAAAATAAAGAGCAAAAAAAGTTAGAATCAATGAAGGAATTAAAAATAAGCCAAAAGATACTTGAGCTTCAAAGATAAAACCGGCTGATAAAAAAATAAAAAATAAAAAAAACGGCTTTTTTGTTCTAAAATACTGATAAAGAGAATATAGCAAAAAGAGAATAAAAGGGATAGTGAAGCCGCTATTTATTACAAAGGTTGAGATAAAAGAAAGATAGGGTGAGAAAGCCGTAAGGGATAAAAAAAATATTGCCGGATAAAAACCAATCTCTTTTTTTATAAAAAAATAAAATAATAGAAAAGATAAAGAGTACAAAAAACATATTGTATAAGCAAAACCGACCGGATTTCCGTTAAAGATAAAAAAAGCCATCGATAAAAGATAGTACCACCAAGCGCCATGGTATATTCCCATAATGCCGGTTGTTGGGCCAATAAACGTAAGATTTTTGTAGAGAATGATTTCTTGCGCCTTTAAAAAATCTCGGCCCTGATCATAAGTGTAGGGAATATTTTGCAAAAGTATCGGCTTTAATCTAAAATATAGAAAGAAAAATAAGATTAAAAAAAATAAAAAACAATGAAAAATTTTATTAAAAAATATTTTTTTCATATTGTTATTTTTTCTTTCTCTTTTTTTATCTTTTTTTATCATTTAGATTATACCACATTGGTATCTTTTGATGAGGCTTGGTATGGAGCAATTGCCAAAAATATCATAAAAAATAATGACTGGCTTAATCTTGAGTTCAATGGTAAACCTTATTACGATCATCCGCCAATGGGTTTTTGGCTGATGGCTTTATCATACAAAATTTTTGGCATTTCTGAATTTTCTACCCGCTTTCCTTCCTCTTTTTTGGGCGTTTTGACTATCCTGTTGCTTTTTTTAACGGCAGAAAAGCTTTTTAAAAATCGATTTTTATCTTTTTGCTCTTCTTTGCTGATGTTAACTTCAGTCTGGTATGTTTTGCGGGTGCGTTCGGGTAATCTTGATGGTTTTCTGGTATTTTTTTATGTATTAACAGTTTATCTGATTTTGAAAACTAAAGAACGATTTATTTTTTTCCCGCTTTTAACCTTATCTTTTGCCGGATTAATGCTTACCAAAACTTTAGTCGGGTTGCCTGTATTAATTTTAATTCTATTTTTTTTATGGCAGGAGATTCTCAATTTTAAAAAGAATTGGCGATTTTTAACTTTAGGATTGCTAAGCTTTTCTATTTTATTTTTTCCTTGGTATTTAAGCCAGTGGCAAAAATATTCCGATTTTTATCAATATCATTTTTTAACAATTGGAGCAAGGAATAAAGATTTATGGTCTTTTTTTAAATTAATAAATATAGATAAGTCTTTTTTTTATCTTCATATGGGAATAAGAAAATGGTATTATCCTTGGCTTTTATCAAGTCTTTTTCTTTTGTTGACTTTTAAGGCTTTTGTTAAAAAAGAAGTTTTTTTTGTCTTTTTATGGCTGTTTTTAGTTCTTTATCCTTTTTTAACCAGTGAAAGAACTGAGCTTTGGCACCTGATTCCGGTTTATTTGCCAATCGCCTTAATAACTCCTCTTGGTATCTATAGTCTGATCTTTTTTTTGCTTAAGATGATAATTTCCGGCAAGAAAGTAGCGGGAAAAATTGCTAATTTTTTGGTTTTATTATCTTTCTTATTTTTAAGTTTTATTCAATTTAAAATTTATTATTATGAAGTTTTTCCTCAATCTCGATTTATTCCCGATGATGTGGATATTTCAAAAAAATTGGCCAAATACAGTAAAAGAATTTTTCTTGATGATGATTTTTTTCCGGTGGCGGTTTTTTACTCCGGTAAAGAAATTCAACCCTTATTTACTCTTTCTGATGATAAAAAAACACTGGTTAAACTTTTTTTATCGGATGAAAAAGATTTTGTTATTGTCACAAGAAATTGGGCTTTAAATAACTTAAAGGAAAATAATCTTTCATATAAGCTTTTGGAGAAAAATAATTCTTATTCAATTATAGAAAAACTATGATCATTGCTTTTTTTCTTTTAACTTTTTTTCTTATTTGCTTTTATTCATTTTTTTTAGTTGATCCTTCTTTAACTTTTATCAATCACCCTTTGTGGGAAAAGATAAGAAGTTTTTTCATTAATTTTGGTTATTATCGGCGTTTTGAGTCAGTCGTTGTTTATGTGATTTTATTGCTTTTACTTTTTAATTTTTACTTTTTGATGAAAGATAAAAAAAATATGAATATCTTTAAAATAGCTTTAATCATAGCTTCAATCAGCTTGTTTTCTTACCCCTTTTTATCGCGTGATTTTTTTAATTATTTATTTGATGCCAAAATTTTTACTTTTTATGGCAAAAACCCATATTTTCATAAACCATCTGATTTTTTATCCGATCCTTGGCTTCGTTTTATGCATTGGACTCATCGAACTTACCCTTATGGGCCGGTGTTTCTTATTTTAACTTTTATCCCCTCCTTTTTTTCTTTCGGGAAATTTGTTCTCGCTTTTTTGTTTTTTAAGATTTTTTGGGGCATATTTTATCTTTTAGCGGTTTATTTTTTGGAGAAACTCGATAAAAAGATAGCTTTTGTTTTTGCCTTCCATCCTTTAATTTTAGTTGAAGGCTTGATTAACAATCATAATGATTTAATCGGATTATCTTTGGCGATAATTGGGATTTATTTTTTGTTAAAAAACAAAAATATTTTTGCCTATGTTTTTTTAATTTTTTCTTTTGGAATAAAATATATTAGTTTCCCCCTGCTTTTTTTGAAAAAGAAAAATAAAAATTTTAATTTTTTACCCCTTATCTTAATAATTTTTCTCCTCTTTTATCTTTCTTTCTTTTCTGAAATTCAGCCTTGGTATTTTTTGATTTTATTTGCTTTTCTTCCTTTTTTCCCAAAGATAATTGATAATTTAAATATTTTTTTGCTGGGATTGCTTTTATCTTATTATCCTTATCTTCGGTTTGATTTTTGGAATCAAAAAGAAAGTCTTGTTTTAAAACATAAAATCATCATTGGATTTTTATTCTTAAATTTCATTTTTTATTTCTTAAAATTAATTATCTTGGCCAAAAAAATTATTTTTTCAAAAAAATAATTACTTTTTTATTTTCAAAAATTTTTTGATATTTTTTTGAAGTTAATTTATCAATAATTTTTTGGGTATAAGGATTTTGTTTTGGCAAGTAAAAATATTTTACTTCAACATTTTCCGGATTAAAATTTTGTGGATCTCCAATTTTTTTTAAGCGTTTTTGATAATTGATTCCCAAAGTTTGATTGATGGTTAAAAAATTTAAATAGGTGGGTTTTTGTGAAAAAGCTGCCACATATGAGGTATCATTTTCATCAATTGGAGCAAAAACATAGTTAAAGGGCATTTTTTTTAAATAATTTAAAGCCTCGATTTCCTCTTTATCAATCACCAAGCGGGCTTGATTTTTGAGGTATGTTAGGTTTACTAAATTGGGTAGGAAAGTGAAAATAAAAATTGGAGTAAAAATTGTTATAAAAATAAATTTATTATTTTTAAAAAGATTGTGGAAAAATAAAGCGGTATATAAAGCAAAAAGATAGGCGCTGGGAACTAAAAATTGAATTGGATTAAACCAATCACCCCGCTGGATAAAAAAAGTTGATAAAAAAACACAGGCAATAAATGTCAGAAAAACAGACTTATCCAAAGGTTTAATTTTTTTCTTCAGGAAAAAATAAAAAACTCCAAAAAAACGAGTTCCTAGATAAAAAAAGACAAACAAAAAAAGGGAATAAAGCTCAATTGCCAAAAGTCTTGGTCCCATACCTTTTTCATAAAGAAAATATCGGGCTAAAATTAAGTTTTTATTGTAAAAAAGATTGGGTGATTCAATTAAGTGATGGACGGTGGAAAAAGGAGAAAAGATAAAAGTGGGTGGTTTTTTAAAATCTGGTTGAAGAAAAATTAAAACCGCAATACCGCCAACAACAATTAAGCTGATAAGTTTTTTTATATAATTTTTTTCCCGATTAAGCAAAAGGTAAAAACCGATAAGCATCCCTAAAGTTACTGCGGCATAAAATTTTATCCCAAAACAAATGAAGAATAAAAAGAGAATAACTGGCCATTTTTCATCAAGTTTATTTTTTAAAAGCCAATAATAAACTAAAAAGATAATTATTAATCCAATCGCCGTATGCGGGCTTTCCAACACTCGGGTGGCTTGGAAAGTATTAATTAAAAGACCATTATTTAAAGGTTGATTATTAATTAAGGAAGTCAGAAGAGTGAAAGGAATACCAAAGCAAAAGAAGAAAAAACCAAGATTTAAAAAAGTAAAATCATTTTTTATCGTGATTAAAATCTTAAAAAGAATAAAAGTAATGGTTAAGAAATAAAAAAAAGGGATTAATTTAAAATAAGAAAAAAAAGGAGAAATGCCTATTTTTGAAAGAAAAAAAACTAAAAAATTGGGTAAAAAGTGATAACCGCTTAAATTCTCACCAGCAAATGTCGGGTGAATAAATGGAATTTTATTAAAAGCGGTATTGGCGACAGCAAAAAACCACAAACCATCCCGGTAATTAGTACCAAAAATAAACCCGCAATTTTTCTCAAGGCAACCCATTCGCCCATCAACAAAATAAGGAAGAAGATTAAGGATTAAGGCAGAAAAAATAATTAATAAAAATAATAATCTTTTTAATGACATTTTGATTTAATATAATAGGGTTATGTTTTTCAATTTTATCAAAAAAAATAAGCTTTTATCATTTTTGATTGTTATTGGTTTTTTTGCTTATCTTTTAATTACCTTTCCCTCAGGTTCCTATTATTGTTTTAATCACCAATGCGGAATATATTTTTGGGGGGCTCATGAACACGATGCTATATGGCATTTAGCTGTTGTAGAAACTGCTTTTTCCCAATGGCCGCCACGTCATCCCGTTTTTGCCGGAGCGACTCTTTCTGGTTACAATTTTTTTTTGGACTTGATGATTTTTATACTCGCAAAAACCGGGATACCGGCGATAATCTGGTATTTTAAAATCTTGCCTGTTATTTGGTTTATTTTGTACACATTTTTATCGCTAAAATTAGCCGAAAAAATAAATAAATCTTATTGGTTCAGGGTTTTTTTTCTTTTTTTTAATTATTTTGGCGCCTCTTTTGCCTTATTTTTTACCCTTTATCACAAAAAAAGTATTTGGGGATCATCTTCAATAATGGCATCTCAACCTTTGCTTTCTTTAGTTAATCTTCAATTTGCTTTTTCTTTGATTTTTATTCTTTTAACGTTAATTACTTTTTTTGAAAAAAATAAGATTAAGAAAATCTTAATTTACTCAATTATTATTTTCATTAATTTAGCTTTAAAATTTTATGGCGGGGTAGTTAATTTGTTTTTAATTTTCGGTTTAATTTTAATTGAAAAAAATAAATTAAAAGAAAAACTTTTTTCATCTTTTTTTATTGGCGCTTTCGCCTTCATCTCTTTATTAATTTTCTATCAGCCTTTTTCCGCTGCTAAAACCGGTTTGCCTTTGATTTTTTCACCATTTGCGATGGTTCATAATTTAATTGAGGAGAAAGATTTATTTTATTTACCGTCTTTGGTTAATGCCCGTTATTTTCTTTATGAAAAAGGGTTGGGTCCAAGACTTTTGGCAATTGAGTTTTTTTCTTCTTTTTTATTCTTGTTTTTTAATTTTGGGGTTAGGTTTTTCGGATTGCTATATTTTTTGATTGGCTTTTTTTATAAAAAAATTAATAGATTTCATTTAATTATCTTTTTAACAATTATTTTTTCCTGCCTTTTAACTATTTTTTTTATTCAAAAAGGAATATGGTGGAATACTATTCAGTTTACTTATTATGGATTATTTTTAGCCAATATTTTTACAGCACTATTCTTAATGGAATTCGTTTATCAAAGAAAAATTAAATTTTTGATTTTAGTAGTATTTTTAATACTAATCAATATTCCGGAAAATATTGATGTTCTAAAGGGTTTTAATCCATTAAAAAGAACAGGTTTTATTGATAAAAAAGAATTGGAAACGCTTAATTTTTTAAAAAAAAAGGAGGATGGTATAATTTTTGCACCAAGTTTAAATGGAGATACCATTCATAAGGAATCAGCTTATGTTTCTGCCTTTACCGGTAAACCCACTTATTTTAATGATTTACATGTTTTAGAGATCACCGGCGTTGATTGGCGAAATCGTGAAAAAGAGATAGCTAATATTGATAAAATAAATTTGGAAGAACTTCCAGTGAGATATTTTTATTTATTAAAAAAGGATAAAAATTACCCAATCCTTATTCAAAAAATTAATCTGATGAAAAACCATAAAAAGATCTTTGACAATCAGGAGGTTTCGGTTTTTGAAAAATGATTTTTTAACAAAAATAAGGAGACTATAAAAATAAAAAGAGCAATAGTTAAATAGGTGCCGAAAAATATTTTTTTTAATTTTCCCTGAGAATGATGTTTAAGGGCATAAAAAATATCTCTTAACTCATATTTTCCCCGAAAGCTTAATGGGAAAACATTTTCTTCTTTGTCAAATTTAACTTGAATTAGATTTTGTTCAGTTGGCATTTCATAGCCGTTATATAATCCATTTTCCGGTTTGTTTAATTGATTAAGAAAGCTGGCTTTATAGACAACTATTTCATTAATCCCTTTTTCTTTATAGATTTTTATCGAAAAATTTTTTCTATCAATTGTTTTTGGAAAAAACACAATTAATTTTTCATCAGTAGTTTGGGGAATTTCAAAATCACTTATTTTTTTGCTTAAGAATTTCTTACCATCTTGATAAAACTCAAAGATAAGATAATCATCATAAGTTAATTTTCCTTTTCTTGAGATTACCAATTGCAAAGCATTAATTTTCTTTAATCCAGGATTATTTATTTCAATATTAATTGGTTTTTTAGTTAGATTAATTTCCTCATTTTCTATCCGATATTGTTTTTGCGGGAGAAGCACATATCGTGATTTAATTGAATAATCGATAAGATTAAATACAATATAACTGATAAAAAGAATAAAAATGGTCTTTTTTATTGAAAAATTGAGATTCAATTTTTCAAATATGGCAGAAAAAATACTTCTTTTATAAAAAATGAAAGACAGACATTCAATAAAAATAATCAAATAACATAAGAAAATTATAAATTTTAAGATTAAATCATATACTTCAAAACTGAAGAATTTATCAATAAAAATTTTATTGCTTAAAAACTCATTGTACATCGCCCCAATTGTTGGTGAAAGCATGGCAGAAAGATAGAATTCATTTTGCCAGCCTTTTAATAAAATCGCCAACATACTTAAACCAAAAATTATTTGGTATTTTGACGAGATTAAAGCAGCTAAAAAACTAAAAGGAAGAATCCAGATGGTAAACTGAATGAAAAAAACGGGATCATGAATATAAGTTAAACTGATGATAACTGCAGTAAGAATTATGATATTTTTATATTGCGTCAAAATCTTTTCTTTATTTTTAATCACGAGCAGAAAAATCATAGAATAAAAAATAAGAAAATACGGCATACTGTTGAAATTATTCCTTAAAATCCCCATTGATTCCTTTGAGAAAAGGAAAAACTTATTGATAAAATAACTATCCTGCGCCCACCCTTGCTTTAAAAATAAATAAAATACTAAAAATAAACCTGTCAATTTAAAAAAAGATTTTTTATCTTTGGTAAAAGAAATGATAAAAAAAGGAATAAGAAGCAAAGGTAATTGCTTAATAATAGCTCCCAAAACAAGAAATAACAACGATAAAATGGTTGTTAGGTTAACCCCCAACTTTTTTTCTTTGATTGCCTTAAGCCAAAAATAAACGCCGGCAACAAAAGAGGCCATCATAAAAATATCCGGCATAAAAAAGGCATAATTGATCATCATAAAATAAGGATTAACTGCCCAAAAAAGAATAGCAAGCCAAGCTAAATTTTTATTGATTAATTGAGCTGTTTTATAAAGAAAAAAGACAAAGAAAAAATCCCACAAAAATTGGACAAGCTTTATTGCTATTAATTGATATAAAGGCGGGCTCCATTGCCAAAGGCCAATCATATAAGAGGTGACATCCTTAAAAGGCTTTGTATCAAAAATAAACCGGATATGCAAAAGATTAATTTTTTCCAAAAAGATTAGCCATAGGGCTATTATTTGATAATAAATTTTGCCATAAAGTTGAATCTCAAATCCTAGTTTTTTTAAAGCTGTTAATCCGTTATTAAAATTGCCGGTATCAGCGATTGATTTGACCATTGCTAGAATATGCATAAAATCAATCATTTGGTTAAAAAGTAAGCTATATAAAAGCCGAAGACTTATTCCTAGAAATATAAGACCGATTACCAATTTATTTTTTTTGTAAAAATTTATCATTTTATTTTTGTAATACTAATCCAATTTTTATTATCGATTAATTTCTTATCTTTTTCTTCATAGTCAAAAAATCCAACCGCCTTTTTCATTTTTTGAGAAGGTAATAAAAAGATAAGATAAATTTCCTGATTTTTTATATCTTTAAGATATATAAAATTTTCAGCCTCTTTAATGATGATAAATTTTTTTTTAAAGTCATCTTTTAAAAAGCTTCCCAATTTATTTTCTTTGGTTAATCCTTCATAACTTTTTAAATAATTACATTGATATTTGGCAAAAACTAAATTACTTTTTAAATTATCCAAAAAATCAAGCGATTTTAATTCATTTTTATCAAGTTCTATCCCGTTTTTGTTAATCTCAAAATAACCGGGACAAAAAAATTCACGGAACTGCCAAAAAATTTGCGGATCAAATTCCGCTGTATTTTTTAAATAAGTTTCAAATTGTTTTAGTTTTTTTTCCTTCAAAAAAGGCAGAATTTTTATTGAAAGTTTTGGAGTGAGAAAAATAAAAAGTGTTAAAGTTAAAAAAAATAAGATAAAATAAGAAAAATAATTTTTTTTCATATGAAAAATAATTTTTTTATTATTCTTTTTCTTTTTATTATATCACTTGGCTTGGTTTTTGACCTTTTTATTAATATTGGTCAGCCGGTAACTTTTGACGGCCCAACCCATATCACAAACATTGCTATGTTTTATAAAAGCTTAAAAGAGGGAATTTTTCCGGTTTCCTGGACTGACGGTTTTGCCAATTACGGCATGCCTTTGGGGCTTATGGCTCAGCAAACGACTTCTTATCTGGGTGCTTTTTTAAATTTTTTATTTAAAGACCCCCTTTTTTCTTATAATTTAGTTCTTTTAATTGGAGCGTTTTTCTCCAACCTTACTTTTTATCTATTTTTACGAGAATATTTTTCAATACCCTTAGCTTTAGCGGCGACGTTTATTTTTAATTTAGCGCCTTATCGCATCATTAATATCTATATCCGTGGCGCTTTACCTGAATTTTTTGCCTCGATTTTTTTACCATTAATTCTTTTGGCGGTTAAAAGGTTTATCGAAAGAGGTCAGTTTTTTTATTTTTTTCTTATCAGTTTTTCTTATGGTCTTTTAATTCTAACCCATCCTTTTATGATTATTATTTATAGCTTTCCTATCATTATTTTTACTTTTTTTAATTTATTGCTGGATAAAGAAAATTTTAAAGCAAATCTAATTTATCTTTTTTTTGCTTTTTTGTTGGGAATATTTTTGAGTTTTTATTTTATTTTTCCATTATCAGCAGAATTGAAGTATTTTTATTATGGTCAGGCGAAGAATCATTTTAATCAAGGACATTTTTTATCATGGGAAAATTTTTTTAATCCTTTTTGGTTTTATTTCTATAAAGGCGATATTGGCCCACGCGGTCATTTTATGAAAACTGGGGTGGTTGAGATGTTTTTTATTATTATCTTTTGGTTTTTGTTTATATTAAAAAATAAATTTAACAAAGAAAAGATGCCTTTGGCAAAATTGGTCTTCCATAGCTCATTTATTTATATTTTCTTATTAGTTCCGGCAAGTAATTTTTTATACCAGACATTTGCATTTTTAGGCAATATTCAACATCCTTGGCGGATGTTATCCGGTTTTATTTTTCTACCACCGATAGCTTTGTGTTTTTTGGTTGAGGAATTATTTTTTAAAAAAAAGACCCTAAAATCTTATTATCGTCTTCCTATTTATTTTCTTCTTATCTTTGTTGCTTTTTTTAGAATTCCCCAACTTTATGGGAAAAATTACAAACTTATTCCCCAAAAAGAGTATTTCTTTACTAAAGAGAATCTTCACGGCGTTATTTTAAATACAATCTGGACCGGTAAAAGCGAGGATTATCCGGTAAAGAAAATAAAAGGAGAGATAGTTGAAGGGAAAGGGAAGCTAGAGGTGGTTAGAATAAGAAATAACTTTAGAGAATATTTTCTTTTGGCGCAAACTCCAGTTCGCTTGGTTGACTACACTTTTTATTTTCCTGGTTGGCAGGTATATGTAAATGGTCAAAAAGTTCCAATTGAGTTTCAAGATCCAAATTATCGCGGAGTGATTACCTACAAAGTTTCTTCAGGAAAACATAAGATTTTGGTAAAATTTGAAGAGACAAAGGTAAGAATCTTAGGTAAATTCGTATCGCTTTTTTCCATAATTTGCCTTATTTTTTTATATGTTAAAAGAAAAAAATTTTTTGTTGTTTAAAATTTTTTTGATCTCTTTTCTGCCGGTATTTTTTATTTGGTTACCGTTTTTTCTTCACTTAAACCAACTGTTTTTTTTACCGATAAAGTCAGGGGGGATGCAAAATATTTTAAAAAATTGGGATGGTCCAAGTTATCTTATTGTGGCAAAATCAATATATGACTCAGAGATTATTGGTAAATTACTTTTTAGCGGTTTGCCTCATGAATATTTTTTTGCTCATTTTCCGCTTTATCCTTTATTAATCCGTTTTTTTTCTATTTTTTTTGGCAGTTTTTTTTATGCCGGGCTTTTTATCAATCTTTTTTTCGGCTTTTTACTTAATCTTTTATTTTATGAATTTATAAAGGAAAAAACCAAAAAGCCTTTATTCTTAACTTTTGTTTTTACCATTTTTCCGGCCCGATTTTTGATTACCCGCGCAATAATTGCTCCGGAGACCTTGATGGTTTTTTTTGTCCTTCTTTCTTTAGTTTTTTTTGAAAAAAAAAGGTATTTTTTATCATCACTATGTGCTTCTTTTGCTGTTTTAACCAAAATTCAGGCTTT
>Ga0197142_1000937_pt1 | contig 27064 bp, 28 predicted proteins | sample GBS60_MetaG_FD_148614 | JGI IMG/M metagenome (GOLD analysis project Ga0197142, IMG submission 148614) | Sediment microbial communities from Great Boiling Springs, Gerlach, Nevada, United States - GBS 60_MetaG | ecosystem: Environmental > Aquatic > Thermal springs > Hot (42-90C) > Sediment... | reverse complement strand
GTGGGGCCTGAGCTTCTCCTCCGGGTAGGCGGCCTCGAGGAAGTAAAGCCCCATGGCCGGGGCGCTGGGGCCCGCCAGGCGGCGCTCCCCGGTCTCCAGGATGGCCCTCAGGCTTTCCGGGGGGCGCCTGCCCAGGCCCACCTCCAGAAGGGTCCCCACCATGCCCCGCACCTGGCCCCGAAGGAAGCTTCTGCCCTTGAAGTAGAAGCGCACCTCCAGCCCCCCTTCCCCTTCCAGGGCCTCGAGGCGGGCCTCCAGAAGCTCCCGCACCCCTTCCCGGGTCTCCTCCTTGGCGAAGCCCAGGAAGTTGTGCCGTCCCAGGAGGAGGGGAAGGGCCTTCTCCATGGCCTTTAGGTCCAGGGGGCCCTTGAGCCAGAGGGCCCGGTGGCGGAGGAGGGGGGAGGGGTGGGGCCTTAGGAGGACCCGGTAGCGGTAGGCCCGCCAGAGGGCGTCCTTCCGGGCGTGGAAGTCCGGTGCTACCTCCTTGGCCGCCACCACCTTCAGGTCCTCGGGGAGGAGGCGGTTCAGGGCCTCGGGCACCTTCTCCACGGGGATCCGGCCCGGGAGGTCTATGTGGAAGGGCATGGCCAGGGCGTGGACCCCGGCGTCCGTGCGGCCCGCGGCCACCGCCTTGGGGAGGGCCCCGATCCCGGGAAGGGCCCTTTCCAGCTCCCCCTGGACGGTGCGCAGGCCTTCCCTCTGCCGCTGGAGCCCGGCGAAATGGGTCCCGTCGTACTCGGCGAGGAGGAGGAGGCGGCGCACAGGCTTAGCTTAGTCCGTGCCCACGGGGGTCTTGGCCTCGAGGGCCACCCCTTCCCCCACCACCTCAATCCCCACCCGCTCCCCCACCCGGTAGGGGGCGGTGGGGTCCTCCTGCACCAGGACCTCCCGGTCCGCCCCCAAAAGCCGCACCCGGTAGGTGAGGTCGTGCCCCTTGAACTCCCGGGCCACCACCTCCCCCACGGGCCCCTTCCCCGGGGGGATGAGCCGCAGGGCCTCCGGCCTTAAGGAGAGGAGGAGGGGGCCTAAGGCGGGCTCGGCCAGGGGCACGGGGCCCAGGCAGGTTTCGGCGTACCGTCCCTTCCCCTCCCCGGGAAGGAGGTTGGTGCGCCCCAGGAACTGGGCCACGAAGGGGGTCCTGGGCCTGAGGTAGACCTCCTCCGGGGTCCCCACCTGCAAAAGCCTTCCCCCCCGCATGACCCCCAGGCGGTCGGCGAAGGAGAGGGCCTCCTCCTGGTCGTGGGTGACCAGGATGGCGGTGGTGCCCGTTTCCTTCAAGACCTTGCGCACCTCCTCCCGGGTGGCGGCCCTGAGCCCGGCGTCCAGGCTGGAGAAGGGCTCGTCCAGGAGGACCAGTTTGGGCCCTGGGGCCAGGGCCCGGGCCAGGGCGATGCGCTGCTGCTGCCCCCCGGAGAGCTCCCCCGGCTTCCGATGCTGGAAGAGGGTCATCCCCACCCTCTCCAGGGCCATCTTGGCCCGCTCCAGGCGGTCCTTCCCCTTCAGGCCGAAGGCCACGTTGCCCAAGGCGGTGAGGTGGGGGAAGAGGGCGTAGTCCTGGAAGACGAAGCCCATGCCCCGCTTTTCCGGGGGCAAGAAGGTGATGTCCCGGCCCTCGAGGCGGACCCGGCCCTCGTCTGGGCTTTCCAGCCCGGCGATGACCCTGAGGAGGGTGGTCTTCCCGCACCCGGAAGGCCCCAGGAGGGCCAGGATCTCCCCGGGGTAGACCTGGAGGTCCACCCCCTTGAGCACCTCGTGCTCCCCGAAGCGCTTCCTTATCCCCTCTAGTTCTAGAAGCGGCGCTCGCTCCAAAGCAACACCCCCACGAAGGCCGCGGAGAGGAGGACGATGAGGAGGGCGAAGGGGGCGGCCTCGGCGAACATGGCTTCCTGAGTGTAGCTGAAAACCCGGGTGGCCAGGGTGCTGTAGCCCATGGGGGCCAGGAGGAGGGTGATGGGGAGCTCCTTCACCGCTCCGATGAAGGCCAAGGCCCCCCCCGCCACCGCCCCCCGCCAGAGGAGGGGGAAGGTGACCCGGAAGAAGGCCCCCGTGGGGGTCTCCCCCAGGGTCCTGGCCGCCTCCTCCAGGCGTTTTGGCACCTGGTGCAAAGCGCCCCGGACGGGCCCCAGGCTTTCCGCCAGGAAGTGGAAGGCCAGGACCAGGATGAGGAGGGGGAGGCTTCCGTAGAGGAAGGGCAGGCTTCTCAGGCTGAAGAAGATCCAGGCCAGGGCGAAGGCCAGGGGGGGGATGGCGTAGCCCAGGTAGGCCAGGCGCTCCAGGAGGCGGGAAGGCCAGGAGGGAAGCCGCGCCGCCAGGTAGGCGAGGGGCAGGGCCATGCCCACGGCCAGGAAGGCGGTGGGGACCGCCGTCAGGCCGGAGTGGAGGAGGGCCTCCCTGACCCCCTCTAGGTTTTCCCGGGGGAAGCGGCTCGCCAGGTGGAATAGGGCGTAAAGGGGCAGGACCAGGGCCAGGAGGACGGGAAGGAGGGTTAGGAGGTGGGCCAGGGGAGCGAGGGCCCCCAGGCGCACGGGCCGGGGCTTCCGGCCCGCTCCCTTCCCCGCGCGCGCCAGGGCCAGGCGGCGAAGGAGGAAGCCCTCCAGGAGGAGGAGCCCCCCGGTGAGGAGGAGGAGGAAGAGGGCCAGCCAGGCGGCATAGACCCGGTCAAAGGCGGCGGTGTACTGCAGGTAGATGGCGTAGGAGAAGGTCTCGTAGCGGAGGAGGCTCACGGTGCCGAAGTCCCCCAGGACGTGGAGGCCCACCACCAGGTAGCCGGAAAGGAGGGCGGGGAGGAGCTGGGGGAAGGTGGCCTTGAAAAAGGCCCTCAGGGGCGTGAGGCCCAGGGTGCGGGCCGCCTCTTCCAGGCTGGGGTCCAGGCCCAAAAAGGCGGCCCTCAAGGAGAGGAAGAGGTAGGGGTAGGTGATGAGGGAGAGGACCAGGAGGGCGCCCCAGTAGCCTTCCGGCCGGGGTAGGGGCAGAATCCCCCCGGGCCCCGTGGCCGCCAGAAGGACATAGGCCCCCACGTAGCCGGGGATGGCCAGGGGCAGGGTGAGGAGGGTGGCGAGAAACCGCTTCCCCTTGAGGTCCGTGCGGGTGGTGAGGAAGGCCAGGGGCAGGGCCAGGAGGGTGGTGAGGAGGAGGACCCCGAGGAGAAGGGCCAGGGTGTTCAGAAGGAGTTCCAGGTTCTTGGGCCTTAGGAGGATCTCCTTTAGGGCCATGGGCTCCGCCTCCAGGGCCCTCAGGACCAGGTAGAGGAGGGGCAGGGCCACCCCGCCCCCTGTAAGGAGGGCGGGGACCAGGAAGGGCAAAAGCCCGGGAAGGTGGGGAAGCCTCAGGGTCACAGGATGCCCAGCTCCCTTAGGAGCCTGAGGGTCTGTTCCAGGGGGAGCTTTTCAAAGTCCAGCCTGGGGCTTTTGGCCAGGGCCTCCTCGAGGGGAAGCAGGTTGGGGTCGGCCACCACGCCCTTCACCAGGGGGTACTCCCCGATGTTGCCCACGAAGTACTGCTGGGCCTTGGGGGAGAGGAGGTAGCTTAAGAAGCGGGTGGCGGCGGTGAGGTTCTTGCTGGTCTTCAGGATGCCCGCCCCCGTGACCAGGGCCAGGTTGCCCACGTCCCCCTCCTTGAAGTGGTGGAGTCCCAGCCGGTACCCCGCCCGGCGGAAGCGGACCACGTAGTAGTGGTTGGTGGAGGCCAGGTCTATTTCTCCGGCGCGGAGGGCGTCCAGCATGGCGGAGTTGGAGGCGTAGGCCTTGGGGGAAAGGGCCTTCATCTCTAAAAGCCACTCCCGGGCCTTGGCCTCCCCGTGGAGGGCGATCATTCCCGCCACCATGTCCTGGAAGCTGGAGTAGGTGGGGGTCCAGCCCACCCGCCCCTCGAGGCCCTTCTCCCGGGCGAACCGGGGAAGGTCCAGGATGCTTGGGGGAAGCTCCTCGGGCTTCAGCTTCTGGGGGTTGTAGGCCAGGACCCTAAGGCGCAGGGTCAGGGGGACCCAGGCCTTGGAAGCCGGCACGAAGGCCACAGGCTGGCGGAGGAGGGTTTCCCCCAGGGGCCTGAGGAGCCCCCTGGCCGCCGCCTGGCCCAGGGCGCCCGAGGTGTTGCCCCAGAACACGTCCGCGGGGGAACGGTTCCCTTCCTCCTGCAAGGCGGCCAGGATCTGGGCGTCGGTGCCGTAGCGCACCTGGACCCGGATGCCCGTCTCCCGCTCAAACTGCTTCACCACGGGTTCCACCAGGCTCTGGCCCCGGCCCGAGTAGACGGTGAGGGTCTGGGTCTGGGCCAGGCCAAGGCTTAGGACCGTTAGGCCGATAAGGGTCAGGATCGTTCTGCGCCGCATCTAAGCCTCCTAACGCGATTCCCGGGAGACCCGGGGGGTGAGGGCGCCCTCGCCCGGGTACTCTACAGCCGGCGGAAACAAAAGTCAAGTATTCCGGTCGGATTTTTGGTATTTAGAAGTGAGAATCGCTTGCAACCAGGGGAAGACCCCGGTGAGGTCCTGGGGGGGCGGAGGAGCCTCCCCGGTGTAGACCAGGGGCACGGGGTTCAGGGTGTGCCGGGGGTGCCAGGGCTCCTCGGCGTTGCCGTGGTCGGAGGTGAGGAGAAGTTCCCCGCCCTCTTCCAGGAAGCCCCGTAGGAAGAGGGAAAGCTCCCGGAAACGCTGGGGCAGGGTTTCGGGGTGGCGGTGGGCGAGGAGGTCCAGGGCCCAGTACTCCAGGACCACCAGGGGGAAGCCCCGGGAGAGGGCCGCCGCCTTGGCCCCCACGCCGTAAGGGTCTTCCCAGAACCCAGGGGGGAGGGCCAGGGGGTGGCCCAGGGGCAGGAGGGGAAGCCCGGAGAGGAGGGCCGCCTGGGCGAAAGCGGAGAGGAGGAGCCGCCTGCCTCCCGTGGCCCTTTGCAGGTACTCCGGGCGGTAGGCGTTGGCGTGGAGGGGGGAAAGGCCCTGTTCTATAGCCCAGGCGTGGAGGCTCCTTTGCAGGAGGGGCCTCAGGCTGGGGCCGGGGAAGGGACCTTGGTGGTGCCCCAGGAGCCTGGCGGCGTTTTTCCCGGTGAGGAGGGCGGTCTGGCCCGTGCCCGACTGGGGCAGGCCCTCCACCCCCAAGGTGGCGTCCAGGGGGTGGGGATGGAGCTCCAGGAGGAGGGGGAAGAGGTCTTCCAGGGCCCCGCCCAGCCCCAGCCCGTCCACGAAGAGGAAGAGCACTCCTCCAGTCTGGCAGAAGGTGTCCTGGTGCGCTTTGGGGTCGGGGGGGTTGGGTATGCTGAAGCTGGAGGTTCCTATGCCGGTGAGGAAAGCCGAAGCCGTTTGGGAAGGTGGGTTGCGTTCGGGCAAAGGGGTTATGAAGCTGGAGAGCCAGGCCTTCCAGGGCCCCTACTCCTTCCCCTCCCGCTTTGAGGAGGGGGAGGGGACGAACCCCGAGGAGCTCATCGCCGCGGCCCATGCGGGCTGCTTCTCCATGGCCCTTTCCGCCGCTTTAGAGCGGGAGGGGTTCGCCCCCAAGCGGGTGGCCACCGAGGCCCGGGTGCACCTGGAGATGGTGGAGGGCAAGGCCACCATCACCCGCATTGACCTCGTCACCGAGGCCGAGGTGCCGGGGATTTCCCCGGAGAAGTTTCAGGAGATCGCCCAGGCCGCTAAGGAGGGGTGCCCCGTTTCCCGGGCCTTGGCGGGGGTGAAGGAGATCACCTTGGAGGCCCGGCTTCTTTAGGCCTCGCCCTTCCAGAGGAGACGGCCGCAGGAGGGGCAGCGGGTGAGCTGCCCCTGGACCACCTTCTGGGCCACGTGGGTGGGCAGGACCACGTTGCACCCCTCGCAACGAAAGACCTGGCCCTGCCGCAGCATGCGCACCACCCCGGCGCCCTTCCGGGCCCGGCGGATGGCCTCGTACTCCTTGAGCACCGGGGCGGGGATCCCCCCCGCCATGGCCTCCCGCACCTCCTTGAGCCGGGCCATCTCCTCCTTTAGGGCCTCCACCCGCTTGGCGTTTTCCGCCAGGAGTTCCCCCAGGCGGGGACGGAGCTGGGCCAGGGTTTCCTCCACCTGGGCGATCTCCTTTTCCACCTCCTCCATGGCCTCCATGATGGGGGTGGAGAGCTCCAGAAGCTCCCGGATGCGGTCCTTGATCTGCTGGATGCGGTTCTCGTACTGGGTCTGCTCCCGGGCGCTTTGGGCCTGGCGTTGCTCCGCCTCGGCCTGCTTCTCCTTGGCGGCGAGGTCCTCTATGTCCAGGCTGTGGCGGGTGTAGGCTTTTCTGAGCTCCGCCTGGCGCTCCAGGAGGGCCATGAGCTCGGCCTCCCGGGCCTCCACCTGGGCTTTTAGGGCGAGGAGGTCTTCGGGAAGGGTTTCCACTTCCTTTTGCAGTCGGTCTATCTCCAGGTCCTTCTCCTGCAGCGCGTAAAGCGCCCTCAGTGCCTCCGCCCCGTTCACGCCTCCCATTCTAACCCCTGGAGGAAGGGGTTGGTGCGGGCCTCGAGGGCCAGGGTGGTGCTGGGCCCGTGCCCGGGGTGGACCTGGGTTTCCGGGGGCAGGGAGAGAAGCCGCTTTAGGGAGCGGAAGAGGGCCTTGGGGTCGGCCCCGGGGAGGTCGTAGCGGCCAATGCTCCCCCTGAAGAGGAGGTCCCCGGAGAAGACCTCTTCCCCTTCCCGGTCCAGGAAGGCCACGTGGCCGGGGCTGTGGCCGGGAAGGTGCCAGACCTGTAGGCCGAAGACCTCCATTCCCTCCTCCAGGGGCTCCACCTTGGGGGGTGGGGGCGGGATGGCGAGGCCGAAGAGGGCGGCCATCTCCGGGGCCCTCCGGTAGAGGGGCAGGTCCAGGGGGTGGAGGAAGACGGGGAGGCCCAGGGCCTCCACCAGGGGGGCCACGGCCCCCAGGTGGTCAAAGTGGGCGTGGGTGAGGAGGATGGCCTTGGGGGTGAGGCCCGCTTCCTGGGCCAGGGCGAGGAGCCTAGGGGCCTCGTCCCCCGGGTCTATGAAGACCGCGCCCATGGGGGTTTCCACCAGGTAGGCGTTTTCCCCCAAAGGCCCCACGGTGAGGCGGAAGGCCCTCATGGCTCCGTGGGCAGGCCCTCCTGGAGCCACTCGTGCATGGAGCCCAGGTAGTTCCGGGCCCTGACCCCGAGGCTCCTTAGGACGAAGAAGGCCACGGCGCTCCGGGCCCCGGAGTGGCAGTAGAGGCCCACCTCCTCCCCGGGCGCAAGCCCAAGCCGCTCCAAAAGGCTCCCCGGCTCCAGGAAGAGGTCCAGGGGGGCGTTCTTGCTCCCGGGGATCCGCCCTCCCCGGGGGCAGCAGGGGGGGTGGACCAGGCCCTTGTGCTCCTCCGGGCTCCGCACGTCCAGGAGGAGGGGGTGGCGGGCGGCCTCGTCGGCGGTGAGGAGCCAGTCCCGCCGGAGGCGGGCCTGGGTATGGGTGCGCTTTGGGGTGGGCTCCTCCCTTTCCGTGGCCAGGGCCTCCCACCCCTCGGTCCAAAGCCGCACCTCCAGGCCTCCAAGCCCCAAGAAGAAGGCGGTGCGGCAGAGGCGGCTGGTGAGGCCCTCGTCGTAGAGGACCACGGGGCTTTTCAGGCCCAGGGTCTGGAAGAGCTCGGTGAGGCCCCCCTCGAGGGCCTTGAGCTCCGCCTCTTCCCTGAGGCGAAACCGGGGGGCGGAGAGGTCCAGGTGCCGGGCCCCGGGGAGGTGGCCCGCCTCGTAGGCCGGGCGGGGCCGGGTATCCACCAGGACCGCGTCCTTGGGGAGTTCCATGGCCCTGATTATAGGCGGCGCATGGGTAAGCCATTTGGCGTAAGGGTACTTGACAAAATCCGGCGCAGGTGATATAAGCAGACTTGGAGGTGATGGCTATGGCCCTGGTACGTAGGGATGCCCGTCCCACCGAGATCACCCCCTTCCGGACCTGGGGTCCCTTCTCCCTCTTGGAGGAGGCCAACCGGCTCTTTGAGGAGGTGCTGGGTGAGTTCGGCCGTTCCGTGGCCACCTACGTGGCCCCGGCGGACCTCTACGAGACCGACGAGGCCCTGGTGCTGGAGATGGCCGTGCCCGGCCTCACCCCTGAGGACCTGGAGGTGAGCCTCGAGGGCAACAAGCTCACCGTCCGGGGCCAGGTGAAGCCGGTGGAGGAGGCCAAGGCTCGCCGCTACTACCTCCAGGAGGTTCCTCACGGCTCCTTCGTGCGCACCTTCACCCTGCCCGTGGAGGTGAAGGCGGACGAGGCCAAGGCGGAGTTCCGCCACGGCATCCTCCGGCTCACCCTGCCCAAGGTGGCCGAGGCCCGGGCCAAGCGGATCCCCATTGAGGTGGTCCAGTAAGGCCTGAGGCGGCCCCCGGGGACTCCCCGGGGGCGGGTCTTTTTGGGGAGCCAGGGGCGCTCCCTAGGGTTTGGTCAGGGTCTGGGTGAGCCTCCTCAGGGCCTCCTCCAGGACCTCGGGGTAGGTGGCGAAGTTGAGGCGCACGTAGCGGTCGTACCCCTCCCCGAAGCTCTCCCCCGGGTTCAGGGCCACCCGGGCCTCCTTCAGGAGGCGGGAGGCCGCCTGGGGGAAGGGCATCCGGAGCCAGGCCAGGTAGGTTCCCTCCGGGGGTACGTGGAAGAGGCCCATCCCCCTGGCCCAGGCCGCCACCCGGTCCCGGTTCTGCCGGAGCTTTTCCAAGACCTCCCGAAGCCACTCCTCACCCTCCAGAAGGGCCGCCTTCCAGGCGGCCATGGCCAGGACGTTGGGGAAGGTGTGGGGAAGGTGCCGCCTCAGGGCCTCCACCAGGGGCTTGGGCCCGATGGCCGCCCCCAGGGGCAGGCCCGCCAGGTTGTAGGCCTTGCCGGGGCCCAGGAGGGTGAGGGTGCGCTCGGGGAGGAAGCGGGCCAGGGGGACGTGGGGCCTATCGTAGGTGAGGGGGGCGTGGAGCTCGTCGGAGACCACGATGAGGTCGTGCTTGCGGGCCACCTGGGCCAAGGCGGCGAGCTCCTCCTCGGTGAAGACCCGGCCCGTGGGGTTCTGGGGGTGGCAGAAGAGGAGGAGGCGGCTGGCGTAGGCCAGGCGCTCCAGGCCCTTCAGGTCCAGGCGGTAGCCCCCCTCGGTCTCCAGGAGGGGGTTGGCCAGGAGGGTCCGCTTCTGCTCCCGGATGGCGGCGAGGAAGGGGGGGTAGACGGGGACCTGGCTCAGGACCCCGTGCCCGGGGGCGGTGAAGGTGGCCACGGCGGCGTAGAGCCCCACCACCACCCCGGGCATGAAGACCACCTCGCCCTCCAGGCCCGTCCTCTCCAGGAGAAGGGCCCTAAGCTCCCGGTCCCCCTCCCGGGGCGGGTAGCCTACAAACCCCTCCGCCCGCGCCTTTATGGCCATCCGGATGGGCTCGGCCACGGGGAAGTCCATGTCCGCCACCCAGAGGGGAAGCACGTCCTCGGGGTAGGTGCTCCACTTCAGGGAGTCCTGGCGAGGGGGAAGCTCCATGGGGCCATCTTACCCAAGGGGGCTAGGTGTGGTCCTGGACCACCTGAAGGCCCATCCCCACCAGGGCCTCCACCAGGGCCTTCACCGCCCGCCTCACCCCCTCGGTGACGAGGGGGGCGCCGAAGCGGCTCACCCCGGCGTAGAGGCCGTGGGCGCTTCCCCGCACCTCCAGGAGGAGGTCCTGGGTGAGGTCCTCCTCCTCCACGTGGGTGAGGACGTAATAGCCCCGCTCCCCCCGGGCCGCCTCCAGGAAGACGGCCACCCCCCCGGGGAAGCGCACGGGGGTTTGGGGCAGGGCGAGGGCCTCGGGTAAGGGGCCTTTTAGTAGGGCGTGGGCCATGGGGTACCTCCTTATGGGGGGCCAGGGGGTGGGGTCCTCGGCCTCCTTGGTGAAGACGGCGTGGAAGAAGGCCCGCCCCATCTCCCGCCACTTGAGGGCGTACTTGGTCCTGAGGTGGGCCTCCGGGGGCGGGAGGGCTTCCACGCGGTAGAGCCCGGTCCTCTCCGCCTCCTCCAGGGCGAAGCGGAAGTACGCCTCGTGGTCCGTGGTGAGGAGGAGCCTTCCCCCCTGGGCCAGGCGGGTGGAGAGGCGGCGGAAGAAGGCCTCGTTGAGGAGTCGTTTCTCCTGGTGCCGCTTCTTGGGCCAGGGGTCGGGGAAGTTGACGATGACCTCCAGAACGCGCCTTGCGGGCACCAGGTTCCTGAGGGCGAAGGCGCCTTCCCCCAGGTAGAGGCGCACGTTCCCGACGCCCTCCCGCTTAAGCCGCCTCAGGGCCCTTTGGACGCTTCCCGCCGAGACCTCGGCCCCCAGGATCAGCCTCTCGGGGTGGGCCTGGGCGTAGTGGGCGGTGAAGCGCCCGTCCCCAAAGCCCACCTCCACCACCAAAGGGCCTTCCCGGCCGAAGAGGTCCTTGGGGTCTGGGGGAAGCTCGGGAAGGAGGGCGGGCCGCACCAGCACGAGGGGGCATTTTAGCAGATTTTTCACACCTCCCGCCTAGCCTGAGGATAGCGAGGTGGGAGTATGGCCCTATTGGGAAACCTCAAGGATCTGCCCCTGGAAGAGATTCTGCAACTACTGGCCACCAAGGAGGGGGCCTTGGAGGTCTGGAACGTGAGGGGGGTCCCCGCCACTACCATTTACCTGAAGCCCGGCCGCATCCGCTCCCTGGACCAGAAGGGGAAGCCCCTGCCTCCCCTCGCCGCCAAGGCGGTCATGATGGCCCTCCTCCAGGCCAGGGAGGGAGCCTTTGAGTTCATCCCCGGGGCCAGGCCGCCCCACGGCTACCGTCTCAACTGGCCCATAGAACGCGCCCTCCTCTCCCTGGTGACCCTCACCGACGAGATGGCCCGAGAGGACCTCCCTTCCCCCGAGGCCCGCTTCCGCCTGGTGAGTGCCCAAGGCTCCCTTCCCTGCCAGGACCTCCTGCGCCAGGCGCAGGACCTCCTGGCCCGGGGGGCCTCGGTGGAGGAGATCGCAACGCGGCTTCAGGTCCCCTGGACCTACGTGGCCTTCTGCCTCCGCCGCCTCCAGGCCCTGGGGGCGGTGCGGCCCACCCAGGGGAGGTAGCCCGTGCGGGTCCTCCTGGTGGACGACGAGCCCATCCAGCGCCTCCTTCTCATGCGGGCCCTGGAGCCTTTGGGGGTGGAGGTGGGGGAGGCCAGGAACGGGAGGGAGGCCCTGGACCTCCTGGCGGGAAGGCCCTACCACCTGGTCCTCACCGACCTGCACATGCCGGTGATGGACGGGCTGGAGCTCACCCGGGCCATCAAGGCCCAGGACCCTTTCCTTCCCGTTATCCTCCTCACCGCCGATGGCGAGAGGGAGGTGCGGCTCAAAGGGCTCCAGGCGGGGGCCGACGACTTCCTGAACCGGCCCGTGGACCTCAGCGAGCTCAGGCTTAGGGTTAAAGGGCACCTGGAGAGGAGGCGGCTTCAGGAGGAGCTGGAGGAGCTGGAAAAGACCCTTCTGGTCCTGGTGCGGGCGGTGGAGGCCAAGGACGCTTACACCGCCGGCCACGGGGAGCGGGTGGCCCGGTACGCCCTCTTTGGTGCGGAGGAGCTGGGGGCATCCCCTGAGGAGCTCAAGGACCTGCGGATGGGGGCCCTGCTCCACGACATCGGCAAGATCGGCGTCCCCGACCACATCCTCCGGGGGGACCACGTCCTCACGGAAACCGAGCGAGCCTACATCCAGAAGCATCCTGTCCTGGGGGACGAGATCCTAAGGCCCCTCAAGGCCCATCCCCGCCTCCGGCCCTACGTGCGCTGGCACCACGAGCGGCTGGACGGCTCCGGCTACCCGGATGGCCTCACCGAGGTCCCCCTCTTGGTGCAGGTCCTGAGCGCCGCGGACATCTACGACGCCCTCACCAGCGTCCGCACCTACCGGCCTCACCTTCGGGGATGGGAGGCCCTCGAGGTCCTGGAGAAGGAGGCCCGGGAGGGGAGGCTTTCCCGTGAGGTGGTTCGGGCTTTGAGGAGCGGCCTCCTTCGCAACCGGGTCCTGGCTTCCCGCTAGGCCCGCTTCAGGTCCCCCAGGCCGTACTCTTTCCACCGGGCCTCCACCAGGGCCCGCACCTTGGGGTCCATGCGGATCCTTTCCGGCCAGACCCGGTTGAAGCCCTCCTCGGGGAGCTTCCGGGTGCCGTCCAGGACCAATACCGGCCCCTCCACCCCCGGCATGACCCGGGCGTCCCGCTCGGGGTCTATGTTGTTGAGGACCGCCCACAGGAGCTCCTCCGGGGTGAGGGCGGTGTCGTGGTCCGCCAGGAGCAAAAGCCTTATCCCGGCGCTTTCCGGGTGCCTAAGAAGCCTCTCTGCCAGGGCGAGGGCCTGGAAGGGGCGCTCCTTCTTAAGGGCCACCCCCCATACTCCGGGCCACTGCCGCTGGTCCAGAACCTCCGGGTCCTGGGGAAGGGCGCTGTGGGCCCTTAAGGTGAAGGGGGCCTCCCCCCCTTCCTCGGGGAGCTTCCGGGTGCCGTCTATGAGGAGTTTCCCCCCGTAGGCGAAGGCCCGGGAGCTGTGGTCCAGGACGTCTATGGGCCCCCGGAGGAGGAGGGTGTCCCGGCCCGGGAGGGCGTGGAGGAGGGCCTTTTGCAGGGTGGCAAACCCCGGCCTCAGGGGCTCCCCCTCGTCCACGGCCACCAGGACCTTGGCGAACATCATCTGCCCCAGGCCCAGCATCCCGTAGGCCACCTTGTAGGCCTGGCCGGGGTACTCCTTCCTCAGGGCCACGTTCACCCAGTTGTGGGCCACCCCCTCGGGGGGCATGTGGTAGTCGGCCACCTCGGGGAGGACCAGGCGCAGGGCGGGTAGGAAGAGCCTCTCGGAGGCTTCTATGAGGTAGGCGTCCTCCATGGGAGGGACCCCCACGATGGTGGCGGGGTAGATGGCCCCCCGGCGGTGGGTGATGGCGGTCACGTGGAAGCGAGGGTAGAGGTCCACCGGGGTGTAGAAGCCCGTGTGGTCGCCGAAGGGGCCTTCCTCCACCAGGGGCTCCTCGGGGTCAATGTAGCCCTCCAGGACGATCTCCGCCTCCGCGGGCACCGGCAGGTCCACGGTCACGCCCCGGGCCAGCGCTATGGGGGCCCCCCGGAGGAAGCCCGCCAGGTGGAACTCGCTCACCCCGGGAAGGGGGGGGAGGGGGGCGGTGGCCGCGTAGGTGAGGACCGGGTCCCCTCCCAGGGCCACGGCCACGGGGAGCTTTTTTCCTAGCTTTCTGGCCTTCTCCAGGTGGCGGCGGCCCACCTTGTGGAGCTGCCAGTGCATGGCGGTGCTCCTCCGGTCCAGGACCTGCATGCGGTACATGCCCAGGTTGAGCTCCCCCGTCTCCGGGTCCTTGGTGATCACCAGGGGCAGGGTGAGGAAGGGCCCTCCGTCCAGGGGCCAGCACTTGAGGACGGGAAGCCGGGTGAGGTCCACGGCCTCCCCCTTCAGGACCACCTCCTGGACCGGGGCCCTCCTGACCCGCCTGGGGAAGAAGCCCCGAAGGAGGGGAAGCTTGGGGAGGAGGCCCATGAGGGCGGAAAGCCCTCCCTTGCCCGGGCTCAGGGCCAGGAGGCGCTCCACCTTCCGGGCCAGCTCGTCCAGGTCCTCCACCCCCAGGGCGAAGGCCGTGCGCTCCCGGGTGCCAAAAAGCCCGATGCCCACGGGGAAGTCCTTGCCCACCACCCGCTCAAAGAGGAGGGCGGGCCCCCCTGACTTCACCAGGCGGTCGGCGATCTCGGTGATCTCCAGCTCGGCGCTTACGGGCACCCGGACCCGCCTAAGCTCCCCTCGTCGTTCCAAGGCCTCCAGGTAGGCCCGAAGGTTCCTGAACACGTCCTTAAGCTTACCGGAAGCCCCCAGGGGGGAGGGGCCTTCGGCTACACTTCCAGGACCAGGTGCTCCAGCCGGTAGCCCTTGGGGGTCCCGTGGACCAGGACCGCCTCGAGGCGCACGGGAAGGTCGTCTTGGCCCAGGAGGAAGCGGGCGCTTTGCAGGAGCCTCCTCACCTTTCCCGGGGTGATGGCCTCCAGGGGGGTGCCGAAGGCCCTCGAGGCCCTTTGCTTCACCTCCACCACCACGTAGACCCCCTCCTTCTCCAGGAAGAGGTCCACCTCCCCGAAGGGGGTGCGGCGGTTTTTACCTAAAAGGCGGTAGCCCTTCCCTAGGAGGTGCCTTAAGGCCACCTCCTCCGCCCAGCGCCCCCTCAAGGTGCCCATTCCTGGTAAAGCTCCCCGTCCAAATACAGGCGGAAGCGGGCTTCTCCCCGGACCCGGTAGGCCCCTTCCAGCCTCAGGCCCTCCTGGCCTGGCCCCTCGTAGACCACCTGCTCCCCCCCTTCATCCGCGAGGACCAGGCGCACCTGCCGGCCCTCGGCCTCCGGGGGAAGGTTTAGGGCCAGGGCCACGCTCCTCTCGGGAGGGGCCGGGGGGGCGGGGGGCAGGAGGACCTCCCCCCGCACCGCCACCCGGAGCCGCGCCCCGCTTCCCGGGGGCATGGGGGTTCCCGGGGCGGGCTCCTGGGCTAAGACCGTGCCCGGGGGGGCCCCGGAGGGCACCTCCTCCACCTGGGCCTGGAGCCCGGCGGCGTTCAGGAGGAAAAGGGCCTCCTCCCGCAAGAGGCCCGTGAGCCTGGGCAGGGGCACCGTGGGGCCCACCCCCTCTCCCTGGGAGAGGAGGAGGCGCACCCCCCGCCCCGGGGGCATGGGGGTTCCGGGGGGGGGATCGGTGGCCAGGACCACCCCCAAGGGGTCCCGGCTTTCCGCGTAGGCCCTGGCCTCCACCCTTAGGCCCAGCTCCTTTAGCCTCCCTTCCGCCTCCTCCTCCCTCAGGCCCTGGAGGCTGGGCAAGGGAATGAGGCGGGCCTGGTTGAGGACCAGGCGCACCGTGCGCCCCGCCTTGAGCCGGGTGCCGGGCGGGGGTTCCTGGTCCAGGACCACCTCCTTGGGCCGGGTGGGGTCGTTGCCCTCCCGCACTTCCACCTGGAGCCCCGTGTCCTTGAGGAGGAGGAAGGCCTCCCGGGCGGTCTTGCCCACCAGATGGGGGACGGTGTACTCCGGGGGGTTGAGGTAGCGGTGAAGCCCCTGGGCCATAAGCCAAAGGCCCAGGAGGAGAAGAAGGAGGCCGGGGGCCACCTCTAGGAGGCGGCCGGGTCTTCCTTCCCGGCCCCCGGGGTCCTTCAGGGGCCAGGGAGAGAGGTAGGCCACCTTGCCCTCCCCCATGGCCAGGTGCCCCGGGCCAAAGCCCAGGGGGGCCAGGGCCTCGAGGGCCTCCTTGGGCGGGGCCTTGCGCGCCAGGGGCCTTTCGGGGAAGAAGACGTAGTGCCGCCCCGGCTTGGTGGAGATCTGGGCCTCCACCAGGCCCAGCTCCTCCAGGCGGCGCACCGCCGCCCGGTAGCGGAAGAAGCGTTCCCGGTCCTCGGGGGTCTTCACGTGGAAGAAGAAGACCCACCCGCCCTCCACCCGGTAGAGGGCGACCCCGTTCTCCTCCCGCAGGGTCTCCAGCACCGGGTAGCGGTCGTCCAAGAGCATGCGCCGCCGATTATACCCTCTGGCCCCCTTATACTCAGGGAGCTATGTGGGACGTGCTGGTGGTGGGCGGGGGGCCTTCCGGGCTTTCCGCCGCCCTTTTCCTGGCCCGGGCGGGCCTCAAGGTCTTGGTGCTGGACGGGGGACGTTCCCAGGTTTTGCAGGTGAGCCGGGTGCCCAACTACCCCGGGCTTTTGGAGGAACCCTCCGGGGAGGAGCTTCTAGAGCGCCTGAAGGAGCACGCCCGCCGCTACGGGGCGGAGATCCGCCAGGGCGTGGTGAAGGGGGTGCGGGACATGGGCGGGGTCTTTGAGGTGGAAACGGCGGAAGGGGTGGTGGAGGCGGAAAGGCTCCTCCTCTGCACCCACAAGGACCCCACCCTGCCCTCCCTCCTGGGCCTGGCCCGGAAGGGGAGCTTCGTCCAGACCGACGAGGAGGGGCGCACCAGCTACCCCAGGGTCTACGCCGCCGGGGTGGCCCGGGGCAAGGTGCCGGGCCACGCCATCGTGAGCGCCGGGGACGGGGCCTACGTGGCCGTGCACCTGGTCTCCGACCTCCGGGGGGAGCCCTACAAGGACCACGCCAAATAGCTGCCTGGGGTCCTGGCCACGGCGGGGCGCTCAGATGGGCCTTCCCGCCATCATGAAGCTGGCCGTCATCCCCCCGTCCACGGGGAGGATGGCCCCGGTGATGAAGCTGGCTTTCCCCGAGGCCAGGAAGAGGACGGCCTCCGCCACCTCCTCGGGCCTTCCCAGCCGCCTTAAGGCGTGGAGGTCCTCCCAGTCCCGCCGGGTCTTTTCCGGATCCTCGGAGAGGAGGATGGCCTCGAGGACCGCCTCCGTGACGATGGCCCCCGGGGCCACGGCGTTGACCCGGATGCCCAGGGGGGCGAGGTCCAGGGCCAGGGAACGGGTCAGGTTCACCAGGCCTCCCTTGGAGGCGTTGTAGGCGGCGTTTTCCTGTTCGGCGAAAAGCCCCTGGACGCTGGCCACGTTCACGATGGCCCCGCCCCCCACCTTGCGCATCTCCCGGGCGGCCAGGGCCGAGAGGTGCATGGGGGCGGTGAGGTTCACCTCCAGGACCTTGCGCCACTCGGCCAAGGGAACGGTGAGGGCCGAGCCGGGGGCGGCGATGGCGGCGTTGTTCACCAGGACGTCCACCCGGCCCAGGGCGTGGGCGGCCTCCTCCACGAAGCGCTCCCGGTCCCGCTCCTGGGCCAGGTCGGCCTGGACGAAGAACCCCCCGATGGCCTCCGCCACCTCCTTCCCCTCGGGCCTCAGGTCGCAAAGGGCCACCAAAGCCCCCTCCCGGGCGAAGGCCTGTGCGATGGCCCGGCCGATGCCCCTGGCCCCTCCGGTGACGAGAACCCCCTTCCCCTCAAAAAGTCCCATGCCCCTAGCTTACGAGTTTGGGGTCCAGGGCCTGGGCCACCTTCTCCGGGGGCAGGGCCCCCTGGAGGATCTCCTTCCCCCCGCCCCTGGCCCCCAGGGCCTTGAGGGCGTGGAGGACCCGCTCCCTCTCGGGCCCCAAGAGGGCGAAGCGCCCCTCTTTGGAGAGGAGGAGGAAGGTCTTGTCGCTCCAGGCGAGGAGCCTCTTGGCCAAGTCGGGGAGCACGGGGGCGGGCACCAGGAGGACCCCCTCCTCCAGGGCCCAGGGCAGAAGGGCCTCCACCAGGGCCTCCTTGAGGGCTTGGTTTTCCCCCTTGAGGGCGTAAAGCTCCTCCTGGAGGCGCTTGATGGGCTTCTCCAGGTCCAGGGGGTTCGTGGAGAAGGCCAGGGCCAGGCGGGAGAGGAGGGCGTGCTTGGCGTGGTAGTCCTCGAGGGCCTCCCACCCCGCCAGGAAGTGGACCCGGGTGCCCCCCTTGTACCGCTCCCACTTCACCACCTTGATGGGCCCCGCCTGGGCGCTGGTCTTCAGGTGGGTGCCCCCGCAGGCGGCCAGATCAAAGTCCCCGATTTTGACCAGGCGCACCTCCCCCTGGACCTTGGGGGGGCGGCGGAGGGGGTAGTGGGCCAGCTCCTCCTCCCTCACCCAGAAGGCCTCCACCGGGTAGTCGGCGTATACGGCGAAGGCGGCCAGGGCCTCCGCCTGGCGCACCTTTTCCTCCTCCACCTCCTCTTCCAGGTCTATGGTGCAGAGGGGAGAGTCCAGGCTCACGGCCACGGTGTGGTACCCCCCGGCCCGGAGAAGGGCCTGGGAGAGGAGGTGCTGGGCGGTGTGGCGCTGCATGTGGCGGAAGCGCCTCTTCCAGTCAATCTCCCCCTCCACCTCCACCCCCTCGGGGATGGGGGCGGAGAGGACGTGGACCACGTCCCCGAAGGCCTTCTCCTCCTCGTAGGCGTGGAGGACCCGCACCTCGCCGAAAGGGCCCTTGAGTACGCCGGTGTCCGCGGGCTGGCCCCCGGACTCGGGGTAGAAGAGGGTCTCCGACAAGACGGCGTAGTGCCCCTTCTCGTCGCTCCAGGCCCTTTCCACCCGGGCCTGGAAGCGGGTGGCGTAGCTGTCCAGCTGGTAAAGCCTCATCCCCTTAGGATAAGGAGGATGGTGCCCTTGGACCGGGAGGAGTTTGGCCGCTGGCTTTCCCAGGCCCGGCACACCCTGGACTCCGCCAGGAGGGACGCCGAGGAGGGAGACTACGACTGGGCCGCTTTCAAGGCCCAGCAGGCGGCGGAGTATGCCCTAAAGGGCCTTCTCCGAGGGCTGGGCCGCCCTGCCTACGGCCACGCCCTTTCCCGGCTCTTGGAGGGCTTGAGGGAGGTGGGGTTGGAGGCTCCCGGAAACCTCTTGGAGGCGGCTAAGGAGCTGGACCTCCACTACATTCCCGCCCGCTACCCCGACGCCTACCCCGAGGGAAGCCCTCACCTTTACTACACAGCCAGGCGGGCTTCTCAGGCTTTGGAGGCGGCGGAGGCCCTATTGGCCTGGGTGGAGGGATTTTATGCTCCATGAGGCCCTGAGGCGGAGGCAGGCGGAATGGGAGGCCCTTTTGGAGGAGGCCAGGGCCTACGCCCATAGGGTCCGGGAGGCTTTAGGGGAGGCCAGGGTCTATCTCTTTGGCTCCGTGGCTCGAGGGGAGTTCAACCTGGAAAGCGACATAGATCTTCTCGTGGTTTCTCCTCACCTGCCCCAAGATCCCTTGGAACGCCTTGCCCTTCTCCACCGCCTTGGGGGGGGTCGGGTGGAGCCCCGGGGCCTCCTGCCGGAGGAGTTCGCTAAGCTAGAGGCCAAGGGGGCTCTCTGGTGGCTGGAGGGCGCACGGGAGCTGTGAGGGGAGAAAGGTTGGACAAGCTCCTGGCCCGGCTGGGCCTGGGGAGCCGCAAGGAGGTGGGAAGGCTCGTCCGCTCCGGGAAGGTGCGGGTGGAGGGCAGGGAGGTCCTGGACCCTGGCTTCCACGTGCCGGAAGGGGCGGCCCTCGAGGTGGAAGGGAGGCCCCTTTCCCCCCGCCGCCACCTCCACCTCCTCCTCCACAAGCCCGCGGGGTACGTGACCAGCAGGAAGGAGGGCCCCTCTGTTTACGCCCTCCTCGAGGGCTTCCCCACCCGGGACCTCTCCCCGGTGGGCCGCCTGGACAAGGACACCGAGGGCCTCCTCCTCTTCACCACCCACGGGGAGCTCCTCCACCGCCTCACCCACCCCCGGCACAAGGTGGAGAAGCGCTACCTGGTCCACCTCCTCCACCCGGCCACGGAGGCGGACGTGCGGGCCTTCCAGGAGGGGGTTCTCCTGGATGGGCGAAAGACCCTTCCCGCGAAGCTTTTCCTGGGGGAGGACCCCACCTGGGTGGAGCTCACCCTCCTGGAGGGCCGCTTCCACCAGGTGAAGCGCATGTTCCAGGCCCGGGGCAACCGGGTCCTCTACCTGAAGCGCTTGAGCCTGGGGCCCCTCACCCTGGGGGACCTGCCCCTGGGGGCGGCCCGCTTCCTGACCCCGGAGGAGGAGAGGGCCCTATACCAGGCCGTGGGCTTGAGCGGGTGAAGGTTTCACAGGGTTTTCGCAAGGGGCGTGGTAGCCTCGCCCCTATGAGGTGGCTTCTTCTCCCCCTCTTTTTCCTGAGCGCGGTCCTGGGCCAGGGGGAGCCCCTGGAGGCCCTTCTGGTCCTCCAGGAAGAGGTCATAGAGGGGGGAGCGCTTCGCACCTACACGGGGGTCCAGCGCTACCCCGTGGCCTCGGAGGCGGAGCTTAGGGCCCTCCTGAAGAAGCTCTCCCGGGAGCCCCGCCCGCCCCGCTTTGTCTACGGGGAAGGGGGGTGGCGGGGCGTGGAGAAGAAGGGGCTCCTCTTTGACGAGAAGGAGGCCCTGGCCGCTTACCGGGAGGCCAGGGCGCAGGGAAGGCGGAGCTTCCGCCTGCCCGTGCGCTACATCCCTCCCACCCTGAGCCTCGAGGACCTCTACGCCCTGGGGGTGCGGGAGCACCTGGCCACGGGGGAGACGGACTTCCGGGGTTCCAGCCGGGCCAGGGTCCACAACCTCCTCCTGGCCAGCAGCCGGCTGGATGGCCTCCTCATCCCCCCGGGGGCCTTCTCCTTCAACCAGGCCCTGGGGCCCGTGACCGAGGAGGCGGGGTACCAGGAGGCCTTCGTGATCGTGGGGGACAGGACGGAGCAGGGAGTGGGAGGCGGGGTCTGCCAGGTCTCCACCACCCTCTTCAGGGCCTTCTTCTTCGCCGGGCTTCCCCTCCTGGAGCGCCACGCCCACAGCTACCAGGTGGCCTACTACAAGCCCACGGGGTTGGACGCCGCCGTCTTTCAGCCTCACAAGGACCTGAAGGTCCTGAACGACACCCCGGGGCACATCCTGGTCCAGCGCTCCGTGGTGGGGACCCGGCTCCGCTTCCACCTCTTCGGCACCAAGGACCGGGAGGTGCGCTGGGAGGGGCCCTTCATCACCGACCGCAAGCCCCCCCTTCCCCCTCGGGAAATCGTGGACCCCACCCTGCCCCCCGGGGCGCGCAAACAGGTGGATTTCGCCGCCGAGGGGGCCCGGGTGGAGTGGCGGCGCCTGGTCCGCTACCGGGACGGGAGGGTCCGGGAGGACCGGGTGGTGAGCGTCTACCGCCCCTGGGGGGCGGTCTACCTGGTGGGGCCTAGGCCGGAAGGAAAAGGACCACCGCCCGCTTCACGGGAAGGAGGCGGTGGGGCTCCCGCACCCACGCCGCCTCCCCAGGGCGGAGGTGCAGGTAGCGCCCCTCGGGGAGGTCCATGACCAGCTCCCCTTCCAAAAGGAGGTAAAAGGCGCTTTCCTCCCGCTCCTCCGGCCCCTCGAGGGCGTAGGCCTTCAGGGGGAGGCCGGGCACCGCCACCTCCCCCTCCCGGGCCAGGCGCAGGAGGTGGAGCTTCAGGCTCTCAGGCAGGGGCCACCTCCTTTTTAGCCCGCCCCTTGCGCATCCTGAGCTTGAAGAGAGCCCTCTTGGCCAGTCTGGCCTCCTCCTCGCTCAGGGGCTTGCCCTGGGCCAGGCCCTCGAGGGCCCGCCTTTCCGCCTGGGGAAGCTCGGGGAGGAAGGCCTGGAGCTCTTCCCAGTCCTTGGGGGGTGCTGGCGCTTTCTTCCCCCTGGCGGGCCTTTTGGGGCCGGTCTCCTTGGGTTTCGGCACCAGGGCGGGGTCGTGCTCCGGGCAGGCGGGGTTCATGCAGAGGGCCTTCTTGCCCTTCTCCACCAGGGGCCAGCCGCAGGCGGGGCAGGAGGCCTCCAGCAAGGGGTAGAAGGAGAGGAAGTCGCAGTCCCGGTTCTCGCACCTAAAGTAGGGCTTCCCCCGCTTGCTCCGCTTTTTAAGGACCCGCCCCCCGCACCTGGGGCAGGCGTGGCCCGTGGGGGCGCCGTCGTCCCGGGTGTAGTCGCACTCCGGGTAGCCCGAGCAGGCGATGAAGCTCCCGTACCGCCCTTCCTTCCTGAGAAGGGGGCGGCCGCATTTGGGGCAGGCCTCCCCGATGGGCTCGGCCTCCTTCTTTTCCAAGGGCTCGGTGTAGGTGCACTCCGGGTAGCCCGTGCACCCCAGGAACTGGCCGAAGCGGCTCACCTTGAGCTCCAGGGGGCGGCCACACTGGGGGCAGGTCTTCTTGGGCGCCTGGTTGAGCTCTTCCAGGAAGGGGGCGTAGAACTCCAGGACCACCTGGGGCCAGGGGGCCTTGCCCTCCTCCACCTGGTCCAGGCGGTCCTCCATGCGGGCGGTGAACCCGTAGGCCACCACCTGGGGGAAGTGGGCCTTGAGGTAGCGGACCACCTCCCGGCCCAAGGGGGTGGGGAGGAGGGCGCGGCCCCGGCGCTCCACGTACCCCCGCTTCTCCAGGGTCTCCAGGGTGGGGGCGTAGGTGGAGGGGCGGCCGATGCCCAGCTCCTCCATGGTCTTCACCAGGGTGGCGTCCGTGTAGCGGGGCGGGGGCTCCGTGCGGCGCTCCTCCGCCCTCACCTCCAGAAGCGCCGCCCTGGCCCCTGGGGAAAGGGCGGGCACGGGGGGCTCTTCCGCCTCCTCCCCCTCCCTTCCCCAGGCCTTCAGGTAGCCCTCAAACCGGAGGACCGAGCCCGAGGCCCGGAAGAGGAACCGGGGGCTTGGCCCCTCGTCCTGGAAGGCCACCACCGTCTGCTCGTAGAGGGCCTCCCGCATCTGGCTCGCCAGGAAGCGCCGCCAGATGAGGTCATAGAGGCGGTACTCCTCCTCGGAGAGGTACTTGCGCACCGCCTCGGGGGTGCGCCTGGGGTCCGTGGGGCGGATGGCCTCGTGGGCGTCCTGGACCCCCGCCTTGCGGTTCTTGTAGACCCTGGGGGCCTCGGGCAGGTACTCGGGACCGAAGACCTCGCCGATGACCGCCCGGGCCGCTTGCAGGGCCTCGGGGGCGATGCGCACCGAGTCCGTGCGCATGTAGGTGATGAGGCCCACCGTGCCCTCGGGGAGGTCCACCCCCTCGTAGAGGCGCTGGGCGATGCGCATGGTGCGGCTTGCGGTGTAGCCCAGGCGGCTAGAGGCCGCCTGCTGCAGGGTGGAGGTGGTGAAGGGGGGTGGGGGGGCCTTGCGGCGCTCTTTGGTCTCCACCTGGGCCACCCGGTAGGGAAGGCCCCTCGCCTCCTGGGCCAGGCGCTGGGCCTCCTCCTCCGTGGCGATGTGGAGCTTCCCCTCCTTCTCCCCCTGGCCCGCAAAGAGGCGCTTCCCCTCCACCTCGTAAAGGCTGGCGGAGACCTCCTTTCCTTCCGCCAGGAAGCGGCCAAAGAGGACGAAGTAGGTCTCCTCCCGGAAGGCCTCGATCTCCTCCTCCCGCTCCACCACGAGCCGCAAGGCCACGCTCTGGACCCGGCCGGCGGAGAGGGCCCGCTTGCGGAACGCCAGGGAGAGGAGGGGGGAGAGGTTGTAGCCCACCAGGCGGTCCAGGACCCGCCTGGCCTGCTGGGCGTCCACCAGGTTCTGGTTTATGGGCCTGGGGGAGGCCACCGCCTGCTTCACCACCCTGGGGGTGATCTCGTGGAACTCCACCCGGATGGGCTCCTTGGGGTCCCGCCCCAAAAGCCTGGCCACGTGCCAGCCGATGGCCTCCCCCTCCCGGTCGGGGTCGGTGGCGATGAGGAGCCTCTTGCCCTGGGCGGCCCGCTTCAGCTCCTCCACCACGGGCTTCTTGTCCTTCTTCACCTCGTAGGTGGGGGCGAAGTCCCGCTTTACATCCACCCCCAGGGTCCTTTCCGGGAGGTCGGCCACGTGGCCCTTGCTGGCCCGGACCTCGTAGCCGGGCCCCAGCATCTTCTGGATGCTTTTGGCCTTGGCGGGGGACTCCACCACCACCAAGGTGGCGGCCCGGCTCTCTTCCCCCTGGGTCTTGGGCTTCTTCGGCATCGCCCCCTATTTAGGGGGGTGGGCCGGGCCTTGTCAAGCCCGGTCCTTCCCTTTGAGGTCCACCCCGGGGTAGCTTCGGGGGAGGAGCTTCCGCTCCCAGGCGGCCTGGTAGAGCTCCTCCCTGAAGTCGGGGTGGGCGATGCCTATAAGGGCCAGGGCCCTTTCCCTCAAGGAGCGGCCGAAGAGCTCGGCCACGCCCCACTCGGTGACCACGTAGTGCACGTCCGCCCGGGTGGTGACCACCCCGGCCCCCGGCCTCAGGTAGGGGACGATGCGGCTGTGCCCCTTGGCGGTGGAGGGGAGGGCGATGATGGGCTTTCCCCCCTCGCTCCGGGCCGCTCCCCGGATGAAGTCCAGCTGCCCCCCGAAGCCCGAGTAGATGCGGGTGCCGATGGAGTCCGCCACCACCTGGCCCGTGAGGTCCACCTCTATGGCGGAGTTGATGGCCACCATCTTGCGGTTTTGGGCAATGACGAAGGGGTCGTTCACGTAGTCCGTGGGGTGGAGTTCAAAGAGGGGGTTGTCGTGGACGAAGCGGTAGAGGCGCTCCGAGCCCAGGACGAAGGTGCCCACGATCTTGCCCGGGTGGAGGGTCTTCTTGCTCCCGGTGATGAGGCCCTTCTCCAGGGCCTCCAGCACCCCGTCGGAGATCATCTCCGTGTGCACGCCCAGGTCGCGGCGGCCCTCGAGGCTGGCCAAGACGGCGTCCGGGATGGCCCCGATGCCCATCTGCAGGGTGGCCCCGTCCTCTATGAGGCCCGCCACGTGCTCCCCGATGCGCCTCTCCACCTCCCCGAAGCCCTCCCGCTTTAGCTCGGGCAGGGGGTAGTCCATCTCCACGATGGCGGTGAAGCGGGAGACGTGGACGAAGGTGTCCCCCAGGGTTCTCGGCATCCTGGGGTTCACCATGGCGATCACGATGGGGGCCGCTTCCAGAGCCGCCTTGGAGGCGATGACCTCCACCCCCAAAGAGCAGAAGCCGTGCTCGTCGGGGGGGGATAACTGGACGATGGCCGCGTCCAGGGGCAGGACCCGGCGCTTGAAGAGCCAGGGAACCTGGTGGAGCATGATGGGCACGTAGTCCGCCCGGCCCTGGTTCACCGCCTCCCGGTCGGCGGGGCCCACGAAGAGGGAGCGCCTGCGGAAGTGGCCCTCCATCTCGGGGCCGGCGAAGGGGTCGTGGCCCATCTGCAGGAGGTGGATGAGCTCCACCCCTTCCAGCTCCTCCTTGCGGGCCGCCAGGGCCTCGAGGAGGGGCGTGGGCGTGGCGGCGTTGCCAGAGACGAAGACCCGCATCCCCGAGCGGATCAGGGTGGCGGCGTCCTCGGGGGAGGTGAGCTTCTTGCGGTAGCTCATTCTAGGTGGCCTCCTTTCTGGCCCAGGGCCAGGTAGGCCCCCTGGCGCAGGGCGGGGACCTTCAGGGGGTCGTCTTCCATCTCCAGGAGGAAGGGGAGCAGGGTGGCGGTGAGGGCGTGGCTGGCGGTGCGGGGCACCAGGGCGGGGACGTTGGGGAGGCAGAAGTGGGTGATGCCCATCTCCTGGTAGATGCCCACCCGGCTGGTCTCGGCGATCCCCCCCTGGTCAATGGCGAAGTCCAGGAGGGCGCTCCCCGGGCGCATGCGGGCGAGGAGGTCGCGGGTGAGGAGGAGGGGGGTGCGCTCCCCGGGCACGGCCACCGCCCCCACCAAGACGTCGGCGAAGGCCACGTAGCGCTCCAGGCGGCTTTGGGTGATGAGGGCGGTCACCGCGTTCGGGGCCTCCTTGGCCGCCTCCTCTAAGGCGGTGAGGTCCTTGTCCAGGAGGTAGACCGAGGCCCCCGCTCCCAGGAAGGCCCGGGCGGCGGCCCGGCCCAAGACCCCCGCCCCCAGAATGACCACGTCGGCGGGGGGGATGCCGGGAAGGCCGGAGAGGAGGACCCCGGGCCCCAGGGGGGCCTCCAGAAGCCTCCCGGCGATCTGGGGGGCAAGCCTCCCGGCGATCTCGCTCATGGCCTTGAGGACGGGGCGCTTTTCCCCGTTTCCGATGAGCTCGTAGCCGATGGCGGTGATCCCCTTTTCCGCCATGGCCTCAATGAGCCCCGACTCCGCCGCCGCCAGGTGCAAAAAGCCCATGAGGGTGGCCTCGGGACGGAGGAGGGCGATCTCCTCGAGGGTGGGCCTGGCCACCTTCAGCACCACCTCGCCTCGGCCAAAGGCCTCCTCCCGGCTCACCAGCCGGGCCCCCGCCGCCTCGTAAAGGGCATCGGGAAAGCCCGCCCGCTCCCCAGCCCCCCGCTCCACGTAGACCCGGTGCCCCTGGGCGGTGAGCTCCCGCACCCCCTGGGGGGTGAGGGCCACCCGCCCTTCCCGCACCTCCTCCCCGAAGGGGGGGAGGGTTTTCAGCACCATGCGCTCCCTGGGTAGCCCGATGTCCATAACCGCCTCCCACCCTAGCCTAGGGGAAGCCTTGGGAGGCGAATGTCCCTTTTCTTTCTCATGACCCCTTCCCTTAGGCTTTTCCCGTGGAGGCCTTCGCCGACTGGCTCTTCGTGGTCCTCTGGCTCCTTGGGGTGCTCCTCACCTTCTTGCCCTTCGTTCCCGCCACCCTGGTCATCCTCCTGGCGGCCTTTTTGCACGAGCTTCTTCTGGGTTTCAGGGAGCTTTCCCTGGGGGTGTGGCTTCTCCTTGGGGTCCTGGCCCTGCTCGCCATGACCCTGGACAACCTGGCCACCCTCCTTGGGGCCAGGCGCTACGGGGCGGGGCGGGCGGGGCTTTGGGGGGCCTTTGTGGGGGGCCTTTTGGGCCTCTTCCTGGGGGTCCTTGGGGTGCTCCTCCTCCCCTTCCTCCTGGCCTGGCTCTTTGAGTACCTCTCGGGACGGAGGCCCGAGGAGGCCCTGAAGGCGGCCTGGGGGACCCTGGTGGGCCTCATGGGGGGCGTGGTGGCCAAGGTCCTGGTCCACCTGGCCATGGGGCTTTTGGTGGTGCGGGCCATCTTCGGGTAGGCTTAGGCCCATGGGCTTGGTCTTGGTAACCCGGGAGGGGTGCGGGCTTTGCGAGAAGGCGGAAAGAGCCCTCTGGACCCTGGGGGTGCCCTACGTGCGGCGGGACGTGGACCGGGAGCCCGAGCTTCGGCCTTACTCCTTTCGCGTGCCTGTTCTGCTTTGGGAAACGGGAGAGGTGCTCTTGGAGGGGGCTTTCGGCGAGAGGGAGCTTCTGAGCGTTATGGAAAGCATCTTGGGAGGTGAGGCGTGAACCCCACCATGATAGAGATCGGGCCCTGGCGCATCCAGTGGTACGGCTTTCTCCTCACCCTGGCCATCCTCATCGGCTTTGAGCTGGCTAAGCGCCGCCTGAAGGCCTGGGGGTTTGACCCGGAGCGGTTTGAAACCGTGGCCTTTTGGGCGGTGGTCTTCGGCGTGGTGGGGGCCAGGCTGGGCTACGTCCTCACCTCCCCCGGCTACTTCCTGAATAATCCCGTGGAGGTCCTCTACATCTGGCACGGGGGCCTCTCCTTCCACGGGGCCATCCTGGGCGGGGCCCTGGTCTTCCTCTACTACCACAAGAAAAGGGGCCACCCCCTCTGGCCCTACCTGGACGCCGCCACCCCGGGGGTGGCCCTGGGCATCATCGCCGGGCGCATCGGCAACTTGATGAACGGCTCCGACACCGTGGGGCGCCTCACCACCCTGCCCATCGGCTTCACCTGGCCGGAGTGGGCCAGGGGCTTCCCCGGGGTCTGCCCCGGGATTGACGACATCTCCCAGGTCTACCAGTGCCAGGAGCTTCTAAGGGGCCCGGTCCACCTCACCCAGATCTACGGGGCCCTGGTGGGGCTCATCCTCCTGCCC
>Ga0197142_1000934_pt1 | contig 27161 bp, 23 predicted proteins | sample GBS60_MetaG_FD_148614 | JGI IMG/M metagenome (GOLD analysis project Ga0197142, IMG submission 148614) | Sediment microbial communities from Great Boiling Springs, Gerlach, Nevada, United States - GBS 60_MetaG | ecosystem: Environmental > Aquatic > Thermal springs > Hot (42-90C) > Sediment... | reverse complement strand
TCAGGGACAAAGCCTACAATTTCTCCTGGTAAATCAATGTTTGTTTTGGAATCAAGCCCAAAGTTTTTTGCAGTATTGATAATAGAGGATGGTCCGATCTTATGCCCTAAGTTATAAAAATATACGTTACAACTTTGAGCAATTGCGTGAATCAAATCTAACTTACCATGGCCTTCTCTTTTGTGACAATAATAAATACTGTCTGGAACACCTTTTAAAGAAGATTCCAACTTCCAACTACCTGGACAATAATATGTTGTATTTTCGTTTATTTCTAAGGGATTCGAAAATTCTAATGCAGCAATCGCTGTAATTGTTTTAAATGTTGATGCTGGAGGAAATTTTGCTTGTATAGCTAAATTCAAAAATCCATTGAACTTAGATACAATTTTAATATGTTCATTTCTTTTAGGATTAGAAATATCGGATAAGAGATTTGGATCGAAAGAAGGGTAGGTAGCCAAAGCAAGTATTTCGCCTGTATTAGCTTTCATTACAATAACAGTTCCTCTTTTTTGTGTTTCGATCAGAGCTCTGTAGGCAATTAATTGTAAATTTTTTTCAATGTTAAGAACTAGATGATTCCCTTGTTGAGAATTTAATAATTGCTCTGTTTTATCAAAAATTTTATTCTGAATAATGATGCCATCTTTACCACGAATGTCTTTGTCAAAGTATGCTTCTAAACCATTCTTGCCAATGGTTTGATACATTTTTAAATCTTTTTCTGCAATTTCTTTTTTGCTTGGTGGACCTATATACCCACTAACATGCGCAAAAGAAGGTCCTAGAGGATAATATCTTATATGATTGTTTTCGAAATTGCCGTATATTTTATCTAATTGAAAAATAGCGATTCTTTCGTGCTCTTGACGAGAAACCTTTTCGATCAGAGTGATCTTTTCGTTCTTTTTTGCAAGAGATTTCCATGTATCTGCATCCATATATTGCGAATAATTACTACAATCCCTCCCCATAATTTTACAAAAATTTAGTAAATATTTTAAACCATTTTCATAAGAGCTGAAACGTGATGGATATATAACGAAATTTAAATAATTTATGTTATAAACTAATGGATCGTTTATGTTAAATTTTCTATCAAAAATAAATCCTCTTGGTGCAACTTTAAACTCTTCTCTACTTACAAATCTTTTGGATAATATTTTATTTTCTGCACCATTTATGATTTGTAATCTAAATAGTTGAAAAAAAAATATAAATAAAATTATAAAAAAAATTATATTTACAAAATATAAGCGATTTTTAAAGCGCTGTTCTAACTTGAATTCTGTCGAAGATGTCTTCATAATTTATAACTCGTTTTTATGATAAATCCATTTTAAAAGAAAAAACCAAACAGGTGCCAATATACTTGTGTATATCGACGGACCGATAAACGCGTAAGACTGATAAAATTCTTCGATAATTCCCATTGTTAACCAAATCATCAATCTTGTTAATAAACTTGTTATAAATGTTACAAAAATTATGGTTCTAATATTATCAATATCTAAATAGCGATTAATCTTTCCTAGAATAAAGCCCATAATTGGGTAGATAAGCGTATGGATTCCAATCAATTGAATGTATTCTGAATTGCTGGAATGGAAGTTTAGTAAAGTTGTATCTTCTAATAAACCACCAAAAAATCCTAACCATATCCCCCACATTTCGTTCGTTCTTAACGTAAAATAAATCAAAAATATCAATAAAAAATCTGGATAAATACTCCCCGTCCTTAAAAAGTCAAACTGCAAACTTAGAAAGTTGATATCTTTTAAGAAATAAGAGAAAATTAAGCCGATAAAGATAACTAAAATTTCAATTACCATAATAGTTCCTTAATATCTATTGAAAAGGATCATTGGGATTAAGTATTCTTTCTTTTATTTTTATAGGTTGTTCTGTTGATTTGTTATCTATTTCAATGGTTTTATCTGGTTTTTGTTGATGTTTAATTACATTTTGTTTTTCGCTTTTCGGTTTTTCGTTATTGTATTGATTTAGAAATTCTTCTGGAATATATTCTGTTATTATGGGTATGGGAAGATCATTTTTAACATTATCAGAAGCTAAGTAAGACCAACTTGATGGTTTTTTTAATATTACAATAACAAATTCTAATTTGTCTAATTCAATATAAGGTGTAACATATGCATAACCAAAACCATTTTCGTCAAAATTTCCTTTTTCTACGATTACACCTACGGGAATATTTTCGGGGAAAATACCATCATTGCCGCTTGTAACGACTCTTGAGTTCTTTATTTCTATGTAAGGGTCGCTAAAAAATTTATTATCTTTGTTTGATGCATAAGTAATATATTTAAGTCTGAGTTTTTTTAATGAATAGGAATTTCCTTGCAAAATAGCCCATTGATTCGTTGCATTAATTTTTACTCCTAATTCCATTTGTGGATGTTGAATGGGCTGTAAAATACTATGGGAGTTTTGAACAATAGCGGTAATACCTACTACGGAACGTATGGGTTGATTATTTTCGTCCGTTGTAAATGCAATGACAGGCATAAAGGGTTGAATTCCGTCTTTTTTTCCTTTGTTAATTATAATTCTGGGTGTAATAGAATTTAATCGAATTCCTAATACTTCTGCTTTGATTTCTGGATAATTGGTAAGTGGTGGGAGTTCTAACATTTGTTTTAATTTATGGTTTTCTTTTAGAAGAATTTCGTATTGTTCTTTTTGTAATTTATACTTTTCTATTTCTTCTAAGGATTTTTGGTATTTCTCTTTTAGTTCTGAATATTCAGAAATCCTTTCGATTACTACAAAAGGAAATTGAAAAATATTTTTGAACAAATAGTTTGTTTGTTCTGCAATTCTGTTAAAATAAATAGTACTCTGAGAAAAAGGATTTTTCTGCCAAATAATGCTTACAAGAGAAAAAACAATACAAAAGGTTAAACTAAAAGAGACTCTGTATTTACTTATATATTCCCAGAGCATAAATTAATATCTTTTGTTGATTAAATCTAAGCCTTTTATACGATGTATTTCTTCTAAATATCTTCCAGTACCTAATGCAACGCATATCAATGGGTTTTCTGCTCGAAAAACTGGAACACCTGTTTCTTTACTTATGTATTTATCTAATCCTTTTAGTAAACAACCACCACCACTTAAAACAATTCCTCTTTCTACAATATCTGCTGCTAGTTCTGGAGGAGTTTTTTCTAAAGTATTTTTGATTGCTTCTAAGATCATATCTACTGTTTCTTTTAGAGCTTCGCGTATTTCGTTGGAATCTATTTCTAATGTTCTAGGTAGACCACTGATAGCATCCCTACCTTTAATTTCCATCGTTTCTACATGTTTTTCTGGATAAGCATTTCCTAATTTGAATTTTATTTCTTCAGCTGTTCTTTCTCCTATAATAATATTATATTGAGTTCTTAAGTAACGTATTATTGCTTCGTCTAATTCGTCTCCACCAATACGTATAGAATCAGAAATCACCATTCCTCCCAAAGAAATTACAGCAATTTCTGTTGTTCCACCACCAATATCTACGATCATTGTACCAGCTGGTTCATCGATAGGTATGTTTGCACCAATTGCAGCAGCTAAAGCTTCTTCTATTAGATAAATTTCTCGAGCGCCAGCTTGTTCGGCAGATTCTCTAACAGCTCTTTTTTCTACTTCTGTGATTCCTGATGGGACACCAATCACTAATCGAGGTTTTACTAACGTGGTTCTTTTGTGTACTTTTTGGATAAAATAACGGATCATTTTTTCTACTGTTTCGAAATCTGCAATAACCCCATCCTTCATTGGACGAATTGCCATAATATCTCCTGGGGTTCTTCCTAACATTCTCTTTGCTTCGTGTCCAACAGCGAGAACTTTTCCCGTTGAGGATTGTACGGCTACTACCGATGGTTCATTTAAAACAATGCCCTGACCTTTTACATATACAAGGGTATTTGCAGTTCCTAAGTCAATCCCCATATCATTGGAAAATAAGCTATAAAATTTATCAAACATATTACACCCGGCTTATAAAAAATATTTTCAAATGGATAAAAAAAATTATGATAATAAAATGACAATCGAAATTAAAGGATTTTTTAAAATTTATTGAAATTTTAATATGACACTTTAATTTTTTCTTTGATTTTTTTGATTCTTTCTTTTACGAATTCATCTGGATGTTCTTGAAGAATTTTTTCTGTTTCGTTAATGTAATACTGAGCATAAAGATAATTTTTTTGTAAAAAATAGGTTTCTGTTAACAATCGAAGAAATTCCAAGTGTATCCATTTATCTTTATTTTTTTCGATTTGGGTATTGTATTTTTGGAATGTTTGGATTAAGTTAAAATAATCTTTTTTATAATAGTAAGTATTTGCTTCTATTAATAATTTTTCTGAGGGGTGAAAATCCCATGATGGTTTATTGTTAAAATAACTTTCAATTTTTTGTATATCTCCGAAATTGGAATTTAACACTAAATAAAACCATTCGTAGTACAGATTCAAAAAATCATTCGATTTTAAATTAATGATATTGATTTTTTTATAGTATGCTTTGGTTAATATTTTATTATTCAATATATCCGAAATTATGTCTATAAACTGAATATCTTGGTTATTTTCTTTGTCTATTGCAAGAAATTTTTTTGTATAAATTTGTAAATTTTTTATATCTTTTTCGTATTGAACTTTATCTTTTCTAATTGGAGGTAGGTCTCCTCTTAGAATTTCTTTAATTAAATGTTCCTTGGAAAATTCTAAATTGATTAAAATTCGGTAAAAATAAGATAAGGAGAGATAGTAATAAATATTGTTTAAATTGTTGGAAGTATTTTCTAAATATTTTAATAAATTAATATTATCGTTGATTTGATTATTTAATTGTTTTAGTTGTTCTACGTTAAGTTCATGGATTCGTTTTAGTTCCGATTCAATTTTTTGGTTTTTTGTTTGTATAAATTTTATATCTTCGGATAAAAACAAAGATCTTACAAATAAATAAATTTTGTGTTTTTCCTTGTAAATAAAATAACTTGCTGCCAAAATCATTAAAATAACAAAAAAAATTTTTAATAATATATTTTTTTTATTTTGCTTTTTTGTTTTTAAAACCTCAACTTGAATTAGCATTATGTCAAAAATAAATTGCAAAATTAGAAAGCAAATGAAAATTTACATAAATTGGCTTAATTCTTTTAGAAATTCTTTTAGTTCTTTGGTTTGGGTAGAAAAAAAATAATAATAGGGTTCGTTATTCTTTTTGGGAATAAAAATTGCGCATTCTTCACTAAATCGTATTTCCTGTAAGTTTTCGTAATTTAAATAAATTTTATTTTCGTCATAGTTTAGAATAAACGTATTAGTCTTCCATTCAATAGTAGCATTTCCTAATCGAATGAGGTTGCTTAAATACTCACTGGATGTTCTGTCTCTTTTTTCAATCAGAATGTATGTACTTCGAGAAGGATCATAATATAAATAACCTGTAAGAAATAAATCTAGGTTTGGTTCTTGAATTTTCTTTACGTTGTTATCCCATTCTTGTTTAGAGGTTGATGACTGAGTTGGTTTGAATAAGTTTGGAGATTGTATTTTATTTGATTGTAATGTTGATACTTTTGGTTTTGTTAATTCTATATTTTCTGGTTTTATCGATTCTTCAAATGCTGGTTGAATTTCTATGTTTTGATTTGTTGGAATTTCTATTTCATCAATTTCTTTTTTAGGTTTAAGTTCTTGATTTAGAGTTTCTAAATTTTTTTTTTCTTTATAAGATTCTTTTTTTGGTTCTGGTTTTGGATTGAATAATAATAAAATCGTATAGAGTAATAGAGAGAGCCCAATGAATAAAAACAGAAAACCTAAAATATACATATCTTTTTTATTTTCGGTTTGAAATTTTAAAAACAACAAAAAAAAAGGTACTTAATGAACAATATTTGGGATTTATTCAAAAAAATTGGTGCTGGTCTAATAGTATTGTTGTTGGTAATCATGTTGGCAATCACATTTTCAAGCCAACCGATCGACGAAATTGTATCTTTGATTTCTGGTACATCAAAAGCGGGTTCTTTCAACAATGAACCGATTCTTATTAAAGATTATATGTTTATTTACAATGAATGCGAAAATCAATTTCAAAGATATGGTCTTACAGAAATACCACCTTTTCTTTTGCAAAATTGTATTTTCGAAAATATTCAAAGCTTATATGTAAAACCTGTTATAGCAGATGATTTAGGCTTAAATGTTTCTAAGGAATCCATAGAAAAACAAGTAGCTGATTATGTTAAACAAATCTATCAAATCCAAAAAAATAGCAAACTAGAAGATGATGTTATCCCTATCGAAGAATTATACCAAAGAGAATTAAGTAGTTTGCCAATTTCTAAACGAATTGCTTTTATTAAAGCCAATATGGTAGATCAATTTTTGTTAAAGCCAATCCCTATTTCCAACGAAGACTGGAACATTTTACGATCTATTGAAAAAGATAGCATAGAATTAAACTTGGAATTGATTGCTTTTACAAATCAAGATTTATTAGATCGAATTCAAGTTAATGTATCTGAAGAAGAAATCCAAAAAAAATACGAAGAAGACAAATTATCCAACATAAGTAAAGAAGAAAATAAAACTTCTGAATATCCCAGTTATCAGGAACGATATAAGTTTATTAAAGAAAGCATACAAAACGAAAAGAAAAGAGCTATACTTTCGAGCATAAAAGAACAGTTATCTAAGATAAACCAAAAACCAAACGTGACTTTAAAAGAAATAGAAGATATTGTCAAAATAAAAGCTATTATTAAAACTGCTAATTTAAAGGAGTTAGATTCTCTTGTTGTAGGAAATAAAAATATCAACCTTTTACAGAATGAATTTTTAAAAGCCATTCTAGCAAACAATCAATCTATCATTGGTCCTATTCAAGATAAAGAAAACACAATTTACGTAAAATTAACGAAGATCCATTTAAGAAAAAATAATAAAGAAATTCAAATTAAAAAAGAATCTGTCGAAGAAAGATTGGCTTTTGTTTTTTATAATCATATCCTCGAGCAATACAGAAAAAGAGGAAATTTTCAGATCAAAGACCTTACTAAAAAGGAGAAATAAATTTCTATTCGTTTAAAACCGAAAATAAAAGGAGAGGGAGTTTTTGAAGGCAGAATATATAAATTGCTTTTTAGAAGCAGCAAACCTAGTTTTTACTGATTTACTTAAAGAAAAACTGATTCGAGGTAAAACCCAGATTTCTCCAAAGTTTTCGCCCAGTAGCACGTTTGACATTGCAATTTTGATTGGATTGGACGGTTCCGTAATGGGAAAAGTTCTCTATGCATTTCCAGAATATACGGCAAAAAAGATTTTTGAACAATTGATGGGAACTTACGAGGAAGAAATGTTTAAAAGAGAATTTAAAGATGTCTTAGGCGAAGTAGGAAATATGATCACGGGTAATGCAATGAACATTTTTTTAAATAAACAACAATTTATCGATGTTTCTGTACCAGAGGTAATTGATTTAAAAGAAAAGACCTTCCCAGTTTTTGATAGCCTTACTGTTCGATTAAATATGTATTCAAAATTAGGGATGATGGAAATTGATGTTACCTTAAAAGAAAAGGATTCTCAATTCTAAAAAATTTCAGTTATTTAAAAAAAATTGTGTACGAATTTTTCGAATAATACGATATAATAAATATCATTCGCGAAACTCCGTCGCTATTGGGGCTACTGCCCCTTTTTTTGTATGTTTTATTTGAAGATAATAAACATAATTTTCTAAGAATTTAAAAGAATCATCGATATAATCATAGAATTCTATTGCAATGTTAAAATCTTTTTCCGAAACAGTAAACATCCTTGTAATGATTCCTTCAAAATGTAATAACTGATTCATGATTTCTAATTCTATTTTTAAAAAATCATTATCGATTAAGAAATCATAGATGGTTTTAGAACTTATTTTTATCAATATTCCCGATAGGCTAATGTTCTTAACTAATGCTCTTGATTCTTTATAGTAGGATTGATAGAATATAATTCGATTCAATGTATAACTCAAAACTTTCGAAAGAATTGCAACTTTTATTGCATCGTCTAAAAAGATTCTTTTTCTTTCTATATAACTTGTTTCAAGATATATATATCCTATGATATTATCAAAACAAAATATAGGAGAAATAATATAGCTATTTTTTTGTTCTCTTATATCTTGATTTTGAATATTTTCGAAGAATTTAATCACATCGTCGTTGCTATGAGTTTTTAACATATTTTTATGTAATCGTTCAAAATTTGTAAGAATAGAAGAGTTGATGGGATAATAATAAGATGATAAATCATCAGTATTATCGATAAAAATTGTTTTTTTTATTGTAAGCATTTGTTTTATATGCCAATTTTCTTGTTTTTTGCTTTTATCGAAAATGTGAATATAATAATCAGTTGATATTTTTTGGATTTCTCCTAAAATAATTCTTAGAATAATTCCAAGGTTTGGTAAGTCCGACTGAAATTCTTGAATAATTTTTGGATAGTTTTGTAAGAAAATCTGTTCATATTCTTTTTCGGAAAAGAGGTTATTAAACAAAACATTTAAGTTTGCATATAAATTTTCGGGGAAAAATCTTGGATACTTTCTTTTCGATGTGTATTGGATATTTAAAGGCAAATAGAGGTATAAATAATCTTTTTCTACCTTATATAGGTTAACTTCGAATTCGTAATAAGTATTTAAAAAATTAAAAGAGATTCTACACCTTCGAAAAGAGGTTTCTTCGAACCCCACAACGTGGATTTTACAATAAAGGTCAAAAATATCTGCAACAAAACCAGTGTAGGTATCGATCAAATAATTAATAGTAATAGGGATTTTGTTTGACTTTAAATAATAAAAAATATGTCTAATTTCGTTTATGTTGGAACCTAATATTGTATGTTTTTCTGGTGGTTCATTTTCTTTGTTAAGAATTTTTAAAATTTCTTTTTTTAAATCATCTTCTATTTTTTGTGCAAGGAGTGATACATCCACATACTAATTTTCGTGTAACGTAGTTTTAAAATAAAATTTTTAACTATTTTTTTGATGTTTGATTTAAATATTCTATTGCATCTTGCACATTGGGTCGTATATCGAAAAGTATGTCCAATTTGGATAATTTTAATAATGCAAATAAGGATCGCGATAGGTTACATAATACTAAATGTCCTCCATATGCTTTAACATCTCTTAAAAAAGAGACTAATGCTCCTAACACAGAACTATCAAAATAATTGGTTTTTGCCAAATTCATAATGATTTTTTTGGGTTTATTGCTTATAGCCTCAGAAAGTTGATCTTTGAATTTTCTTGCAATAACCATATCAAGACGTTGTTCGGTTGTTTCTATTATCAATATATCATTTTCTTGTCTTGTTGTAAACATTTAAGAATCATATTAAAGAATGTATATTTTTTGTCAAATAGAATTAAAAAATTATGAAATAAAGAATATAGTTAAAAATTAATTATAAAAATTATATATTTTTATACAAAAAGTATTGCAAAAAATTCAAAATCTAAAATAAAGTATTTAGAAGGTTTAATTAATTCTATTTGTTTTTTAGTGTTAAAAATTCAAGAATTAGGACTGGGTGGGTGGGAAAAAAATATAAAGGGACCAAAAACGGAGAGAGTATATGAAATACAATATATATTTTTTTGGAAATGGCTACACAGATGCACCTAAAATCGATAAAATGATTCAAGGGGGGAAGGGAGCAAACCTTTTAAAAATGACTCAACTTGGTATACCAGTACCACCAGGAATTAATATACCAACAGAATATTGTTTTGAATATCTTAAGCAGGGAAAATTAACCGATGATTTTATGGAAAGTGTTTACGAAAAACTAAAATTAGTAGAACAAGCAACAGGACGAAAATTTGGCGATAAGAATAAACCTCTTCTGGTTTCTGTGCGTTCAGGTGCACCTGTTAGTATGCCTGGTATGATGGATACTATCTTGAATTTGGGATTAAACGAAGAAACTGCTATTGGTTTAATTCGAGAGACAAAAGATGAACGTTTTGTGTATGATTCTTACAGAAGGTTGATACAAATGTTTGGTGATGTAGTATTGGAGGTTAAACACGAAAAATTCGAGAAGGTATTAGAAGAGTACAAAAAAATTTCTAACGCTGCAAGTGATACAGACCTAAAACCACAAACACTTAGAGAAATTATCGCGTCTTATAAAAAAATTATCAAAGACGAAACAGGAAAAGATTTTCCAGAAGATCCTCACATTCAGTTAAAAATGGCAATAGAATCTGTTTTTCGTTCTTGGAATAACGAAAGAGCCATTATTTATAGAAAGATTCATAACATTCCAGAACATTATGGTACAGCAGTAAATATTCAATCGATGGTTTTTGGCAATATGGGAAATGATTCTGCAACGGGAGTATGCTTTACAAGAAATCCTTCCACTGGAGAAAAAAAGTTTTATGGAGAATTTTTAATAAATGCACAAGGAGAAGACGTAGTAGCAGGAATCAGAACGCCAGAAGATATATATAATTTAAACCAAATTATGCCAGAGGTGTTCGAAGAATTAATAAAAATAACAGAAAAATTAGAACAACACTTCCAAGACATGCAAGATATTGAATTTACCATAGAAAGAAAAAAACTCTATTTATTACAAACCAGAAGTGGAAAAAGAACCATTCGTGCTGCTTTAAAGATTGCTTGTGATATGGTAGATGAAGGACTAATTACACCAGATGTTGCTATTACCAGAGTTGATCCAGAATCATTACCATTCGTCATGGCCCCCGTTTTTGATCCAGAAGATTTGATTAAAGCGAAAGAAAATGGAAATTTTCTTACAAAAGGTTTGAATGCAGGTCCAGGTGCAGCAAGTGGAAAAATTGTTTTAACTAGCGAAAAAGCAGTGGAATTAGCAGAAAAAGGAGAAGATGTTCTCTTAGTTCGATTAGAAACAAGTCCTGATGACATAAAAGGAATGCAGTTTTCAAAAGGAATTCTAACTGCGAGAGGTGGTATGACCTCCCATGCTGCTGTGGTTGCAAGAGCAATGAATAAACCATGTGTTGTTGGTTGCTATAACATGAATGTATACGAAAATCATATCGAAATTTTAACAAACGATGGAAGAAGACTCTGTATAAAAGAAGAAATGGAACTCTCGATTGATGGAACCACAGGAGAAGTTATATTGGGCAGATTAAAGACAATTCCATCCGAAGTAATTCGCGCTATGAAAGGAGAAATCAAACCAGATAATTCTGAAATTGCAAGAAATTTTATTCGAATTATGGAATGGGCTGATCAATACCGTAAAATTGGTATTAGAGCGAATGCAGATACACCAGAAGATGCAAGAATGGCGCGTATTTTTGGAGCAAAAGGAATTGGCTTATGTAGAACAGAGCATATGTTTTTTGGGGATAAACGACTTCCCTTAATGCAAAAAATGATTTTATCTAAAACAACTATAGAAAGAAAAGAAATCTTAAAAGAATTAAAGAATTTCCAAGTAGAAGATTTTATTGCTATTTTTACAGAAATGAATGGCTATCCTGTAACCATTCGTTTATTAGATCCTCCCCTACATGAATTTTTACCACATACCGAAGAAGATGCAGAGCGTTTATCTAGACAAATTGGATTACCCAAAGAAGAAGTCTTACAAAGATCCGAAGAACTAAAAGAAGCAAACCCTATGTTAGGTCATAGAGGTTGTAGGCTAGGAATTTCTTATCCAGAGATTACCGAAATGCAAGTAGAAGCGATGGTAGAAGCAGCCATCCATTGTAAACAAAAAGGTATAGATGTTCATCTAGAAATTATGGTGCCATTAGTGGGACATAAGAAGGAGCTGGCTTTACAAAAAGAAGTGATTGTAAACACAGCAAATCGAATCATGAATCAGTACAATCAAACCATCGAATATTCTGTTGGAACTATGATAGAAGTACCAAGGGCAGCAATCAAAGCAGACGAAATTGCTGAAGAAGCAGATTTTTTTAGTTTTGGTACTAATGACTTAACACAGATGACATTGGGATTCTCTCGAGATGATGCGGAAAGTTTTTTACAAGATTATTTAAGATTAGGAATTTACGAAAGAAATCCTTTCCAAAGTATTGATCAAGAGGGGGTAGGTTTTTTGGTTCAGGAGGCTGTAAAAAAAGGTAAGAGTAAAAAAAATCATTTAAAATGTGGTGTTTGTGGTGAGCATGGAGGAGATGCAGAAAGTGTATATTTTTTTACCAAGGTTGGATTGGATTATGTAAGTGCATCACCTTATAGAATACCCATTTCTCGTTTGGCTGGTGCAATTGCTTCTGTGAAGAATTAAAAAAATTTTTCTAAAAACTAAATTTTATTTATTTTTTTTCGATAATAATAATATGGACGTATCAAGAATTAACAATACTGCTTCTGCTGGTATAGATTTAACCATCAAATCAGCAGAAACAGTCAATCAAATCAATCAGATGATAGTGGATAAAAATCAAGAAGTAGATAATAAAATGATTCGAGTTAATGTAGAGCAAAAATTAGAGGATCTAAAAAAAGAAGGAATTGCTCAAAATATCGATATCTTAGCATAATTTCGTAGCAGGTTGCTAAGGCAATCTGCTCTCTTCTCCTAAATAAATATAATTCAATAAATTTATCAATTTTTTTAAATTTTTCAAATCTCTTTAAATATTCCTTGACTTACTAAATGTAATAAATTTTTTAAAACAACAAATCTTATCACTCTACAAAGAGGTAAAATATGTCATTCAAAGAACTAACGAAATCCCAAATAAAATCGAAAAAAGGTACATTTACTTATTATAGCTTGCCTAAAATAGGCGAAGATTTAAAAAAAGATATATCCAAAATACCTTACTCTATAAGAGTGTTATTGGAATCAGCATTGAGAAATATAGATAATTATGTATTAAAAGACGATGATGTTATACAATTAGTGAATTATAATCCAAAACAACCACCAACAGTTGAATTTCCTTTTAAACCTGGTAGAGTTATCTTACAAGATTTTACTGGGGTACCTTGCGTTGTAGATTTAGCGGCACTCCGTAGTGCGATGATAAGAATGAAGGGAGATCCATCCAGAATTAATCCATTAGTTCGCGTAGATTTAGTAATCGATCATAGTGTACAAGTAGATTATTTTGGAAGTGATGAGGCTCTAAGAAAAAATATGGAATTGGAATTCGAGAGAAATAAAGAACGTTATGAATTTTTAAAATGGGGACAACAAGCATTCAATAATTTTGGAATTGTTCCTCCTGGTGCAGGTATTGTGCATCAAGTTAATCTTGAATATTTGGCTAGTGTTGTATTAACTAAAGATGGAGAAGCATACCCCGATAGTCTTGTTGGAACGGATTCTCATACAACTATGATTAATGGATTAGGCATATTAGGCTGGGGCGTTGGTGGAATCGAAGCAGAAGCTGTGATGTTAGGACAGCCATTATATATGCTTATCCCAGAAGTAATTGGAGTAAGAATTAAAGGAGAATTGCGCGAAGGTGTGAATGCAACGGATTTAGTTTTAACTGTAACAGAATTATTAAGAAAAAAAGGTGTAGTAGGAAAGTTTGTAGAATTTTTTGGTCCAGGATTAGATTACTTAACATTAGCAGATAGAGCAACGATTGCAAACATGGCTCCTGAATATGGCGCAACGACAGGATTTTTCCCTGTTGATAACGAAACATTGGATTATTTAAGAAAGACAGGTCGTTCCGAAGAACTAATTGATTTAGTTGAACAATATTATAAAGAACAAGGAATGTTTAGGACAAAAGATTCCATCGAACCAGAATATACAGATGTATTAGAATTGGATCTTTCCACCATAGAGCCTTCTGTTGCTGGTCCCAAAAGACCTCAGGATAGAATTCCTTTGACTAACTTAAAGCAAAAATGGAATACCTTACTAACAACACCAATAAAACAAGGTGGTTATGAATTAAATCCAGAACGTTTAAACGATAAAGCACACATAAAAAACGGATACGAAGCAGAATTACATCATGGAGATATTGTAATTGCAGCAATCACTTCTTGTACAAATACATCCAATCCAGCAGTTTTGATTGGTGCAGGTTTGTTGGCAAAAAAAGCAGTAGAAAAAGGTTTAAAAACGAAACCTTATGTTAAAACCAGTTTAGCCCCAGGTTCTCGTGTCGTGGCAGAATATCTAGAAAAAGCTGGTTTAATGGATGCTTTAAAACAATTGGGATTCCATATCGTAGGTTATGGTTGTACTACTTGTATTGGTAATTCTGGTCCACTTCCAGAAAATGTGATTAAAGCTATAAACGAAGGAAATTTGATTGTTTCTGCAATTCTTTCCGGTAATAGAAATTTCGAAGGAAGAATTTCTCCCCAAGCAAAAGCAAACTTTTTAGCAAGTCCACCGCTAGTTGTGGCTTATGCAATTGCAGGAACCATCAATCTTGATCCATATAATGAACCTATTGGCAAAGATAAAAACGGAAACGACGTTTTCTTAAAAGATATATGGCCTTCTTCGAAAGAAATTTTTGATATTATGTCAAAAGTAATTACACCAGAGATGTTCAAAGAAAAATACAGTAATATTCATAATATTAATGAAATGTGGAATCAAATTCCAGCACCAACAGGTTTATTGTACCAATGGGACGAAAACTCTACCTACATACAAGAACCTCCATTTTTTAAAGATATGTCATTAGATGTTCCGCCATTAAAAGACATTGTAAACGCACGTTGTTTAGTAAAAGTAGGAGATTCAATTACAACAGATCATATTAGTCCAGCTGGTTCAATACCTGTAAATTCCCCAGCAGGTCAATATTTAATTTCTAAAGGTGTAAAACCAGAAGATTTTAATTCTTATGGAGCACGTCGTGGAAACGATCAAGTAATGACTAGAGGAACGTTTGCTAACATTCGCCTAAGAAATCAGCTAGTAGATAAAGAAGGTGGTTATACTCTACATCTTCCATCGGGAGAATTGATGACTATCTACGATGCAAGCGTAAAATACATAAAAGAAAATATACCTTTAATTGTGTTAGCTGGTAAAGAATATGGGACAGGTTCATCTCGAGACTGGGCTGCAAAAGGAACCTATCTTCTAGGTATAAAAGCAGTAATTGCACAAAGCTACGAAAGAATCCATCGTTCGAATTTAGTAGGAATGGGTGTATTACCATTACAATTCTTAGAAGGGGAATCTCACGAAACATTAGGTCTAACTGGTAAAGAAGTTTATAGTATACATGGAATTCATGATGACATGAAACCTAACGAAATCTTAACCGTGAAAGCAGATGATAAAGAATTTAAAGTAATTTGTAGGTTAGATAACCAAGTCGAAATAGATTATTACAAAAATGGTGGAATCTTACACACTGTATTAAGAAAATTTATTAAGGGCGAAGCATAAAGATTTTACGTTAAGAGCTGTATACTGGCTCTTAACGTTTTAATGCATAATTTTTTTTTATTACGTCATAAAATAGTTTACATAAACATAGCAAATAAATTTTTTTACACATTATCTAAAATTAAAATGAAAAAATTCTAGAAAAAAAGAGGTAGAAAATGGCAAATCCAAATCCAGCGTTTAAATTAAGAAAAGAAGGAAAACTAAAAGAAGCTGAAAAGGTAGCAAGAGAATACCTAGAAAAAGAACCTGATAATGAATGGAATAAAAAGGCATTAGGTTGGGTTATTTTCGAAAAGTTAAAAAATGCTTTAAAAAAACAACGACGCTTGAATAAATGGAATAAATTTTCTATTAAAGAGTTTTTAAAGTTGAATATTCCTACTCCAGATATATTATATACAAATATTCTAAAAGTATTAATTCGCTTCTACAAAAAAGGGGATAATTCTGCTTTATACCAAATTTACAATTTTCTAAAAAATTTCACCATAGAGAGCATTTTTAAAGCAGAAGATTTCTTAAGAAGAAGAAAAGGTAGAATTCAGGCAAATTCTCTTGTTGAATCCATTGCAAGTGCGCTGGCTCATCATGCACTTAACATGAAGGATGTAGAGGCATTGGAATTTACATTAAATTGGTTGGAGCAAATCGAGATAAAATTTCCCGATAATTTAAACCTACCATATTATAGAGCAAGAATCCTAATAGAGTTAAATCAACCAGATAAAGCAATCCCTATTTTGCAAAAATTAACTGCAATCAAAAATGATTGGCATTTATGGGGTTATTTGGGGGTTGCTTACGAAAAGATCGACTCACAAAAAGCATTGGCATATTTATGTAAAGCAGTCATTACTCCCAAAGATCCCTATCTAACTGTAAGATTTAGAATCTCCTTAGCGAAAACCTTATTTCAGTTGGGTAAATATCAAGAAGGTTCTAGTGAAATCAAATATGTTTCTAAACTTTTAGAAATAAGAAAACTACCACCCAAAGAAGAATTAGAAGAATTAAAAAAAGATCCAAATTTTAAACCAGATGCACCAGAAGTTTTACCACAATCATTCTACGAAGAACATGCTAAAACTGTACAACCAGATTATAGCCATCTAGATTTAGTTCATGGTGTTGTAGTAGATGTAAATCCAGAAAAGAAAAAAACAGCATTTGTGGAAAATGGTATTATTTATTTAGCAGATTGGAATCTTTTCCCAGAATTAGAAAGTGTTCAAAAAGGCCAAAAAGTAGATGTAAGAGTTCTTAAAAGAAAAAACTATTTTGGTATCGTAAAAAAAGTAGAAAAAATTCATTCTTTTAATCCAGAAGAATTCCCATTAATTATTGGTGTTTGGACAAGAGATCAACAAAATAAAGAGCGTGGTTTCTTTTATTCTGCAAATTACAAAAGAATTCCAATCTCTGCAAAAGAAGTAGAAGGTCTTAATGATGATATAAACGATATCGTTATAGGTGTAAGGTTATTTACCTATCGTTCTTTCGAAAGAAAAAGATGGAAGAATAAAGAACTTTATTTTAATCCAAAGGTAATGAAGGAAAAAGAATCCGAGATTATTACTACTACAAAGGCAAAAATTAAGTATGTAGACCCCGAAAAAAAATATTATATTGCAGAAAACGAAAATCAAGAACAAGTTTTTATTCCTGGTCAGGTGATGAATCAGGATGCAATGGAAGGATACGAATTTGAGTTCGAAGTTTATGAAGGATTCGATAGAAAGAAAAAAAATCGTTCTTTTAGAGCACTAAAAGTAATTAAAAAACTATCACCATCAACTTAATCTATTTTAAGGCAGGTTGATTACCTGCCACTAATATTTTTTTAAAGGTTTCGTAAGATTTGTCTTTAGCAACTTTCCAATTAGGGATTTTATATTGATTTAAAACGCACAAAACCTTCAAAGATTTTCTTTTTAAAATACCACAAAACCAAGCAGAGCCATTCCATGTTCCACTTTTACCATAATATGTTATTCCTAATTCATTTCTTTTTATTGTTTCTAGTGCAAATTTAGAAAAATCCCGTTCATCAAGGGATAGTTTTTTAAACCAATTTAGAATTTCTTCAGGAAAAAATTTTAATTTACCTCCATAAAGATAACTAAAATCATCTGTAAAATTGTTTTCCTTAATTGGATACAAATAGTTTTTAAGGTATTGATTAATAAATAAAATAAATCTTTTTTTATTTATTTTTTTAATTAAATGTACAAAATATTCATTATCAGAAACGAACATTTTATCTTGAATCATGTTTATATCTTTTTTATCGAGAATGTTATAATGATAACCGCTCATTACAAGAAAGATTTTAAAAATCGAACCAGAAGAGTGTTTCGTTTTTAATAATTCTTCTGGGCAGGAAAAATTATCTTGCCATTGTTTTGTGTTAAAATCGTAAGAAGATGATAGAATACATTCACTATAAATTGAACTAAGTAAAAAAAAATAAAGAAATATGATTCTGTAAAGCATGTTATAAAAGTATTTTACGAATATTTTTGTAAATTAAAATTACAAAAAATTATTGAATGATAAAATAGAGAAAGTTTTGTTGCTTTTATTAATGAATTCACTGTCTAAATATAGGGAACAAATCGATAAAATCGATAAACAAATTGTCGAACTAATTTTAAAACGTTCTGAATTAGCATCAGAAATTGGTAAAATAAAAAAAGAAAATAATCTACCTATTTATAAACCAGAAAGGGAAGTAAAAATATACGAAAACATAAAAAAATTATATCACGAGTTTTATAAAAACAAAAAATTAGAAAATAAATTTCCCATAGAATCGTTGATTTATATCTACAGAGAATTGATGTCTGGAACAATTCAAATGGAAGGAGGAATTAAAGTAGGTTATTTAGGACCACCAGGTTCCTTTTCTCATTCTGCGGTTCAACAACGATTTGGTAAATCCATCGAAGCAATTCCTTATAATAGCATTAGAGATATTTTTAGAGAGGTAGAATTAGGCGAAAAGATCCGCTATGGTGTTGTTCCTGTAGAAAATACTATTGGAGGAACAGTAGGAAATACCCTTGACGAAATAATTACTTCCACATTGTCTATATATGCAGAAATTTATGTAAAGATTTCTCAGAATTTACTCGCAAAAAAAGAAATTCCATTAGAGAAAATCAATCGTATTTATACAATCAGTATTGCAAAAGAACAATGTATGAATTGGCTTTCTTCCAATTTAGATATAAAAAAGGTTGAATTTATTGAAACCACAAGTACAGCAGCAGCCGCAAAATTAGTAGCAGAGAAAGGAGATGGCGTTGCAATCGGAAGTGAACTTTCAGCAGAACTCTACAATTTAAAAATTCTTTATAGAAATATACAAGATACATCGAATAACATTACGCGATTTTGGGTATTATCAAATCAATCATCAACAGAGATAACGGGAAACGATAAAACATCTATCGTAGTTGGTGTTCACGATAAACCTGGTAGTTTATACTCGATCCTTGAACCATTCTACAAAGCGAAAATCAATTTAACCAAGATAGAATCGCGAAGAACAAAAAGAATTTATGGCGAATACAATTTTTTTATTGATTTTGAAGGGCATCAAAAAGATTCAAAAATCGAAAAGATCCTAAAAACGATCGAAAAAAGATCCTCATTTTTAAGAGTATTAGGTTCATATCCCCAAGGAATAAAAGATCTATGATAGAAAACCTTCAACATGTTTGTATATATGGTATGGGATTGATGGGAACCTCATTGGCATATAGTCTAAAAAATCATAAAAAATTTAAAGGAAAAATTTCTGGAGTTGTAAGATCAGAAAAAAGCCAAAAATGGATAAAAGATCAACACTTAGCAGATGAAGTCTATTTATCAACAGATGGTTTAGTAAAATCTAACGTAATGGATTCTGATTTTTTGATCATAGGTTTACCTGTATTAGACACGATTGATTTAATCCAACAACTGATAGATTGGAAGTATGATGGGATAGTTACAGATATGTGTTCTACGCGTTTTGTATTAGAAGAACAAGTTAGAAAACTTCAAAAAATTTATCCTTTAAGATTTATTGGTGCACATCCTATGTGTGGTTCAGAGGTATCTGGTCCCGAAGGTTTTGTAAAAGATTTATACAAAAATAAACTCTGCATTATCATCGATCGTTTAAAAGAAGAAGATTTGCCAGACAGAAACAAAAACGATTTAGAAAAAGTAATAGAATTTTGGAAAGAAATTGGAATGCATATCTTTTTATTAGATGCCCAAATTCATGATTATATCGTATCTTATTTAAGTCATGCACCGCATATATTATCGAGTATATTAGCTACAATCATTGGTAGAAAAGATATTATTATTAAAAAAAATTTAGAGGCAACAGTACCAATTTTAGGTGGTGGTTTAAAGGATATGATAAGAATAGCGGGTTCCAACCCGAAAATGTGGTATGATATAATCGAAACTAACAAAAAAAATATCCTTTCTGCCTTAAAAGATTATCAAGAAGAGCTCAATCATATAATTGATGTATTAAGTAGTAACGAAGATATAGAAACTTTCTGGTATGAGTGGCAAAATCAATCAAAAAAATACAAAGATAGTATTTATGGAAAACCAAAAGAATAATTATCTACACAAAGTAATTACCTTAGATGGACCAGCAGGTTCTGGTAAAAGTACTGTTGCAAAAATGTTAGCAGAAGAGATGGGATATTACCATGCAGATTCGGGCGCAATCTATCGTGCATATACCTTTGCTGTAATTCAGGAAATAGGACTATTAGAAAGTCCAGAAATTTTTGGTGATGTATTTATAAAAAGTAATATAAACATAGAAAAATTTCCTATTGATGTATACTTTAAAGATAAAATCCAAATCATCGAATTTAAAAAACAAATCATCAACGATTTTTTAAGAACAAGAGAATTGACAGAGCGAATCAAATACATTGCAGACAACATAAACGTTCGAAAAAAAGTAAATTCTATTTTAAGAGATTTAGCAAATCAATACCCCTTAGTTGTTGATGGAAGGGATATGGGAACAGAAGTATTTCCAGAATCATCCTATAAATTCTATCTTGATGCAAGTATAGAAGTGCGTGCTCAACGTAGGTTAGAAGAATATCTACAAAATAAAAATAGTCATGGAATTCTTCTAGAAGATATAAAGAAAGAAATACAACAAAGAGATGAATACGATAAAAGAAGAAAAATTGGAGCTTTAAAAATTCCTAGTGATGCAATAATTATTGACACTTCTAACTTGACAAGAAATATGGTATTAAATTTAATATTAGCATATTTACAAAAGAAATTTTAGGATTATTTTATAATCTTAAAATTTAAAGTTTTAGGATAAAATATGGTTCAAGGAATAAGTATGACAACACCCACACCTTTCGATGAAATTCAACAAGAACAAGAAGACTTCGAAAAGATCTTACAAGAATCCATCACTGAACAATTTGAACTTAGTAAGTTTAGTAAAGGGGATATTGTAGAAGCAACAGTTTTGGATGTCACAGAGAACGAAGTCTATTTAGATTTAGGTCAAAAACAAGAAGGAATTTGTCAACTTAGTGAATTCGAAGAGAAACCTGTTATAGGTAATGTGGTTAAGGTTGTAGTTATTAGAGGTGGTGGAATCGAAGGGAATTCTCTTGTTTCCAGAAGAGAAGCTGCTCGAAGAGAAGGGTGGGAAAAAATCCAGGAAGCATATAACAATCAACTTCCATTAAGTGGAAGGGTAAGTACTATATTAGATAACAACAAAGGATATTTAGTAGATTTTTATGATTTACAATTGTTTTTACCAAAATCGCAAGTAGGTGTTAAAATAAGAAATCGTTTACCAAACTTAAAAGTTGGAGATATAATCGATTTTAAAGTGTTGAGTATTGACGAAAAAAGGAAATCAGCGATCATATCGAGGAAAAAAATCCAAGAAGATATCAATCAAGAAAAATGGGATAAATTCCTTTCAAAATACAAAGAAGGTGATATAGTAGAAGGAGTTATAACAAAAATCGTCTCTTATGGACTTTTTGTTCGAGTCGATGATTTAGATGGTCTTGTTCACCAAAATGATATTAGTTGGAAAAATAATTTTCCTTTTAGAAAATATTATAATAAAGGAGATAAAGTAAGTGTAAAAATTTTATCGATAAACCCCGAAGAAAATCGAATTTCCTTAGGTATTAAGCAGCTTACAGAAGATCCTTGGGAATGGGCTAAACGAGAACTACATGCAGGGGATATCATAACTGGAACTGTTACAGATATTAAAGATTATGGTGCTTTTTTAGAAATACGTGAAGGATTAGAAGGGTTGATCCATAATACAGAAATCAGTTGGTCTAATAAACAAGTACATCCCAAAAGTGTGTTAAAAAAAGGTCAAGAAATAGATGTAAAAATCTTGAGTATTGATCCCGAAAATAAAAGAATATCTTTAAGCTATAAGCAAGCGAAAGAAAATCCATGGCAAAAAGCAAAAGAAATTCTTAAAGTTGGAGAAGTTCGCGAAGGTAAAATTACTGGCGTTGTTCAATATGGTGCATTTGTAGAGATTTTTGATGAAGTTGAAGGATTAATCCATGTAAAAGATTATAGTTGGGACGAAAAGCCCAATAAAGACATGTTAAAAAAAGGTGATATTGTTAAGTTTAAAATATTAGCTATTGATGTAGATAATAGAAAAATCTCTTGTGGAATCAAACAATTAGAATTAAGCCCTTACGAAAAATTAGCACAAAAATATAAAAGAGGCGATATTCTTTCAGGTAAGATAACAGGCATTTCTGATTTTGGAATTTTCGTAGATATTGGAGATGGATTCGAAGGATTGGTTCATAAATCCAAAATTCCATTAAAGAAAGACGAGAAATTAGAAGATAAATATAAAGTTGGTGACGAAGTAAAAACTGTTTTACTAAAAATAGATCCTGAAAAAGAAAAAATATCTTTATCAATCAAAGATTACGAAAAAAGAAAGGAAAAAGAAATCGTAAAACAATATCTAAAAGAAGATGTAGGCTCATATACATTAGGTTCTATTCTAAAAGAAAATTTAGAGGATGAATAATGGCTCAGAGAAGGATTCTACGAAAAAAAACAGTAGAGAAATCTAAAAAAATCTCCGAAGAAATTTACGATCCATTTGCAAATTTCGAAGGCAATAAATACGAACTTTTTGTTGCTAAAACATTTTATTACATCAGAAATAATTTAAAAACTTTTTTAATGGTATTTTCAACGATCGTTTTAGTGATAATCTCTTTTTTGTTTTATCATATCTACATAGAAAACCTAGAAAAAAAAGCATTATTAAAATTTGAAGAATTAGAAAAAAATCCAATATTAAAACCTGGTAATGCAGATTTAAATACTGCTATATTAAAATTAGATGATTACATAAAAGAATTTGATTTGGATTCTGCAAAAAAAAGAGCAATCATAAAAAAAATCGAATTGTATGAATTTAATAAAGATTACGAAAATGTAGCAATTCAGTACGAAGAATTGGCAAAACTAGTAAAGTACCCTGAATTAAAAATAGCATATCTCTATAAATCGGCAATTTATTTCGAAAACGAAAAAAAATATAGTAGAGCATTATCAAACTTAGAAGAAATTTCGAAATATAATATCACAGAATCTTTGATTTTATCCAATATATTATATGCACAAGTACGTAATTTATATTTTCTTGGAAAAAAAGAAGATGCAAAACGATTAGCAGAAAAGTCCTTAGAAATCGATAGCAGTAATAATCCAGAGATAAAAAATATTCAATTAAGGTTATTAGCATTTCTTTTAGTAAATAATGTCAAATAATAGCGATATATTAACTATTGCATTGCCAGCTGGTAGAATGTCCGAAGAAGCCATTGATTTTTTGAACCGCACTAAGTATCTTAACATCCAATTGCCTAATACAAGAGAATTAACCTTTTATGAAGAAAAAAGTAATATTCGTTTTTTATTAGTGAGAAATCAAGATATACCATTAGTTGTATTACATGGCGGTGCTAACATAGGTATTTGTGGTAGGGATATCTTATACGAAAATAGTTACGATTTAACATTTCCTATTTCTTTACCATTTGGCTTTTGTAGACTATCACTTGCAATACCAGAAAGTATAAATACAAATCAATTTTTTTCTAAATCACATATAAGAGTTGTAACAAAGTATCCGAACTTAGCAAAAGAATATTTTTTTAAAAAAGGTATAAACGCAGAAATTGTTAAGTTACATGGTTCAATTGAACTTGGGCCTATATTGGGTATTGCAGATTGTATTGTAGATTTAGTAAGTACAGGTAGAACATTAAAAGAAAATAACTTAAAAGAAGTCGAAGTTCTTTTGGAATCTTCTGCAACTCTAATTCTTAACAGGGCTTCTTATTATATTTTTCACAGTAGAATCCAAGAATTGATTAAAATCATACAAAAAAATATAAATTGATGAATATAATATTTTTTGATGGTGATTGTGGATTATGTAATAATACCGTACAGTGGATTTTAAAAAACGATAAAAAAAATCTATTTTTCTTTTCTTCTTTGAATAGCAATTTCGCAAAAAATTTTATTTTTTCTAAAATTGATAAACAGTTGATTCCAGATTCCATCGTTTTTTACACAGAAGATAAAATTTATTTTGAATACGAAGCTATTATTGAGATATTATCTTTGATGTTCCCTTGGCTAAATTTAATTAAAAGAATTTTAAAAATTTCTTTATTAATTTTAATTGGTAACTTTTTTTATCGAATTATTGCAAAATACCGAAAAAAACTTTTTAGCCCCAAATGCATATTGGTAAGAGGAAGTATTTACGAAAATCGGTTTTTATATTAGTATTCTTTTTTTATGTTAAGAATAAAATTTTTAGTAGTTTGATTATTATTGTTATCATAAGCTGTAATGGTAATTGTATTGATTCCTTCTTCGTAATCGAAAGCTTTTAACTTTAAAAAATTTTTATGGTAAATATGATTAAATTTATAAATTCCATTTAATTTTAAACCATCACTTGTATTTTCTAAATAATCAAAAGTAATTGTTCCTTTATCGATGATTTTGTTATTCTGAAAGTGATACTCGATTTTATAAGGCATTCTTCGGATATTTTTTATTTTTCCAGAATCATAAACTTTGATATATAAAGGTCTTTGTTGAGTTAATCGAATATGATTTTCTTTATCGGGAATTATCGTAGTTATACTTTCTTTTTCTTTGTCTATAATAATAATATTTAATGACTCTATGACTGGTGGTATATCGTCGATTTCTTTCGATAAAACCATAAAAGGATTGATGATTTTTTTTCCGTAATCTTGTAAGATAAAAAAATGTAGGTGTGCTCCCATAGATCTACCTGTATTTCCTGTAAGAGCAAAGCTTTCGTTTTTAGAGATATAAAATTTATTATCTGGTATAAAAAATCTTTTTAAATGATAATATCCACTCCAATATCCATTGCCATGATCCAACCACAGTTGATTTCCAGAACCGTTTGGAAATCTATTTATAGACAAAAACATGCTATGAAAATCTAAATAGAGTATTTTGCTATCCTGTATGGGGAATATGGGCAAATCTTCGCCACCAATGTCAATTCCAGCATGGAAATGATCGTTTCGAGATTCTCCAAAAGTAGAAGTTATAAGAAGATTTTCTTTGTAGATATCTATAGGCCAAATGAATTCTTTTGCAATTAAATTCATCGAAAAAAAAACGTAGAGAAAAAATATGTACATCTTCATTATGACTTTATTAAGAAACTATGTTTGTGTTGTAAATAAAAATTTCCCATAATAACAAATAAGCTAAAAAAAAATATTGATATTTTATGATAATTTTAGAAAAGGACATATAGAGGATTTCTATGAATAAAAAGATTAATATTTCTCAGTTCGCATTGATGAATTTATTGTTTAGTGCTTTTTTGATCGGTACTTTTATTAGCCCTTTAATCTATTCGGGAATTAAAAAACACATTACATTAAAAAGTATCCAAACAGATGCAGATCCCTTATCAGAATCGGAGCAAATTTCTGCTATCGAATTGCAAAAAGCATTTATAAATGTTTATAAAAAAGTCCAACCATCTGTTGTATATATTAAAACCAATATGCTTGTAAGACCACATGCGTGGATTGATTTTTATCATCAGGTAGAAGGTGCTGGATCTGGTGTTATAATAGATAAAGAAGGATTTATAGTCACCAATAGTCATGTGGTAAAAGGAGCAACCAACATAGAAGTTTATTTTAGCGATAACACAAGAGCAATAGCCAAATTGATTGGTAGAGACGAAAATTCTGACATTGCCTTGATCAAAGTGCCACCTTCAGAAAAATTACAGCCTGCAGTATTAGGAGATTCCGATAAAGTTCAGCCAGGACAAATTGTTTTTGCCTTAGGTTCTCCTTATGGACTTGCTAGTACTTTTACCATGGGAATTGTTTCTGCGGTTACGCGATATATTGATAGTTCTAAATATTCGCGTATACAAACCGATGCTTCGATTAATCCAGGAAATTCAGGCGGACCATTAATCAATCTATACGGAGAAGTGGTGGGAATAAATCAATCTATTATTTCGCCAGATGGTAGAGGAGGAAGTGTAGGAATTGGTTTTGCTATTCCGATTAACGAAATCAAAGAAACGATACAACTATTAAAAAAAGAAAAAAGGATTATTGGTAAAGCAGCGTTAGGCGTAAGTGTTTCTGATGTTAACGAAAGTTTAAAAGAATATTTGGGAATTCCGAAAAATCAAAACGGGGTTATTGTTCGTTTTGTTGTGCCAGGTTCAGCAGCAGAAAGAGCTGGCTTACAAGAAAATGATTTTATCTATAAATTTAACGATCAAAACATTGAATCCCAAGAAGATTTAGTAAAAGCGGTCCAAAAAGCTGGAGTAGGTGCAGAAGTAGAAATCTATGTTATACGTAAGGGCAATAAAATAAAACTAAAAGCAAAGATCGGCGAAGATACATCAGAATAACATGTTAACAAAAGAAAATGGAATTCATTTTAAAACGATTTCTTCTACCAATCAATATTTATTAGAAAATCAATTACCCCATGGCACATTTGTAATTGCAGAAACTCAAAGCCATGGGAGAGGAAGACACAATAGAAAATGGTATGATGTTCCAGAAGCAACATTTTTATTTTCTGTTGTTTTATATTATAAAAATCATTTAGAAAGATTAAGCTATCTATCTCTAATAACTGCTTTATGTGTGATAGAAGCAATTCATCAAATGATAAGAGATTTAAGTCTTCCAGAAAAAAAGCTTTTTATAAAATGGCCTAATGATGTGTTGCTGTTACAAAATAATACCATTGGAAAAGTGGCTGGTATATTGATCGAAACTATTTATAATTCAGAACAATACAAAGTTGTAATAGGCATTGGATTAAATTGGAAAGGGATACCTTTAATCGATGATAAAATAAAATTTCCACCTATTGCTTTATTTAATGTAGATTTCGAAAAATCACCATCATTTTTTATTGATTATTTGTTGAATAAATTTAATGAATTTTCTATCGAAAATCCTTATGATTTTATTTCTTATAAAAGTTTAATTAATAAATATCATTTTTTAATACATAAAAAAATTAGATATAGAGAAAATCAATATTTAGTAGAAA
>Ga0197142_1000933_pt1 | contig 27211 bp, 22 predicted proteins | sample GBS60_MetaG_FD_148614 | JGI IMG/M metagenome (GOLD analysis project Ga0197142, IMG submission 148614) | Sediment microbial communities from Great Boiling Springs, Gerlach, Nevada, United States - GBS 60_MetaG | ecosystem: Environmental > Aquatic > Thermal springs > Hot (42-90C) > Sediment... | reverse complement strand
CGCGGACATGGCTTACGCACTGCGTTCAGGTCGCAAGCATAGGGCTAATGGGGAGATGGCTTACCACGTCTTGGATATCATGCACGCCTTCCACGACGCCTCTGATCAAAACAAGCACATAACGCTGGAATCTACCTGTGAGCGTCCTGCTCCGCTGCCTATGGGACTTAGGCACGGAACGCTGGATGAATAAGCTGGCAATTCGGCGCTAAGTCAGTCAGACTTAGCGCCGAAACTTTCTCCAACTAGTTCGATTTCGCAATTGATTGAAACGAAAACCAAACAAGATACTAATCGGTTTCGACTCGTGCTCGATCTCTGATAGCCTCTGCGTCGATAGCGTAGAGTGCGTTGTAGAGTTCAACGTGGAATGTGCCGGGTCTGTCGCCGGACGCCTGAGCGGCCAGTTCGCCGGCTATACCGAACGCAACAAGTCCGCCGACCGCTGCTGTAAACGGATCACTATCTACAGCGGCAAACGATCCGATCATGACGCTGGACATGCATCCTGTTCCTACAACTTTGCCGAGAAGAGGGTGGCCATTGTTAATCCGAGCTATCCGCCTTCCGTCGCTAACCACATCTACGGGTCCGGTTATGGCCACCGTACAACCATAATCAGACGCGAAGCGCTGAGCAATTTCTTCGAAAGGCGCAGAGGCTGAAATCGACTCGACACCTCGAACCTCGGATGCGATACCTGCAAGAGTGGCTACCTCGCCCGCATTGCCTCTTACAATTGATACGCGCACACTTGTAAGTAGCCGCCGACTAGAGTCAGTCCGGAGTTTTGTAGCGCCCGCACCAACTGGATCTAGTATTACCGGAATGCCAAGCTCGTTTGCTCGCTTGCCAGCAAGCTCCATAGCCTGAATCCAATCCGGTTGGAGTGTGCCGATATTGAGAACGAGTGCTCCGGCGATTGCAGCCATTTCTTCTACCTCTTCGGCTGCATGCGACATTATCGGCAGTGCACCAAGACACAAAATAGCATTTGCGGTTTCGTTCATTACAACAAAATTGGTTATGTTGTGTATAAGAGGACGCTTCTCGCGAATAGCCTCAAGATCCGAACAGATGGTTTCCGTGATGTTCATTTTCTAACTTATGCCTCCTTGTTGGATTTAACCGACTTATTGACTTAGAGCGCACGCTATTTTTCACTCAGCAAGAGCAACCATCCCTTACCGGGCTCCACTTTAATATCGTTTGACCACTGCAGCTCTTGGGCCTCTTGGAATCCCGGAATATCAGGGGCTGAAAGATTAGCCTTGCGCGGATCTATTCCTAGCAAATTCCAGTTGATTTCGAGTTTTACATTTACTGGTTCTTTTGCCCAGCTTGCTATGGAAATAAGTGCGGCTCCTTGTTTTGAATATACGGTGGCTAAAACTTCTTTGTTATTTGTTTTGATCGGACAATCCTTCGCCCAGTAGCCGATCATTTTAGCTTCTTGGATACCGAATTGGTCCCAAAGCTTCCAGATTTGCTGCCAATCATAATTGCCTATGCCATATCGACCCGTCATTCCGTAGAGCATTCCGCGCCACGGATTTCCACCGTTATGTAGCATTTCACCGAAAAGACCAAACGGAATACCGGAAACTTCCACAAGCCAATACTCGGGAGGTTCGTTTTCGTAGTCGTACATTTCTCCAAACCAAAGACTATCTATATAGGGAAAATGCTCTGCATACTTACACGCAGGGCTAATACGCCAGTCTTGGTAGACGTATTCGTTGCATGAGTGGAGGTCGATCAGACTGCCAGGCCGGATGTGGTCCATTACACGCCTCAGTCGCTTCATAACATTCCGGTCGTATCCGATGCCATCCAGGTAGATTCCGTCAATTTGGACGTTCCTAAGCAACCAAGCAAGACCCTCTAGGTAGTAATTGTGCCAACGGGAAAGACCAGTAGTGGCAATAGCAGCATCCGTATTGGTGTCCGAGAGCGGTTGGAGCCTTGTTGGCGTATAATGGTCTACGAGATGTTCTTGAAGCCAAGAGTACCCCCCGCCAGAACCGTCGAGGAAGATCTCACTGCCAAGACTTCTCAACGCCCACATTTCAGCGACATGATTCGATAACTCGCGCACGGTGTAGTATATTTTGACCTTTAAGTTCTTTTCATGTGCCTTTCTAACATATTCGGAAAGCTTATCGACAGCAACAAATGGATAGTTTATATAAGGATTGCATTCATTTGCATGATGTATATTGATGATGTTAGCGCCCACGGCTGTTGCCGTCTCGACGGGTCCGTAAGCGTGATAGTAGCGCTGATTCCAGTGTGCCGGGTCGAGTGGTTTGACCGGCGTAATAAGCAGACCGAAGCAAAACTCAACACTTTCGCCTTCTTTTAGATTTCTCTCGCCGCTGTAGGCGCGAATTACTACCGCATTTTCCTCTTCGGTTACCGTGCAACCGCCCTTCCCGCCGTTAGCCCATGACTCAGGTAGACCTGACTCGCGCAAGTTTTGGATATCCCAAGTATCCTTAGAGCCTTTGAGCTTGCAGTAAAGCCCGGCGTCGGTATCGCCAATCCAGATCATGTTGTTGGCGCGGTCGATATCCCACGTCCATTTCCATTCTTGCGGTCGATAGCCGCCTTTACAACCCATGCCCATCATATAAATCGCGACTTCACGTTTTATCGGAATTTCGAGCCGGATATCCTTGACCTTGGTTGCTTTGGTTGTCGTAAGCAGCAGCCGGAAATCAGTATAGCCGTCAAAATCGGTTTTTGAGATGCATGAAAGCTTGAATGGCCCACGCCAGCTGCCCGACTCGCGTATAATTTCGGTCTTTGTGCTCTTAACGAGTCTGGCCTGGCTTGTCGATGACCAACGAATTGGACCTTCATCAGTTTCCAATACGAATTCGATCGGCCTAGCAAGAATTTCTCGGCCGTTGCTCACCATTTTTTCTGGCAGACCGGTGCGAGCGAACCGAATTCTACGTCCTAGAAATTTCACGTCGTCGTTAAATGCTTCGATTGGTGTATAAGGAGCGACCAGTTCATCTTCAAGGCCGATGGTCGAATTTAGCCACCTAAGTCGCGATAGTCGCCAGAGTTCGGAATCTCCGCGGTCTTCCAACATCTGATCGATAATTTTAATTGAAAGCTCAACACGCGTCTCAGGCAAGCCGCTGGGCTTGATCACCAACGCCCCAACATATTCGCCAGGTTCGGCATCACTAGGAATCTGCAGGCCAAACCACAGTGCACGAACTTTCCCTAGTTCAACAGAGAACTTCCGTCGGAACGGTCTGCCGAGCCAATCTGTTCCGCCAAGGTTGAAGCAGGTAAAAGCGGAAGCCGGTATTTCAGTTTTGCCTGAAATTGATCGTAGGCCACTGCAGCTAACTGCAACATCTTCAACGGCATGTCTGGCTGCCCATACGCCAATCTGGAAAACATAGTATTCGTTTCTTGCAGCCTCACCTGTAAAATGGTTCGACGGCCCTCTTTCTGTCCATCTTTTGGGAAGAAAGTCTGCCATTTTTACTGGATGTGTTCTATCCTCAGGGAAAAGCAAATAGCTCTTCAGAGGATTTCGTTTTAGAAGATCATCCACCTCGGCGCGAGTCGCTATGATCTCCATTGGATCGAAACGATCGAATTCGGTGCGAGCTTGAATCTCAACCAGTTTCGCCTCCAAGAGTGATTTCCATCTGTCTGCGCGAACGTTGCGTTCGAGCCAATCGTTATTGGCGGTTGATTCGGGTTGCAAATAGAGCATATAGTATATGTCGTAGTCGCCGGGGTCGTTTGGCTGGAACACGATTTCGCCGTATTCGCGATTGATAGCAACTACGGCAACGTTAGTGATTCGTTTGCCAGTTGCGCTTTCAACGACGACAATGCCGCGATCTTGAGGAGTTGCATCGCGACGTCGCCAAGTTATGTGAGCACGAACTGCATCTGTACGAGTTTCAACTCGTATGCGCGCGCGATGATTGCCCATGCTCTCAGGCCAAGACGCTACGCCGTATTTTACTTCTTCAGAATGGGCGGTTACGCAAAAAACGCACGCAAGCACAATTGTTGAAGTAAGTATGGATATCCGATTAATCGGGGAATCTTTCATTTAAGGCTGCCTCCATCGTGAGTCGAGATGTTCAACTGACGTGTTCGATACAACGGGTCGGCAATCCTGTTTGCGTTGACTTTGCATGCTTGGCTGTCTAACATGTTGAGCGAAAACGCATGGTGGTGAGAAAAGGTGAATGAACAAAACATTCGCTCTTCCGAAGAGATTCCCAGTGAAGTTATCGCTGAGGTCCAAGACCTGCGGCGTAGAATCGATCGCGCTAACTTCCTCTATTATGTCAAAAACCAACCAGAAATATCGGACGCCGAATATGATCGGCTAATGCGACGCCTGGAAGAATTGGAGGCGAAATATCCCGCCCTAGTGACTTCGGATTCACCCACGCAGCGAGTTGGAGCGGCGCCGCAGACGGAGTTCGGTGTGTTCGAGCACCGTGTACCGATGCTTAGTTTGGCAAACGCATTCAACGAAGAGGAACTTCGTGCATTCGACGAACGATCCAAACGCTTTGCGGGCATAAGAAAAGATGAAGACATAGAATACGTATGCGAACTCAAGTTCGACGGGCTGGCGGTATCGCTTACCTATGTTAATGGCATATATACGGCGGGAGCTACGCGGGGAGACGGATACCGCGGCGAAAACGTCACCGAGAACTTGCGCACCATAAAAAGTATACCTATGAACCTTCGACATACTAAACGCGAAGCGCCTGAAGTAAAGCCAATACCTTCGTTTATGGAAGTGCGTGGCGAAGTGATTCTTACACACGTCGAATTCCAGCGAATCAACGAAGAGCGCGAGTTGACTGGAGAACCAACGTTTGCGAATCCCCGAAATGCAGCAGCAGGCTCAGTCAGACAGCTTGATCCTCGAGTTACTGCTAAGCGTAACCTTACCATGTTCTGCTACGGTGTTGGTGCCTATGAAGGGGTAGACTTTGAAACCCATTACGAAATCCTGGTCGCACTAGGTGATTGGGGGTTCAAGGTGAATCCTAACTTTAAGGTCTGTCGGAACATTGACGAGGTGGTCGAGTATATACGCGAATGGGAGACTAAGAAAGAAGAACTGGAATATGATATTGACGGTATGGTTGTGAAAGCCAACTCACTAGCGCTGCAGAGCCGATTGGGTTATGTGGCTCGAAGTCCGCGATGGGCAATAGCGTATAAGTATCCAGCGCATCAGGCAACGACTAAGGTGATCAATATTCGAGTGCAGGTAGGAAGAACTGGTGCGCTAACGCCGGTTGCCGATTTGGAACCGGTAGAGGTCGGCGGAGTTACCGTGTCTAGAGCCACGCTGCATAACGAAGACGAAATTCGGCGCAAGGATGTGCGGATTGGAGACACCGTTGTGGTTCAGCGCGCGGGCGAGGTTATCCCTGAGATCGTTGAAGTCGTCAAGGAAAAACGCACCGGGGCTGAGATAGAGTTCCGTATGCCGGATAATTGTCCAGTGTGTGGGGCGAGAGTCGAAAGACCCGAAGGCGAGGCCGTTGCTCGTTGCGTCGGGATTGCATGCCCTGCTCAGATCAGAGAGCGTATAATACATTTTGCCTCTAGAGCGGCAATGGATATAGAACACGTTGGGCCGGCGCTAGTGGATCAGTTAATAGAGAAAGGGCTCGTGCACGATCCGGCGGACTTATACTATTTGAAAAAAGATGATCTGGCCAAGCTGGAGCGGATGGCTGAGAAGTCCGCATCGAACGTTATCAACGCGATAGAAGCAAGCAAAGGCAGACCTCTTTCCAGACTGATCAACGCATTGGGTATTAGGCATGTTGGAGAACGGACCGCAGAAGTTCTGGCGGACCGTTTTGGAAGCTTAGATGCCCTTATTAATGCTAATGAAGAGGAGCTTGCAGCTATTCCGGGCATCGGACCGGTGGTCGCTGCAAGCATCGCCAGGTTCTTTTCCGAACCGGAGAACCTTGAAGTTTTGCAGAAACTAAAAGAAGCGGGCGTTGCTCCGAAAGCTGAAGCGCGACGTGAAACCGCAGCTTTCGCTGGCAAAACGGTCGTGTTCACAGGCGGCCTCGAAAGTATGACGCGTGAACAAGCAGAAGCGCTTGTGAGGAAACTTGGAGCAAATCCCTCTTCGTCAGTTTCAAAGAACACCGATCTAGTGGTAGCGGGCGAGAAGGCCGGCTCGAAGCTCGAAAAGGCTAGACAACTTGGAGTTAAGGTAATCTCGGAGACCGAGTTCGTCGATCTTCTCAAAGAATCAGGAGTCGAAGTTGTCAAATAATACGATAGGCAATGAGATGAATAAATGGCGTTTCGTACGCTGGTGGCCAGTAGTGTTGTGGATGGTATTGATTTTTGTTGCTTCATCGATGCCCACGAGGCTACCTACTCCAGGCTTGGAAGGTTTTCGCTGGGATGACAAGTTTCAACATGCACTAGCCTATGCAATACTAGCGGCGCTTGCGTGGCGCGCGTTTGAAAACAACAGACCGCGATGGTGGTTGGTGTGCGTAAGCATTATCTTTGCCGTTGCCTACGCCGCGTTAGACGAATGTCATCAAGCTCTTGTGCCAACGAGAGAGTGCAGCCTATCTGATTGGAGCATGGATGCATTTGGCGCGGCAGCGGCGGCTCTGGTATTGAATTTTCTGAAGAAGGGAGGCGATTAATTTGGCGGACAATCAGGAGACAGAAAAGACCTACGAAGTGAAAGATAAGAGGCGGATAAACCCTGACGGAACGATCAGAGAAGGTGTAGAAGAGCAAACTGAAGCCAGAGCTCAGGAGCCTGGTGAGGCAACCAAAGCAAGTGCCCAGGAATCTAAGGAAAAAGCAGAGGAAGCTGGCGAATTGCCAGTGGCATCCGTCTACGATATTCTGCAATTTGTTGTTGGAATGCTTTCAGAACAAGCTTGGCAAAAAATGGGTCTACGTCTGGCACCCGGACAGAAAGAAATGACAAAAGACATGACTCAAGCAAAACTGGCTATAGATACGATTGCCTTCATAGTGGATAAATTGCATCCACATGTCGGTGAAAACGAGCGTAAGGCACTCCGGGGACTGTTGAGCGATTTGCAACTAAACTTTGTCAGACAAAGTCAATAGTCCTAACGTTTTCGCGATAGCCTAGTTAGACAATGGCATAGCTTATAACCGTTGAAGTCAAGGGGAGCGTCAAGAAAACTGAAAACTGCCTTGCTACGGTATTGGCGATGCTTGAGCATTCACCAGACGGCGCTCCCCTGCTACGGTATCTAGCTTGCCCATAACGGTTACTCGATCTCCAATGCTAAGCGACGAGTTCAAATCTACCCGTATGCCGGATACGTCATCATCCGCCGATACATAGAAGCAATCCTCAAAAACGGCAGTAACTACAGCATTAGATAATATCACAGCCGCCCCGTCTGCATAACCTTTAGCCTCGGCTGTTGAGCGCACCGGAGTGCCGATCATAATGCCGTTCGAAGTACCGACTGCTCCCCAAGTTCCCGCCCCGTTTTGGGCTTTTACCGAGACATAAATCATCGTTCCAGGCATTTGCTCCGGTATCGTCAACGTGATATCGTTGACATTGGTTTGGTTCCATCCTAGGATCTGTGTTCCTCCGGGCGTGGTTCCGATTGCATATTGATAGGCCAAAATACCGCTGTCCGGATCTTCGGCGGTCCAGGATGCATGAATCTGAGTCGGTGACGGGGTGTTATCGCCATCGTCGGTAACGATTGGCTGTGAAGGACTCGTCATATCAAGATAGTATGGTCCAAGATCTAGGGTACCGTTTGGTATATGCTCATCGTTGTAGCCTATTAGATGTAGGTAATAAGGCTGAGGACCGGATTCGGCGTTGAGAGTTAGTGTTGAAGTAAGCCAGGTATATTCGCCGCCTGTCCAAGTGTGCACAGGGTTTGTATCCCACCAATAGGCATAATAGTTAACTGTACCGGTCCCAAAATTGCCCGCAGATTGGAAGACAAATGGATTAGTAGTGTGCCATACGCCTGCAGGTTTGTTGCACGTTATTGTTGCAGATGTAGGCGGCAACGAAAGAGTATACCTACTAACACTTGCGGAATTGCCGGATCTGTTGCCTGATGTATCGAATGCAGATACTGAGTAAGTGTAGCGTTTGTTTGGTATCAAGTCTTGATCGACGAACGAATTTGTCGATGATATACCGACTACACTTCCATCACGATAAATTCGATAACCGGCGACTCCGATGTTGTCAGTGGACGGATTCCACGTCAGAGATATTTGTTCGTGTGATATTGCCTGCGCTTGAAGGCCGGTAGGGACAGTTGGGGCTATCGTCTCGGGTTGGAACTGGAATCTTACAGCGTCCGCCTTTACAAAGTAGCCTCCTAATTCTGCTTCATTGCTGATCACCACGCTACCAGATGTGCCCGCAGCAAACGGTTTTGTCGCAATATGATACCAAGTAGAAGTATTTATAGACTGGTTGATCAAATAAGTCTCTGACCCACCGTTGTAGTTTATAGTATGCCTAACCTGGGTGTAGCTGTTGCTCATCGGAGGATACCAAACGCTGACTTTGTAATCTCCCGCTAAGGGTATGTTAGGTGCATAGGTAGCTGTGCGAACCGGTGTTGTTTTGGTAGAGACATAACGGTAGTTTGTGCCGTAAAACCCCGAACCTGTAGTTATTGTGCCCCATGTGCCGGAGAAAGTTGCCTGCGGGTTGTCAACAATGATGTCTGGGAATTGCGGCATGGTAACAAAGGCATATATATCAGACATCGCAAGCGGTATGGTCCCAGTTCGCGAGACGACGCGGAAATAATAAGCAGTTTGTGGCTGGAGTCCGGTAATGGTAACTGAATGATTCTGCACCATAGCAGAATCTTCGACAGTGCTCAGTGAGCACGTTCTATCTGTGCCGTAGTATACCTGACTGGTGCTTGGAATATTCGTATTCCAAGTAACAGTGACGCTGGATGAGGTTTCACCGGATGTCTGCACGTTGCTGAAAGTAATTCCGCCTTTGTTTAGGTCGAAATCCTGAGTCGAGACCTGTCCAACCGTAACGGATACTTGTTTGGTTTCGGAACCGTAGCCTACCTTGCTTGCAGTTAAGTTATAAGTGCCTGGAGGAACGTCAATAAAGGCATAAAATCCCGTGCCGTCCGTGTACATAGTTCGATTGACTGGGCCTGTGAGCTGAACAAAGGCATGGTCCATCCATATTCCGCCATAGTGCACTGTACCTTTAATATGTCCCTTTGTAGGTGCGGTCTTCCACGGCATATCGGGGATGCTTACGCGCGATGGACATATCTGTCCGAGGCAGCTAGTACCTCCAGACCAATAGGAAAACTGCGCGAAACCATAGGCCCTTGGAGTTGAGCAACCTGGTTCTCGTATCTTGCCCACCTGTTCTTGAATACACCAGCATTCTTTACCGGTTGCGCTGTATCCGATTGCGGCCGCTCTGTTGTACTGATGATTGAGTATAAAACAATTCCAGGTATCGTATTGTCCCCTGCCACAGTCATAGTAGTTCATCGGGATGTTGAGGTCTAGTATTCCCTCTTCCATCCATGCTCTCCAATCCTGAAACTTCAAGCGGTAGGCTTGGCTGTTGGGCCAGTTTTCGTCGCCGGAAACAGGTGGATCACCGGTGAAAACAGCCGCGGAGACTTTTATATTCGGCTTAACCGCGATTGCGTTGGCGTAAATCTTTCTGACAAGGTTCGTAACTTGGTCTCTGCGCCATTGAGACCATAAGGCACTATCGTAGGCAGTGCTTGCTCCGGGGTTAATTGCTAAGAACCGGCTTATGCTAGTTTCGTTGTAACCCCAATGCTGACCGGCATACCGGATGAGGTCAAGATGAATGCCGTCTACATCGTATCGATTTACCACATCCATTACCACATTGTAGGTGAATTCCTCTGCTTCCGGATGCCCTGGATCGAGCCAATAATCGGTACCGCTGTAGGTATTGCCTGTGTCGTCCTTAGATAGATACTCAGGATGTTTGTTGTAAATATGATTCGGGTCGGTAGGTACCGACGTGGCGATAGCCAGCGTGGCAAAATAGCAATGAACCTCTATTCTTGGCGTACCACCATGAGCCTTCTGAATAAGATAGGCCAATGCATCAAAGTTTGTATTAGCATCCGGTGCCCACGGTTCGTAGGACGACGGATAATACGTATCTCCTCTGCGGCGCATCTGGACCATAACGGCGTTCAGATTAGCATTTCTGACGGCCTGCAGCAGAGCATCAACATCATTTGGCGTCTTAAAGCCTGGATGCCAGGCATCGACCCACAGCGCCCTGAACTCCGGTGCGCCAACTGGGTAAGCATAGCACTCGCCTGCAGCAGTCATAGCAAGCAAGATTACAGTGTATAACAAAAGCCTCTTAAGCATCGCAAACTCCGGTTCTCAGTCAGTATACTCGTACATCTTGTACGCCTCGCGTACGTATCACCCGCGTGCCGGACTCCATACCAGCAACGCCGATAACACCGACGAAAGCGTTGTAAGGTGGGACTACTTCAGAGTAAACCTTAGCTGTTGCGCCGGAACAGTCGAAAATTACAAAGTAGCCAGTTCCGCTTTCTAAGATTCGGCCGGTCGCTCGCACTCTGCCGCCGATTTGAAACCTGGATGCCAAGCATCAACTCAATATGCTCTGAACTCCGGCGTTTGTGCATAGCATGGGTACCGTAACACGCATACGGTAAATAAAATTGAAAGCATCAGCGTCTTGCTAAGCCTAAAAGACAACATTGCCATCAACTGACTCCTCCTAGTGTACGGGACGTCACACTTGGAGGAATGCAAAACGCCATGCCCGTAAAAGCGACCAAAGCTCTCCCCCCTCCAAACAGCATCTTACCCCCGGTTTTTTGCGATTGTCAATGGGTATTTGCTGCGCTGGGTATAGGTTTCAGAGTGATAGGTGATCAAGCTGCCTAAGTACATAGTCACGCACCTGGTGAGGCGGCATAGGCGCGTTGATTATTTTCCCTTTCTCCATTAGAGGACGCAGGAGCTTTGTTCGTTTGCCTCCGCAAGGACATGCAAGGTCGGATTCATTATGGGACCAAGGTACCAATACGGTGTCGAAGCACTGTTCACATCGCAGGATTTGCTTTCGACCAGACTTCTTACCACGCTTAGCAATTGGTACTCCTTCTATCTCAACGATGTCGAGTGCGAAATCAATAGTTTTCGCGTTTGAAATCGTCGTGCCCACACCGTAGCCATCTGCGACCGGATTCAGTTCCAGAATCGCCTGCTCGTCGATTCCCCCGCTGACAAAGATCTTTACATCACGATAACCTCTGATATCTAATTCCCATCTAACCTCTTCCAGAATCTTAAGCATATTACCGCGCCTGGAGCCGGGAGTATCAAGCCGAACAGCTGCCAGTCGCTTTCCGATCGTTTCGGCGGCTGTGAGGGATTCGCTCTTTTCATCGCAGAACGTATCGACCAATGCAACTCGCGGTACGCTTGGATCAACTATTTCGTCAAATCGTTTTATGGCCTCTGCAACGTTTCCCAAAATGATTATTAATGCATGGGGCATGGTACCCATTGGTTCGATGCCAAGAAGTTCGGCCGACAAAACCACCGATACTCCATCACAGCCTCCAATGTAGGCATTGTGATCAATTACTGGCGCAAGAGCCGGATGCATCCGACGAGCACCGAAGCTGATGACAGTCTTATTCCCAGCAGCCTTTCGACATCGCGCAGCCTTAGTTGCCACACCGCTCTGTTGGCAGATATAGCCCAAGATTGCAGTTTCGAGGGTACCGAACTCAACATAATCTCCAGTTATTTGCATCACAGGGTCACCGGGACGTATGACCGTACCCTCCTCCACAGCATCAACATCCACAGGTCGGCCTTCGAGAACTAATAGCGCGTCATGCATCCCGGTTGCCACTGCCCAAGGCCAACCTTCTGGAAACGATGAGGCAGTTATTCCAACCGTAACACATTTACGCACTCCGAGGGCTTTGAGAATCTCCTCGGTCCGAACAAAATAGATATCTGTTGTCTTGCCGGACTTTATTTCAGAAAAATCAGCAATACGCACCTTTTCTCCCACGCAACTACTACTGTCTCACCGATTTTCATCTGGTAGTGCTGCTGCGATCGCATACTTAGCAGCTAGTGAGATTAGCTTAGCATAGTCCAACCTACCTTCGGTCTTCAAGACCTCAACACGCTTGATAATTTTTTTAGACTCCTTGATAGGGCGGATTCGAAAACCATAGAGCATCTCGCCGCCTGATCGGCAGTAGACTGCTATCGTGCCCCTCAAAGCATCAGATTGCCAAAATATCCTGTTCCAGCTTCCTTGCGGAATGCTCTTTGCGTAGAAATCTGCAATATCACGGTCGGCAATTCCGGACTTGGTCAAATCGAACTGCAAGAACTGGATCGACTTGATATCTTTAAACACTCCGGCGATGTCCTCAGCGCTCACGTTCTCAACTACATCGCCAAATTTCCGGCTCAATAGTGGTAGCATAGCATTGACCATAGGAAGAATGTCCTCATTCGTGAGGTTGACTTCCATTGCTACTTCACCGCCGGCGTAGATTGGAATGTCAAGTATGGGTTTGTCCTCAGCTTGGACAAATGGGCCAGCCATGGAAAAAACCAAGAGTGCTATTAGTCCACATAATAATCTCATTATTCGTTTTGAACCTCGCTTCGATTGTTGTATAAACCGCAACGCGTTAAGTCTTATACGGGTTTTAAGCTTTCGAGTATTTCCTTCAAGCTAAAATCTGCTCCCGCCACTACTTCATCTGATGCGCCATAGTAGACGCTAACTGTATCTCCGCGAACAATAGCTCCGCAGGTAAAGACTACATTTGGTTTAAATCCACCGATCTCATAAGGAGCTTCAGGTTCCATCATCGGCTCAGGACTCTTAGCCAGAAGCTTCTCGGGATACTCAGCATCCAATAACGCTGCACCAAGGCAATAGCGATCATCAGGAGTGGCCGCGTGGTAAATTTCCAACCACCCTCGCTCAGTCATAAAAGGCACTGCTCCGCCTCCGATTCTACCGCCTTCCCATGTTCCCTCGGCGCATCCAAGGAGAAACTTGTGTTCACCCCAATGTATTAGATTCTCGGAGTAGGCTATCCACATATTCGGAGAACCCATCATCTTTGGCTGTGGTCGGTGTAAAGCCACATATTTCCCTCTAACTTTTTGAGGAAAGATCATAGCATCCATATTCTCCGGCGCGAAAATGATCCCATGTTTTTCCCAGTTCACAAAGTCCTTAGTTGTAGCCAGACATTGAGTTATTCCCGTACTTGCAACTCCCTTATAGACTACGTAGTAAGTATCGCCGAGTTTCGTTATTCTGGGATCCTCAAGCCCATAAGCTTCATACGGCTGATCGGGGCTAAGTGCCGGCTTAGGATCTATGTCAAAGTGTCTTCCGTCTTTAGAACGAGCAATTCGCAAATGTGAAATGGACGTCAGATACACTTTGTTTGGGAAGCAAACCACTCGCGGGTCTCCGAGAGAAATACCCTCGTCAGTCGGGCTGAACTCCAGTATTTTCATCTGAGGTTTGCCGTCGGCGAATTCCATAATTGGAACGAGAACCTTGTTAGGATCGTTGCTTCGAGGTTTTTCTGCAACTCTCATCAGCAATAGAATCTCGTCGCCAAACTCTATCACACCCGCATTGAAAACGCACATTACTTCCCATCCGTCGATGGACGGCTTAACATCCGCTGGGGTAATGAGAGGGTTCTCGGGATAACGCTGTACTCTCATAAACTCCTCCTGCCTTAGCGCATTTCCTGCCCACCGGTAACATTAATCGCCTGACCAGTCATGTAGCTTGCTTCGTCGGATGCAAGGAAAAGAACGACGTTCGCCACGTCGTCATAAGTACACGCTCTGCCCAACGGAACCTGTTCTAAATACTTACGTCTGACTTCTTCCACGGTTAGATTCTGTATGCGAGCATATTGCTCATACAGGCTTTGCTGCCAAAGCGTACCGTCTAGCAGATTGCCCGGGCAAACGGCGTTCACGCGAACTCCATAAGGCGCCATTTCAAGCGCAAGGCTTTGGGTCAAGCCAATTCCACCGAACTTCGACGCGGAGTAAGCTGAGTTGCCAAAAGACCCTTTCTTGCCAGATTTAGAGTTGATCTGAATTATCACTCCGCTCCTCTGTTTGACCATAATCTGACACGCATGCTTTGCGCAAATCATATAGCCAACCAAGTTTACTTCTATCACTTGTCGCCATTCGCTTACAGGAAACTCGATAAGGTGATAGGCTTTCAAAATGCCGGCATTAGCCACCAACACATCCAGACGACCAAAATCGCGCTCGACCATTTCCATAATCGAGTGCACCTCGAAATCGTCGGTAACATCCATCTTAATGCCAAGCGTGCGAACTCCGAAATCCTCTGCAGTTTTCGCCGCTGTGGCCTTGACGCCTTCTTCGTTGATATCCGTCAAAATGACTATCGCTCCTTCTTCGGCAAAGCGCCTTCCAATGGCCTCTCCCAAACCTTGCGCTCCACCTGTAACGAGAACTATTTTATCTTTGAAACGCATTGCTAGCTCCAATTCGATTTATTCGTTATATATCCAACCTGCTTTCCAGCAGTTCTTCTTCGGCCTCTTTTGTCCAGAACTTACCATCGCGCAGTTTTTCGTATACATTTGGTGCGACATCCTTGAGATCTGGCAACGCGGTCAATGGCAATCGTATATGCGGGAAAATCACCGTCTTGCCAGGAAACCTGGCCTCCTTCACTGCGCGCACTCCATCTGCCACCGCGTCGATCCCGCCTACCGCCGCCATAGAATTTTCTGTTGGCAAATCGCCTGATTCAGTTAGCGCAAGTGTATCAACCATGTCTTGCGGACGTGATCCGCTTGAACCCAAGAATCGGTTACCTTTAGTATATGTAACGCTCAAGTCTATCGTTGCCATAGTTCCTCGCGGAACTCCGGCGAATATATTCATCAGGCCACCATCAGCCAGATAACGTATCGAGCTCTCAATCAGCCCTGCTACAGGCACCAACATCACGATGTCGTCGAATCCCTTGCCCTTGGTGAAGTCTACTATAATCTTTTCGAGCGTCTCATTACCGACTTCGATTGGGTTCACAAACGCGACCTCGATACCTTTTTCGCTTACTACGTCATTAATGCTCGACTTCAAATGTTCCAGGCGAGCATTGTCGGCATCTGTGCAGAGTATCCTCTTCGGCCCATTTTTCATTTTCACCGCGCGCTGCACGTGCATCTGACCCATGGCACCGGCCCCACCTACAAACCAAGCAGTCCCTCCAGGCACAAGTTCACTGTCGCGGTTATTCACATAGGCATCCGACAATTTTCCAGACGAAGTTCCTATGAATTGAACATAATCGTAGTGCACTCTGCCGACGTCTACTTGGATCGGCCTTGAAATTGGCCTAGTGGCCGCTATAGCCATTGTGCCATTTCGGGCTATATTTGCCGCGAGCGCCTCCGCAAGCTCCGGCTCCGGTGTACCTAGCACAATGATATCGTCAAACCCCTTGTCTCCGGTGCGCTCCTCTCTCAGTGATTTTACGCTCTCAGGGGTAAGCTTTCCAACCTCAATAACTTCCGCGCTACAGCCTTTGCATCCGCATATACTAGACTTTACGGACTCGCCAACACCGGCCAGTATCAACTTCGCCGGCGCCCCTTTTGCACAAATCGCCCCGTCAATTTCGTAGTTTCCGTCTTCTACGCCCACGAGCAGCGCAATCCCGTCTGGCTTGAGATTGCGCCTTGGACGAATTCGATACGATGCTACTACGCAGGTCCATGGCTCCACAAGAGCCGCTTCGGCATATCCAGTTTCCGACTTCACAGGTATCAAATAGGATCCCTCATCGCCGTTGAGAATCGGTTCGCCTATAATGCCGTATTGCTGCATTCCGCCTGCAAGTGCATAGCCGTAAGCAAGATTAACCCCCTTGTAGTAAACATCTGCCTGTACTATAAACCGGTCGCCTGGTTTATAACGATCCTTGTAGTCTTCGCCAGCTTCAACGACTGTCAGCGATACCTCGTGTCCTGCAATTACAGGCTCTTCGACAAGATTGCGGCCGGTAATTCTAGGGTGGCTAGATCCCTGAGTAATGAGTTTCACATCCGAAAAGCATATGCCGATAGCGTCTACTCTCACGAGCACTTCATCGTGTCTTGGCCTTACTATAGGTAACTCGTCCGGTCCGTTTCTGCCGAAATTTTCCACCCCGGCTTCATACATTCGCCAGGCAAGGTTTTTATCCGGAAGTTTATAGTCCAGTTTTTTGTATCTGACAAGCTTGCTGCTCATTGATGTTGCCTTTCCAATTCTAGTTTGTGAATATCAGCTTTGCTTGAATTGTTGCCGTCTGTAGTGTTCGTCTGGCCTGGTATAGATTCGTTCGACGTTTTCCTTAGTGAAATAATGAATTCCGCCAAAAATAGTCGCTCCCATCAACACGCGGCAGGTCTTGCACCACATAGCAGTGATAGCTTCGACCTCGTGAGCGGTCCTACCGAGAGCTATTAGCCCGTGATTCTGGATTAATATAACCTTTGGCGTACACCCTTGGGCATCGATAAAAGCATATGATCGCTCTCTGATCACACGCGCAAGTTCCAGTCCAGGATCTACATAAGGTATATAAATCGGCTCAATGCCACAATATACGATTTCGTCTGGAAATATGCGCCCTTTAAGTATTTCTTCTGCGTTAATGCTGCATAAGAGGGAGTTAACGGCCGTAGGATGCGTATGGCCGACAAAGTTCACGTCTGGTAGGCTTAGGAGAAACGCATGGAAAGTCGTTTCCACGGACGGTTTGAGCTTATTGGCTGGGTCTGCACAAACAGCAAATAAAGCATCTTTGATCTCTTCATCGCTTAGATCGCCCTTATCGAGTATGGCAAGGGCTTCCTTGAGCTTCACCTTAACAAAAGTATCAGGGTCGGATTTAGACAGATACTTGCCGCTGGCTTTAACGAAAAAGAAATCATCATCGATCTTGGCGGAGGTATTTCCTTCGCCGAGTATAACATAATCGTTCTCCGGCTTGCCGAGTGTGAGAGACATACTCACCAACTCGTTTAGCACGGTATGTTCATCCATTATATAGTTACCTCCAAGGTCTTATCTCAACTTCGAAAGCCATTGGTTATTCTACTAGAACATAGCACATCAGTCCAGTGCGGCACCTGGCTCAACAGCTTAGTGCAGATCAAAACCGAGCGCACACACGAACTCGAAGTAGTTTATTTAATCGAAAACCAAGTTCCTTGGAGATAATTTTGATCTAATCAGAAGGTTACTCCAATTAGCCTACCTCTGCATAATACTCTGGCTTCTGTGGAATGTCGATCGTAAACACTCGATTACTCACCAATCACCTTGATTACTAGCCTCTTGCGCCTTTGTCCATCGAACTCCGCATAGAATATGGTCTGCCACGGACCGAGATCTAAGGCGCCGTCGGTAATCGGTATGATGACTTGATGATGCGTAAGCAAGTTCTTCAAGTGAGCGTGACCGTTGTCCTCACCTGTTCGGTGATGTCGATAATCTGGACCCTCGGGCGCGAGCCGTTCCAACATGTCCATGGCGTCTTGTAAAATGCCGGGCTCGTTGTCGTTGACCCATACCCCGGCGGTTATGTGCATTGCCGAAACAAGCATCATGCCCTCTTTAATCCCGCTTTCTCTGAGCGCTTCTTCACAATCCCGAGTGATGTTCACAAACTCGCGCTTTCTAGGAGTGTTGAACCAAAGATACTTCGTGTAGGATTTCACAATAAATACCTCCTGCAAAAGATGCCGAGTGGATTTTATCGTTGTGAAACCCCAGTCGTCAACGGAACGCGATTAAATAGAATTTGATTGTTTGGGAAGGTCTATAAGCTCAATAAGGCGAACCTTAGAATAAATACAGTCTGCTAAAAAGGTTCACATTTCAAGTAGACTACCCGCAGGAGATGACACAAATGATCCCCTTTGCCGAGGCAATTGCGAGCAGGAAGGTTTTCATAATCGATGGTGCCATGGGAACGCAATTGTCGGCCCGCGGCGGAACACCGGGACCGGCAGCCAACCTCAACTGTCCGGAATTGGTGAAAGCCATCCACGCCGAATATAAGAGAGCAGGGGCGCACATAATACTTACCAACACTCTTACTGCTAACAGGATCGCGCTCGAACACGCCGGTCTAGCCGACAAGATCCGCGAGATCAACGAAACAGGCGTAAAACTTGCAAGACAGGCGGTAGGCGATGAGTGTTGGGTATGTGGCGATATGAGTTCAACCGGCAAGTTCTTGGAGCCGTTAGGAGATTATACTGAAGATCAATTCTATGATTGCTTCGCTGAACAGGCGGCGATACTGGCTAAAGCTGGTGTTGATTTGATAATTATAGAGACCATGACAGACGTAAGAGAGGCCGCTATTGCAGCAAAGGCTGCCAAAGCTGCTGCTGGTCTGCCCGTAATTGCATGCATAGCTTTCGATCCCGCAAAGAACGGTGAATACCGTACGATGATGGGAGATACAGTAGAGCGAGCTGTAGAAGAGCTTGCCGACGCTGGAGCTGACGCAATCGGTGCAAATTGCGGCACTATTGATCCGATCGAGATGAGCGAAGTAATAGCTCGAATGAAATCTTTTACGAATATGGTTCTGGTTGCCGAGCCTAATGCCGGAAAGCCTGAACTTGCCGCAGGAGAAGTAACCTTCAAGCTTTCGCCCGAAGAATTTGCTGAAGGCGTTGTTAGATGCGTCGAAGCGGGCGCCACATTGGTTGGTGGTTGCTGTGGGACCACGCCAGCCCACATAGCAGCGCTTGCAAGCCGTCAATTATGAACATTGCGACAGAAAAAGAATCCAAGCGATTTCGCTTAGGTGTTTCCACCAGTGTCTTCCTGTATGCTATGCCATGGGAGCTTGCCAAGTTGTCCGTAGTCGCGGCTCAGAGAGGCAGAGCGTCCATGTTCGATGCGCGGCAGAACGGCATGATGCAGTCGTTCATGCGTGAGCTGATGGCGGCAATCAACTCTTCGTCAATCGCTTCAATGGAGTGTTATCATTCTCTAAGCTGGAAAAAGGAACCGGTAATTGAAATATTGCTCGACAATCCCCAAGTAGAGCTATGGTCTGTGCACGCGCCTTACGGTAGATGGTTCAATCCGTCCTCGCCGGAACAGGAATCGCGAAACGGTGCACTGGCGGCTTGCATGGATGCTGTTTACGTGGCCACATGCATTGGCGCGAAAGTCTTGGTAGTGCATCCCGGTGCAGATATTCCCTATGATGAGCCGAGAGATGTTAGATTGAAATACGCGGTCGAAGTGTTGAGACAGGTTGCGGATGCAGCGGGCGAACGCAGTATTAAAGTAGCTGTGGAGCCAATGCCGCTTTCTGAGATAGGCAATACAATTGAGGAAATCTTTGCTGTCATCGAGGGTATCAATCGTCCGAATGTAGGCATCAACTTCGATACGAATCACCTGTTCCCGCCAGAGGAGATTCCCGATCTCATAAGGCAGTGCGGATCTCTTATACTGAGCGTGCATATCTCCGATCAAGACGGTCAAGAACGACACTGGATGCCATTCGAGGGCAAAATCGACTGGCAACAGGTTCTATTAGCTTTGGCGGAGATTGGGTATGAAGGACCGCTTATTTATGAAGCGCACATTCGCGAAGCCGAGAACTGCTTAGAGGTAGTGCGCAGAGTAGAAGAAAATTATGCCAAATTGATAAAGTTGGCACCGCGATAGGTGTGGCTTGACGTTCGCGACCGAAACTGGTAAACTACTTGTGATAGGACTGTAATTGTCCGCATCACTCATACTGCGTACCTTGCAATTTCGGGCGAGGCTACGTTATTCCTTGCGTTGTGTGAGTTCCGTATTTCATTGCGACATTCTGGTTTGGTTCACGGATGTATATACCAAAATCCAGGAACGCACTCGACGTAGGGTTATCGAAAGGGAGGTCTGATTTCCCTATGGAAGTCGGCGATACAGTCTTGCATCCCAGATACGGAATCGGTATCATCGGTGGTATCGAAACCCGTGTGCAAGACGGCGAGAAACGCGATTACTATGTTATCCCCAAGCCTTCTATCTCCTCGACTATCTTTGTTCCTGTTGATTCTGCAGATGAAGTAGGATTGAGGCCCTTATCTTCTCCTGAGAAACTTCGACAAGCACTTAAGATACTTTCCGGAGAAGATGAACATTCAGTCCCTCCTGGAAACCTTCGAACGCTTTCCTGGAGCGACCCTCTTGACCTGGCAAGAGCAATCCGCCGTCAAGCGCTTGAACCGAAGTCTCGTTACCCGAAGGTTAGCGAACAACATCAGCTTAAGCGCGCGAAAAAGCTGCTAATTGAAGAGGTTGCTGCGGTACTAGGCATGTCGGAAGAGGCAGTTAGCGCACTTATTGACGATGCGGCTAAAGCTGCTCAGAACGGAACAGCTTCCGACACTTGAGCCGGTTGCCTTATGTAAGCATTTCTACAAAGCTTTCAATACGAATCTTCGACCTGGCATCCAACTTGGCTGGGGCGTCGCCTTCTATTGTTAGAATAGGGATGTCCACGTGTTTGCGTATGATTAGATCCTGAATCTGCCGAAAACAAAAGCTCTGCGTGTAGTGAATCAGCCCTGCAATATTTCTACGCCTGATTTCTCGTTTTATGTCCTCTATACGCCCAAAGACATCGTAAGGATAAGTATATAGTAAGTATTGCTCAACAAGATCTTGGGTTTCAAAGGGCATAGTGAATTGCCGCTGGACTTCATTCCACACAATCTTTACTCCTAGGCTCTCTATATACTCATAGAAATCCGTGAAAATAGGAGGTACGCCAATGTAGCCTAGTCTTAGCTTTGGTTTGTGACTCGATGTTTGTTTGAGATCTGAGCGAGCTAGCACTGAATCTACTTCGGCCTCGAATGCGTCAGGGTCTCCTTTAAAGTCGCTACACGAAACCTGATAGTAATGGTTCTCAAACGAGTTGATAGTGCCTTCTCTCCAAGTAGCCTCGTCTAGCCGCCACACTTTACGGCGGATAGCATCCAGCCTGTGCTTCCACTTGACTGATTCATCCCAGCTCGTTCCTAGACGTTCGATTAATTTTTCAATCTGAAGCCTCAGCAGATCTCGTTCACGACTGTAGGGGAAGGAGAACGGGATCACTTCCACACCATGCATCTTTAGCGTTTCCACCATTGCTTGCGTTTGCGAGCAATCGCCTTCCACAACTGCAATAACGATGTCAATGCCGGTTTTTCTTACTGTGGAGTAGATTCCCTTAATCCACCCACATGAATTGCGAGGGTAGCCTTCATATTCCGCCTCAGCAACCAGCAAAGCGGCGTCGGGCGAAGATATGAAAACATTATTGAGGTCTACTGGAACACATCCAGCGGCAAACACTACCTCTGCTGGTATTGTTGTTGTTATACCTATTTTTTTCATGTCTAAGATAGCCCAAGTATCTTATGGCACTGCGGGATAACGCGCACATCATCAAGATAGGCTAAGGCAGATTTCTGTAACTCCATAAGTTGAGAGCCGGAGATGACCTCGGTTCCTGTGGCTGGCTGAATAACCAACGGTATGCCTCGATCGACCGTGGCTATTAGTTCCGCGCAGGCTACAACGTCATCAACTGCGGTTCGAAAACCAACTACCGCCTTTACAAAAACCTCTGTGCGAATCGCAGCTTTAAGGAATTCCAAATGGGTATCCCAATCGACATCTGCTCCACCCGAACTTCTAATTTTGATATCCATTGCCACTGTGTCCACGTACGATACGACTTCGGCGAGTGCTTGAGGCAACGTCCCGTTAGTTTCCAAATAAGTTCGAAAACCCTCTCGCTTAAGGATGTTCAGCAATGCAGCAGTAAACTCAGATTGTGTAAGCGGTTCGCCTCCGGTAATCGCGACTGTGCGGGCCTGCATATCTCGACAAATTGCAGCTACACGGTCTACTCTAAGCGGGTTATATTCATGATCAATATAACTCACACGCTGACCGTTGACGCGGCAAATTGCGGGCTTTGGATCCAGAGCCGCCGGAGTATCGCAGTAATCGCAGTTTAGATTACAACCTGCCAGCCTTACGAACGTCTGCCTTTCGCCGCAGTATATGCCCTCGCCTTGAATAGAAGTAAAGATTTCGTAGACCCATCCGAGAACACACTTCTCGCTCAACGTGCTATTCCTCTTCGAAATATGTAGCGCAAGAGGTCGGTGTCTCCCATACGGTTACACTGTATAGCTCTTGACAATCCGCCTTAATTCGCTCGTACAGAAACCTGGCAATATTCTCAGCGGTCGGATTTTGAGTTGTGAACTCAGGTAAATCATTGATGTATTGGTGATCTAAGTAATCTGTGGCTTGTTTGAGAATACCTTTAGCTATTCTAAAGTCCATGGCCATGCCGTATTCGTTTAGAGCGGTAAATCTGAAACTCGCTCTTACTTTGTAGGTATGACCATGAAGCCGTCGGCAATTGCCTTCGTAGTCACGAAGACAATGAGCGGCATCAAATGTTTCTTCTATGGCGATCTCATACATATCGGTTGTTCGGGCTTAAAACAATTATACCATAAGGTCTCGTTTAGGGTTAGTTGTTGCAATGTGAGTTGTCTATGCAGAGCGATTGTCACTTCAAGCAGGACATTGGTATAATCAAGTCGGGACAGAGTAAAAACAAGAGGATTATACGCAAATGGTAAGAGTGGGCGTTATTGGTGCTTCTGGATATGCTGGAGGTGAGGTAGTTAGATACCTGCTCGGGCATCCGGGGGTTGAGATAACATATTTAGCATCTGAAAGTCTGGCCGGTAAACCGCTCGCGTCAGCCTTTCCTTGTTTCATTCGTCAGAATCTTCCACTATGCGAAAGTTACAGTGTAGAATCTGCTGTGGACAAAGCTGACGTTTTCTTTCAAACGAAAAAAGACGGTACTGGAATGAAAATAGCACCTGAGTTGCTCGACTTCGGTAAGCGGATTATCGATGTGCCATCCGATTTCCGTTTGAAAGATGTTAACGTTTACAAACAATACTATCGCGTCGATCACACTGCGCCAGAACTGCTTGCGGAGGCAGTCTACGGAATTTCAGAACTCCATCCGCAAGAAATAGCTTCTGCTCGAATTGTGGCGAATCCTGGATGCTATGCAGTTAGTGCTATCTTGGCCCTTGCCCCACTGGTCACAGGCAAGCTTGTAGATGTACGTTCAATTATAATAGATTCAAAGTCAGGGGTTTCAGGTGCCGGACGGTCTAAGCTTACAGTTGCCGGGCTATTCGCCGAAATCAACGAGGGTTTCAAGGCCTATGCCGTGTCAAATCACGCACATACTCCTGAAATCGAACAGGAGCTTTCTGTGCTGGCAGGAGAAAAGGTTACGATTAACTTCACTCCTCACTTGGTTCCTATGAACCGAGGCATACTAACAACAGCTTATGCAAACTTAACTCAGAGCATTGGTACTGAAGAACTTGTTCAGCTTTATAGGGACTTCTACGCAGGGAAGCCATTCGTGATAATATTAGACCCGGGAGAGCAACCCAACACGAAAAATGTGTTTGCGACCAATTTCTGTCACATAGGGGTTGTTGCCGATCAAAGAACGGGCAGAGCAATCATCACGAGTGCAATAGACAATATGGGCAAGGGTGCTGCTGGCCAAGCTGTGCAGAACATGAACCTAATGTGCGGATTCGATGAAACCACCGGATTGACAGCCCCGGCAGTGTTCCCTTAGAGGTGTATGGTGGAAATTGCGACAATTAACGGCGGCGTTACGGCACCTAAAGGCTTCAAGGCAGTTGGTGTTAGGTGTGGTATCAAGAAGCAAGGGCTGGACTTGGCCTTGATCTACTCCGAATTTGAATGCTCAGCTGCCGCAGTTTTTACCACCAACGTCTTTAAGGCTGCTCCTGTGCTGCTCGATATGGAACGGCTGCGCACTGGAAAAGCTCGCGCTGTTGTGGTCAACAGCGGCAACGCTAACGCATGCACCGGTACACAGGGAATGATAAATGCTCAGCGAACTGCTGAAATCGCTGGCGAAGCACTTGGAATACCAGCAGAACAAGTGTTTGTGGCATCTACCGGCATCATAGGAGTTCAACTTCCTATGGAAAAAATCGAAGCCGGGGTGAGGCAAGCAGCATTGCAGCTATCGGAAACCGGGGGTGAGTCGGCAGCGCTAGCCATAATGACTACGGACACCAAACCCAAGATTGCTGCGCGCGAAATCGAGATCGGAGGTCGAGCCGTTAGAATTGGCGGCATATGTAAAGGGGCGGGAATGATATGCCCTAATATGGCAACTATGCTCTGCTTCATTACGACAGACGCCAGTATCGATCATCATACCCTTCAGAAAAGTTTGGCACAAAATGTAGAGATTAGCTTCAACAGCCTAACGGTGGATGGCGATATGAGCACAAATGACTCCGTAATCGCGCTCGCAAACGGGATGTCTGGTTGCACGCAGTTGTTGGAGGGGTCGCCAGAATACGCCCTATTCGATCGCACAATGGGAGAGATCTGCCTAGAATTGGCACGCGAGATCGCAATGGACGGAGAGGGTGCCACTAAGTATGTGGAGGTTCGAGTCACAAACGCGGCTTCTTATCAAGATGCCAAGGCTGCAGCTATGACAATAGCAAATTCTCCTTTGGTTAAGACAGCGATTTTTGGTGAAGATCCAAATTGGGGGCGCATACTTTGCGCAGCAGGGCGTTCATCTGCGAAGATCGTGCCTTCCAAAGTATCGCTCAGCTTTGGCGATGTTAGGATCGTAGAAAATGGAGAGCCTCTTAATCTCGATCCTGAAGTGGCACGAAAGCCAATGCTCGAACGCAATCTCGTTATAACGCTGGACCTTGGCATAGGCGAAGAAAATGCAACAGTAATGACCTGTGACTTCTCATACGACTACGTCAAGATTAACGCAGAGTATCATACTTAAGCCACAAAGTCGCTATCCGCGCTATTTATTATGTTGCTACCTACTTGTTGAAAGACTTCGGAGCATTTTAAGACGAGATTTTAGCAAAACATTCGGCTCGCGTGTATAGCGCATTCGATCGATTGTCACAGGAGCCAATATACTTTCTACAGATTTTCTGCCAAACCGTTCTTTATATTGTCTCAGAAGTTCCGTATCCTCAAGTCCGTCGCGTATATTAGCAAGACGCATGCTCCCGATAGGTCCATTCTCGCCTGGGTAGAGCAGCACTCCGTCGCCGTTCAAGAAATTATAGTCTCCACCGGTGGTTACTGACCAGTCTAATCTAGGACCCGCTGACGAAGAAATCGGCTTGTCGTTATTTTTCCTCTCCCAAATATTTAGACCCCAGTAGAGAAAGCCTTCCACGTCATAACTGAACGCCTGCCACCAGATTAAGCGTGCTTCTATCAAAGGATTTTCCAACAACCAGTTTGCATAGGGATAGTTCGGGCCCATACACACATACCACCAAATCTCGCCACCTTTTTTCCTAACTTTTTGTGCCAATTCGTGGTTGTAAGAAGAACTTAGAGACACGTACCAGTCAATATTCAAAGACAACGGATTCGTTCCTGCTGGCGGCCAGCATGTTGAGAGGGTATGAATGCGAGGATAACGTCGTTTTATCTCTCCAAAGTAATCCTTGATAATCGGAATATATTCTGGACCGCGCTCATCGAATCCGTATACATAAGCTTTGTCGATAAGTCCTCGCTTTTCGAGTTCTGGAACAAACTCGTCTAATCTTTGGAAAAAACGCCGTTTGAATTCTGGTGTGTATGCTTCTAATGGTGCCCAGCATACCCACCCAGAGTCATCTTTTGGTTCGGGAACGACGTTCAAAATATTAAAAGCGTTGAGCCCCCGCTTATTTGCGTATTCTAGCTCTTTTAAATCAGGAAAGTTTGTGCGTGAAATATCGTCAGGATTGAGTCTATGATTAAGTAAGAAGTCTGTATATTTGCGTCGTAGTTTCGGGTCGATATTTCCGTAGACTTTTTTCAGATGCCAATCCATCAGGGCAAAGGCGGTCTTCATATATCCCTGGGTCGGAATCACAACCGAATGAACACGTATAGAAATCGGCACGCTAATAGTACTTACTCCATCAGCACTGACATCAATATAACCAGAATAATCTCCAGGTGGTGTATCGGGAGGGATTCTTACTGTGAACCATAGCGGCTGAGTTATGCCAGATTCCAGCTTAAACTCGCTTGCTGGGAGTAAAGGATCCGGCCACCATGCGGAACTCCTTCGGGGAGCAAAAGGATGCGCAAAAGGTGTTTCCACCCAAACATAGCCAACACGAGACCAATCGATTAAATCAGATGATAAGTTGTGGGCCAAAGAACGCAAGCCGGACGGCATTACATCAACGCGCAATAGGTCAATTGTGGAGCGCAAGCATATTTGGAACGACTCGCATTCACCGCGGGCCATTTCCAGATTGACTTGCCGAGATGCTCGTTCTGGTGGAACATCGTCTTGAAACACTCTTGTGAACGAATCTGCAACCCACCAATCGAGTTTTGGGGTAGATTTCGGCGTCCTTGCGGTAACAGACTTTCGCTTAACCGATTCGTTGAGAGTCGCAGTAACGGTGACCTTTACCGGATTAGAATCGCAAGCCTTGAACTTGTCTGAAATTCGAATGCCACTGCCCGATGATTGCCAAATTTGCTTACCATACTGTACGGCTTCGGCCTGCCAGTCAACATTTTCGCTGATTGAGGCTCGCAGCTGATACTGACCGTTTCCCTCAGCATAAAGACGCAACTCTTTTATTTCAAAAGGAATGCTCTCTAATGTGACATTGGAAAATCTAACTCTACCTTTCACATTTCGGAGGATCAGATGTATCCATACTTCCTTTACAGGATAAGTCGGTCTAACTTCTGCGCTTACTTGTTGCCATTGGCGAGATTCTCGGTTTGGCAAGCCAAGCTGGGCCCACAAAGGAGGGCCTCCGTCCTGTATGACGTCAACCCAAAGACAACAATCGCCTCCTTCGCCAACTTCGTCGCATCGCATCCATGCTTTAACAACGAAAGCACCTCTTCTTGGAGGCTCAGGTTTAATCAACTG
>Ga0197142_1000932_pt1 | contig 27227 bp, 19 predicted proteins | sample GBS60_MetaG_FD_148614 | JGI IMG/M metagenome (GOLD analysis project Ga0197142, IMG submission 148614) | Sediment microbial communities from Great Boiling Springs, Gerlach, Nevada, United States - GBS 60_MetaG | ecosystem: Environmental > Aquatic > Thermal springs > Hot (42-90C) > Sediment... | reverse complement strand
CTCCGAGGGGTGGGCGTTCCAAGGTAGGATGGCCTAGCGGGGAAAGGCCGGGGGTGAGGTGGAGGGTGGTTTTGTCGGAGGGGCGCGGTCTCCGCGCCCGCATTGCGAGGCCGCGCGCAAGCCGAGGCATGGCATCATGATCCGAGGGTAAACGAACGCCCGACGGCCGAATGGGGATATGCCATGGTGAAGCCGATGCCCTCATTGCTGGCGTGCGGAGCCCGCCCCTCCGAGACGGGGCCAACCCCAGGTCACGGGCCTTGCGGGGGAAAAGCCGGACATGCCGCGAAGGAGGTTTTTTCGGAGGGGCGCACTCTGTGCGCCCGCAAAGACGGGCCGGACCTTACCGAGGCAGTTCATTGTCACCGATGGGTAGGCGATAGGCCGGTGGCCAAAAGGGGGTGACACATGGTTTAGGGTGTGCGGAGATCGCGGGCGTGCGGAGCCCGCCCCTCCGCGAGGGGATGCAAGCCAAAGGGAGACGGCCTTGCGGGTTAGGGTCCGGGATTACGTGACAGGTCGTTTTCTCGGAGGGGCGCAGTCTGTGCGCACGCATATTAGGGAAGTACGGGTCGCCGGGCAATCTATTACCGGGAATGGTTGGGGGAGGGGCCAGTGGCCTAATGGGGTTGGCGTGTTGGTGGAGCCCCGCCCCGTCTGGGGGCGTGCGGGGCTAGCTCCTCCGCGGGGGGCCGATCCAAGATAAGATGGCCTTGCGGGGCAAGCCCCGAGACATGCGCGAGGGGCGGTTTTGTCGAAGGGAGGCGCTCTGCGCGTCCGGTAATGGGGACCGCCCACATACCAGAAAATCTCGTGATCACCGGCGAGTAGGGGAATGCCCGATGGCCTAGCGGGGCTGGCCCCCGGGGTGGAACCCCGCGCCGTCTGCGGGCGTGCGGAGCCCGATCGCCCAGCTGGCCAAGCCCGGAAAGTGGGGCCCTCTTGAAGCCCCTCTTTCCCAATGGTCATTCAGCCATCGGTCTATCGAACTTCCTCGCGTATGCCATGTAATAGACCATGGGCACCACAACCAGGGTGAAGAGCGTCGATACTGCGAGACCGAATATGAGAGCCCAGGCAAGACCCGAGAAAATCGGATCCAGGGTTATGGGCCAGGCCCCGAGCATTGCCGCAAGGGATGTGAGGATTATGGGTCTTGTCCTGAGGGCGCCTGCCTCTATGAGAGACCTCACTATGGGTTTCCCCTCCTTTTTTCTCTCTTCCACGAACTCTATTAGGAGAATGGAGTTTCTCGTAGCTATCCCGGCCAGGGCTATCATCCCTATCATTGCCGTTGCGGTGAAATACACAGGATCTGGCCACCCGCCCACAGGACCACCAGAGAGGGAGTTCAAAAGCCAAAAACCTGGCAGGATCCCTATAATGGAGAGAGGCAGGGCTATGAGCTGGATGGCCGGCAGGAGATAACTTCCTGTCTGGTAAAGGAGGAGGATGTAAATCCCCAAGATGGCCACTCCGAAAGCTATCCCAAGATCCCTGAACACCCTCAAGGTTATCTCCCACTCCCCTTCCCCTGCCCACTCCACCTCGAATCCCCTGAGGTCCTCGTCTTCTTTTACAGCCCGGCTCAGGGCCAGGACCGCCTCCGGAGGAGGAAGACCGGCTGTCTCCCCAAAGACATAGACTACGGGTCTCAGATTCTTGTGATAGATGGGCTGCTCTATCTGGGTTGTCTCGAATCGCCCCAGCTCGCCCAGGAGAACTCCTTGGCCCCAGCCTCCCCTGACCAAGAGCTGCTCCAGATGCGCTTCTAGGGCCCTCTCCTCCCTCGGCAACCTCAGGCGGATCCTCACGGGATTCACCTGATCCTCAAGCCTTAGGGAGCTCGCCACAAGACCTGGAACGGCTGCTTGAAGGGTCTCAATCAAGCTTTGGGCTTGGATCCCATGAAGTGCTGCCTTGGCATTGTCTACCGTAAAGGTCATCTTGGACTGTGGAGCCACCAAGACATCGTCCACATCCACAACCCCCCACATCCTTTCCATATGTTCCCTGACCTTCCTTGCTGCCCTGGCCAAGGAATCGTACGAAGCGCCGAGGGGACCATAGACCTCTGCCACTAGTGTTGATATGACAGGAGGACCTGGAGGGACCTCCACTATCTTTATCCTTGCATTGTGTTTCTTCGCTATCTCTTCCAGATCCTTTCTGAGCCTCAGGGCTATGGCGTGACTTTGTTGGCCTCGCTTCTTCTTCTCGAGGAGATTGAACCTTATGTCAGCCACATTGGGACCCCGTCTCAAATAATAATGTCTGACTAGTCCATTGAAATCCATGGGGCTCGAGGTCCCCACATATGTGCACACATCGGTCACTTCGGGAACCCTTGTCAAATATGAGGCAATCGCCCACACTGCCGCCTCGGTCGCCTCCAAGGTCGTCCCCTCGTCCATGTCAACAACAACCTGGAGCTCGTTCTTGTTATCGAAGGGGAGCATCTTCAGAGGGACATGCCTGTCCACGACCAGCCAGCCAGCGAAGCCAAGGAGCACGAAGACTACTCCCAGGACTGAGAGCCTGACAGATCTCCTAGCAAATACTGGGCCCATCACTGCGCTGTAGGCCCTGAAGAGGAGACTCTCTTCCAACACAAATGGCTTCACGTGGGGCTTCTCGTAAGAGGAGCGAAGCATATGGTAGGAGAGCCAAGGGGTTATGGTGAATGCCACAAGGAGGCTCATGAGCATTGCCACTGGCACATTGAGGGCCATGGGGGCCATATATGGCCCCATCATTCCAGTTATGAAAAACATTGGGACGAAGGATATTATCACCGCGAGAGTGGCCAGGATTATGGGAGGCCTCACCTCGTTCACAGCGTTGAGGACGGCATTGTATGGGTCTTGGATTCTCATGGAAAAATGTCTGTGGATATTCTCCACATCCACTATGGGATCGTCGACCACAAGCCCCAAAGAGAGTATCAAGGCGAAGAGGGTCACCCGGTTGATGGTGTAGCCCAGGAGATAGTTGATGAGCAGGGTGAAACTGAAGGTAATGGGAACAGCCAAGGCTATGATTATCCCTTCTCTCCACCCCAAGGAGTACGCGAGAAGAGCCACCACGATCACTATGGCCACAAAAAGGGCTTCCACAAGCTCGTTGACCTTCTCATTGGAAGTCTTCCCATAGTCCCTCGTGACCCTGAGATGGACTTCTTTGGGCAAGACTTCTCGAGCAAATCTCTCGGCCTCCCTCTGGACCTCCCTCGAGACCCAAACTGCATTGGTCCCTTTTCTTTTGGCAACTGCCACTGTCACCATCGGATAGTCCTTTCCCCTGACTATTCCTGGGGGAAAGTCCCTAGCCTCATGGGCCGGATCTCCCTCGGTGAAAGCTCCGGGGCCGAAAGCTATCCTCGTGTAAGTCTCTGCTTCTCCAGGACCGTCGGTTATAGAGGCCACCTCCCTCAGGTACACCGGCTTCATATCGTGGACCCCCACGACAAGGTCCCCCACCTCCCTGGATGACTGGAGGAACTTTCCACCCTGGAGGACAACGGAACCATCTTCCCTTATAAGCTCTCCCGACGGAACAGACACATTGGCTCCTTGGAGGGCCCTCTGGATGTCCTGGACCGTCACTCCCCTGCTCGCCATCCGCTGGGGAGATAGATGGATGCTTATCTCCCTCGGCCTTCCACCCACCACATAGGTTCGGCCGGCATTCTTAACCCCCTGAAGCCTTATCTCCAGCTCCTCGGCCATCCTCCTCAGCTCGTAGTCGGTGTAAACGTCGCTATACAGCGTGAGGTTCACGATTGGGACGTCATCTATCTCCACAGGCTTCACGACCCATCCCGTCACCCCTGGAGGGACTTGGTCTATGTTGGCTTGAATCTTGTTGTGGAGCTTCACCCAGCTCCTCTCCCTATCCTCTCCAACGTAGAACCGAACAGTGACTATGGCCAGGGAGGGGAAGCTCATGGAGTAGACGTATTCCACTCCATCTATCTGATAGAGGAGCTTCTCCAGGCGAGTGGCAACCTGCCTTTCCACCTCCTTGGCACTGGCACCAGGCATAGAGACCAGGACATCGGCGATGGGAACCACTATCTGGGGATCCTCCTCCCTTGGGGTGATCATGAGGGCCACTGCGCCAGCAATGAGGCTTATGAGGATGAGGAGCACCGAGAGATTGCCAGTGAGAAAGGTGGCAACTATCCTGTTGATCCAATGGTGGGCGGGTCCTCCCTGACCCATCATGGCAGAACAACCTCCTCGCCTTCCTTGAGGCCCGAGAGAATCTCCACCATGTCTCCGTGGCGATAGCCCAGTGTGACAAAACGCCTCTGGGGATGGCCATCCTCCCCTTTCACCTCCACCAAATGGAGCTGCCCCACCTCCTTCACTGCCCTTTGGGGGACGACGAGGGCTTTGTAAGAGCCAGCGGGCACCCCAATGCGGGCAAAAAGCCCGCTCACTAGCCCCTTTGTTCTGGATATGGAGACCTTCACAAGGACTGTGCGGGTACGGGGATCCGCCGAGGGGACTATCTCTCTCACCATACCCTCTGTGGCCTCCTCAAGTGAATCCACGCGGACCTGTATCCTCTGGCCCACCTGAAGGAGGGGTAGAAGGGACTCCGATACCACTGCGTGGATCTCAGGTTCCAGGGCGGTTTCCACCACGAACATGGGTTTTCCTGGAGCCACCATATCTCCCACCTCCACCATCTTCCTGGTCACCCGGCCGGAAAATGGAGCTGTTATGACCGTGTGGCTGAGCATGACTTTGGCCTCAGCTAGTGCTGCGGAGACCTCATTCTTTTGGGCCTCTATCCTGCGTATCTCTGCCTGGATTGCCTCCACTTCCTGAAGCGCTGCCCTGTGGCGAGCCTCCGCTATGTCCCTTTGGGCCTTAGCATGCTCTAGCTGCTGGCCAGTAGCAGCCCTCCCCCTGAAGAGCTCCTCCATTCGACGGAAATCCCTCGAGGCTCTTTCGAGCTCGGCTTGAGCTGCATCAGCCTGGGAATGAGCCGCCTTGAGCCTGAATCTTGCCGATTGCATCGCCCTCTCAATGGCCTGAAGCTGGGATTCGGCTTGCCTGACTTTGGCCTGTATGTCCCTGTCATCGAGCTTCGCCATGACCGTGGGCGAGGAGCCATCGGGACTTGGCCCAATCACCTCATCTCCTTCCCGCACCAGTATCTCCCTCACCTGGGCCATTATTCGACTGGACACTTGGGCCTCTCTCTGGGTCTTTAAGGTCCCCACTTGTTCCAGAATCAGAGGAAAGGTCTTGAGCTCCACCTTGCTAGTCTCGAGGGATGGGGGATCGCCCTTGGGCAGGGGTGGCCCAGGTGAGACCTTTTCGACAAATGCTCCGGAAAGCCACATCATGAGCCCTACGAGAAGAGCCATAACACCTGTGGCCTTCAGGAGCTCCTTGGAGGTAGGCCATGCCTTGGAAGCAGCTTTCATGGCTTGCTCTCCGTCCACTTTGCCAATTCTCCCAGAGCTTGTCTCAGGGCAGCCTGGGCTATTTTCTCCTCGAAAAGGGCTGAGGTGTAAGAGACTTCAGCCCTGGTCCATTCGAGCTCCGACTGGAGAAGGGCATCTACTGTGACCACATCATTGGCGTACTGTGCCCGAACCTCCTCCAAGGCCCTCGTGGAGTAGTCCCTCCTCCTCGAGGCCACCTCCACCTTCGCCCTGGCCTCAGAGAGAGTTGCCGAAGCCTGGTGCACCTCCAGGGCTATATCCAGAGCCAATTGGTGGCCGCTCTCCTCCAGTTCCCTGAGCCTGGATGCCGCTTCCCTTATCCTCGAGAGGGTGAGACCCCCTTGGAATAGGGGCCATGTGACATGAAGGGAAGCGAGCCAACTTTCCCCTCCCCCCCTCATTTCCTCCGAATCCCAGGCCCACCAAACCCTGGCTCCTATCTTAGGAAGGAGGTCGGCCTTGGCCATCCTCACCCTCTCTCTGGCCGCCATTATCAGGGACCTGATGGCCTGGAGTTCCGGCCTTTGCTCCAAGGCCGTCTTCAAAAGTTCCGCGGGGTTCGTCTCCACCTTTTCCTTGGCCGACTCTCCGATGACATCCATGGGAGAAGGGACCTCTTCATCCCTTATGGGCCTGGCAATCAGCCTCTCTAAAGCCGCCTTGAGCCTCTGGGCAGAGGCCCTTGCCGACACCATGTTGGCCTCGGCCTCGGCTGTTCTCGTCTTGAGCCTGAGGAGCTCGCTTTCGAGGGCAACCTGTGCTCTCACCCGGGCTTCTCCGAGAGATTCGCTTGTCCTAGCGGACAAAACGGCCTTTTGGGCCACTTCCAGAAATGCCAGTGCTTGAAGCCACCGGAAGTAGCTCTCTATGACTGACGCGACGAGCTTGTTCTTGGCGGCCAGAAGATCGAAGCCCACAGCATCCCTTTGCCCTGCCGCTGCGTTTCTCCCGTAAATTCGGCTCCCGCCCTCGAAAATGGACCATTCTCCCTGGATCCTAGAAGTCACGTTCTGATGGACCCCTGGGTCGTTGAAGTCCATGGCAAAACTCAGCCTTCTCTGGTGAAGAGTCTGCATGAAGGCGAAGACGGGATTGTCCGTGAGGGAGAACTCCTGGGAGAAGACTATCCTCGGATAAAATGCGGCCTCGGCCTGCCTCACCTGCTCTTCCGCAGCTTGAAGCCTCTGTTCTATTTGGCGAAGGCTGGGACTTGCGGCTAGGGCCTCCTCAATGGCCCTATCGAGGGTGATGGGGCCTTGAGAGGAAGAGGATGGATTCCGTTCCAAGATCTTGGATACATTGATGGGGGAAGGGAGAGGCTCGCATCCCTCCACAGGGCCAAAAGAGGCTCTACACCCCAGAGATGCTGCGCACAGAACTGCAGCAATGAGGAACCTCCCCTGGGCCTTCACCTTAGCCCTCCTTAAGCCCCAGCATCCTCAGGACACTCATCATGGGACACCATTTTGTAAAGGCTGATTGGAGCAAATTGGCTCCCACAAAAGCGGTCAGAAGAAGCCACCACTTGCTCCAGAGAAGCGCTAGAATCAGGGAAATGAGAATCAAGCTCCCCGCTATCATCCTCAAGGCCTCGTTGACGGTCATCCCTTTTACCTCCTTTCACGGTCGGTTATTATCTCCCTCTCGGTCTTTCGCCCAGTGTGACCACGATCTCTTCGGTTCTCTTGCCCCTCAGGATCTTGAGACGTACCCGTTCCCCTGGCCTTCTCTTCCTGATTTCCCTTATCACATCCTCCGAGGACTTGACTGGCTGGCCCTCCACTGCCAGTATCACGTCTCCTCCCACAGGGAGCAAGGCATTTCCTATCTGGACCATCTTGGTCCCTCCCTTCATCCCAGCCCTGTCCGCTGGACCATCCCTGATCACCTCCACAACCAGGACTCCTTGGCTCGTTGGAAGATCCATGGCCTTGGCGAGCCCAGAGGTCAAAGGAAACAGGCTGACACCCAGCCAAGGATGGGCTACATAGCCTTTCTCTATGAGCTCGGGGATTATCCTCTTAGCTGTGTCCACTGGGATTGCAAACCCTATCCCTATGTTCCCGCCAGAAGGGGAGAAGATGGCCGTGTTGATCCCGATGATCCTTCCTTCGGAATCCAAAAGGGGTCCCCCCGAGTTCCCAGGGTTTATGGCAGCATCTGTCTGGATGAGGTCCTCCATCAGGGAGCCCGTCTCTGATCGGATGGAGCGGCCCAAGGAGGAAATTATGCCCACGGTCAAGGTCTCTCCGAGGCCAAAGGGGTTCCCTATGGCCATGACCTTCTGGCCCACCTGTAGATCCTTCGAGGATCCTAGGGGAAGAGGGGTCAGGCGGCTTGAGGGAGCCTCGATTTTTATGACAGCGAGATCGTTTTCCGGATCTGCCCCAATCAGTTTCCCCGGCCACTTGCTGCCATCAGAGAGGGTTACCTCTATTCTCCTCGCCTCCTTAATCACGTGATTGTTCGTGAGGATGTAACCCCTCGGGTCAATTATCGCCCCTGAGCCAGCGCCTTCCCTGGGGACAATTCCGAAGAAAAAGTCCCTCTCCAGGACCGTGCTCGTTATGTTGACCACCCCAGGAGCTGCCTTCTTGTACACGGATATGGTGTTTCTCTCGTCCTCTGTAAGGGCCTGTCCACCAGTGGGAGCAACACATACGCAAAACACTAGCGCTGCTCCCCACAGGGCTCCCCTCCCTCTTTTTCCCCAACTTCCAACTGCTTTCACCATCTCGCCCTCCAATTGGCTCTTCTTGCCAGAATCCACAGAATTGCTATAGCTGCTATCAATATCAGTGTCCATGGCCACGATGGAGAAGATTTACTCATGAGGGATGGAAGGTGTTTCTCCAAAGCAGCAACGGGTATTGCAAAGCCCACTCCGGAGCTTCCTCCAGATGGGCTCATTATGGCTGTGTTTATGCCTATGAGCTGGCCCTCTCCATCCAGAAGGGGCCCGCCCGAATTGCCAGGGTTTATCGCTGCATCCGTCTGGATCAGGCCCTCTAGCTTGGCTCCCTGGGGGGTCACTAGGCTCCTGTCCAGAGAAGATATGACCCCTTTTGTCAAGGTGTATTGGAACCCAAAGGGATTGCCGATGGCGTAAACTGTCTGGCCCACTTGAAGGGATCTGGAATCCCCCATCTCCACCGGCCTGAGTTTCTCCGGCGGAGCCTCTATCCGGATGATGGCCAGATCCCTCTCGGGCATGCTCCCCACCAAGTGGGCCTTCCACGCACTTCCATCGAAAAGGGTGACCTCTATCTCCTTTGCCCCCTCGACCACATGGGCATTGGTCACAATGTGTCCTTTCTTGTCCAAAACTACACCCGATCCCATCCCTCTAGCTGGAATTGGCTGGAAAAGGAACCCATAGCGCACAACTGTTGACCTTATGTGGACTACTGCAACTGATGCCTTCCTGTACACCTCTATGTTCACTCTCTCTTCCTCTGTAAGGGCCAGCCCGGCAACTGGAAGACCCCCTTGCCCCAATGCGACAAGGGAGAGAATCGCTAAGAAGAAAAGAGAGGAACGAGCCTTTTGTCCTTTCATGGTCCGCTATTTTAGAGTCCAATCCCTGTTTTTCTCAATCCCTTTTCCCTTCTGCTAGCTTGGCACTGCGAAAGAGCATTTTTCAAGTCCCAAGGCCTCTTTGTTCTTGTCTGAGGAGCTCTTTCCTGGGAAAATGGCTTTGGAATTTGAGTCAAGGGAGGACGCCATGGGATTGACTCTGGCACAAAAGCTCATTGAGAGCCACCTTGTCCAGGGAGATATGAAACAGGGACACGAGATCGGCATTCGGATAGACCAGACCCTCACTCAGGATGCCACAGGCACCATGGTCTATTTGGCCTTTGAGGCAATGGGCATACCTAGGGTTAGGACAGAGCTTTCTGTGAGTTACATAGATCACAATATCCTCCAGACGGACTTCAGGAATGCAGACGATCACAGATTTCTCGAGACCGCTGCCAGAAAATTTGGGGTAATCCTTTCCCCTGCAGGAAACGGCATATCCCACCACGTCCACAGGGAAAGATTCGGTGTTCCCGGCAAATCCCTTCTGGGATCCGACAGCCACACCACCACAGGAGGCTGCCTGGGGATGCTGGCGATAGGGGCTGGCGGGCTCGATGTGGCCTTGGCCATGGCAGGGAGACCCTTCCATTTCGTGATGCCAAAGATCTGGGGGATTTACCTGACGGGCAAGCTCCAGCCGTGGGTTTCGGGAAAGGATGTGATCCTGGAACTCCTCCGGAGATACAAGGTTAAGGGAGGCCTCGGAAAGATATTGGAGTTCTTCGGTCCGGGTGTTGATAACCTCGACATGGCAGCGAGGGGCACCATATGTAACATGGGAGTTGACATTGGAGCAACTGCAGCTGTCTTTCCATCGGATGAGGTCACAAGGGTCTATCTGGCTCTTCAAGGTCGCGAGAAGGACTGGGTACCTCTGGCTCCGGATCCCGATGCCACATACGACGAGCTCACGGAGATTGACCTGGGAGAAATAGAGCCCCTCGTAGCTTGTCCCCATTCCATGGACAATGTGTTGCCAGCATCCCAACTTTCTCACGTTGAGATCTCCCAAGTGATAGTTGGTTCGTCAACCAACGGCTCTTATCGGGACATAATGATGGCTGCTATGATCCTCGAAGGGAGGACCGTCCATCCGCATTTGAGCTTTGATGTGAACCCAGGAAGCAGGCAGGTACTCGAGAACGTCACCCTAATGGGAGGGTTGGTGCATCTTGTCCACGCCGGTGCCAGGGTGCATCAGCCTGGCTGTCTGGGGTGCATAGGCATGGGCCAGGTTCCACCTACTGGAACCAATTCCCTTCGAACCATGCCAAGGAACTTTCCGGGCAGGAGTGGTCTCAAGGACGATAGGGTCTATCTGTGTTCCCCTGAGACGGCTGCTGTATCTGGCTTGTTCGGCCGCATAGTGGACCCGAGGGAGATGGGCGAATGTCCCGAAGTCCCTTACCCCGAGAGGTTTTCATGGAGCCCCCAGTGGTTCGTTTATCCACCACCTTCTCCCGAGGAAGTGGAGATAATTAGGGGGCCCAATATTCAGCCATTTCCAACTTTTCCTCCCCTGGAAGAGGACATAGAAGGAGAGGTGCTCCTCGTGTTAGGGGACAATATCTCCACAGACCATATACTCCCGGGCGGCAATCGGGTTCTTCCCCTGAGGAGCAACATTCCGGCAATAAGCAAGTTCGTCTTCGACATCGTAGACGAGACCTTTCCCCAGAGGGCTCAGGAGGCAAGATGCGGAATCATAGTGGCTGGGGAGAACTACGGCCAAGGTTCATCGAGGGAACATGCGGCCTTGGCTCCCCGCTACCTGGGCGTAAGAGCAAAAATAGCCAAGAGTTTCGCGAGGATCCATAAGGCAAATCTCATAAACTATGGTATCGTGCCCCTCGAATTTCAAAGAGACGAAGATTATGCCCTTTTCCAGAAAGGACAGAGGCTCAGGCTGCCAGGAATAAGGAAGGCCGTGATCCAAGGTCGGGAAACCGTTACAGCTTACCTTGCCGAAAGACAGATCTCCCTCAAGCTCGAGCTCAGCGCAAGGGAGAGAGAGATCCTTGCTGCAGGAGGAGCCCTAAACTGGGCCAAAAGCGGATAAGGAGCTTGATAGTACCCCTCCAGCTCTATCTCGTGATTGCTTCCTGACCCCTTTTCTCGAGGGGTCTCCACTCGCATTTGTCGGGGCCGCAATAGGAGCCTATGTAATCAGCCTGTGGCCTGTAGAGCCGGGGCTTGCCCTGGGCTTCCCCCAACCTCTCCTCTATGATGTGGGCTGTCCAACCCGCTGTCCTGGCCATGGCGAATATCGGGGTGAAGAGGTCCTTGGGTATGCCCATGGCATGGTATGTGGGAGCGCTGTAAAAGTCCACGTTTGTTGGAATGGTCTTGCCCTTCATCCTCTGGAAGACTTCTTTTGCCACTTTTTCTATCTCTGTCGCAAGCTCGTACCAGTGGGAATGGCCGGTCCTCTCACATATGGCCTTGGCCATGGGCTTGAGGACCTTGACCCTGGGATCGTCCACCTCGTACACCGCGTGACCCAATCCCATGATCTTCTTTCCCTCCTCGAGCCTCCTCGTCACCCACTCCCTCACCCTATCCTTAGAGCCCACTTCCTCCAGCATCATCATCACCCTCGTGTTGGCCCCCCCGTGAAGTTCTCCAGCAAGGGCAGCAACTGCCGCTGCCACAGCCCCGTAAGTATGGGACCTGGTCGAGGCAACTGCCCTCGCAGTGAAAGTCGAGGCATTGAATGAATGTTCGGCGTGCAGGATCATGCAGACATCGAGATCCCTCTCCGTCTCCCTGTCCCACTTCTCTCCCTTGAGCATTCTCAGAAAGTCAGCTGCGTGGGAGAGGGAAGGATCGGGCGGGGTCACGGGAAGGCCCCTTCTCATCCTATCCCAGGCCGCTATTATTGTTGGGAATGCCCCTATTATCCTGAGGGCCCTGTCTACTTCAGCTGGTCTGCTTTCATTTCGGATATCGGGATCGTAGTCCGAAAGAAAGGCTGTTGCCCCTTGGAGAACATCCATTGGGGAGGCGGATGTGGGTCTCATACGCATGGCATCCAGGACGGCCTTGGGGACTTGTCTGAAAAAAGAGAGCCTTCTCTTGAACTCCTCGAGCTCCTCCTTCAAGGGCAGGCGCATCTCGAGCAGAAGAAACGCCGTCTCCTCGTAAGTGGAGTGGGAGGCCAGATCCAGGACATCATACCCTCTGTAGATGAGGACGCCATTTTTCGCATCTATTCCGCATATGAGGGTGTCTGCGACCGGGACATCCCTCAACCCGATATTCTTGATATCGGTCAGACGCTCCATGGTCCACCTCCGAAGATAGTCACTTTGTACTGTTCAGTCTAACTGAGCACTTCCTTCAGAAAAGATCCCGTTATGCAACTGGGATTCAGGACCACTTCTTCTGGGGTCCCCTGAGCCACGATCCAACCTCCTTTCTCTCCTGCCCCAGGCCCTAGATCCAGTATGTAATCAGCACACTTTATGAAATCCAAGTTGTGCTCTATGGCCACGACCGTGTTTCCTGAATCAACCAGCTCCTGCAGCAATGCCAAAAGGATCTTCACATCCTCGAGATGGAGCCCGGTTGTGGGCTCATCCAACACGTAGAGGGTGTCTCCCCCTTTGGGCTTACAGAGCTCCCGGCCAAGCCTGAGTCTCTGGGCCTCTCCTCTGGATAGGCTCGGAGCGGGCTGTCCCAGCCTGAGGTACCCGAGTCCTATCTCCTGCAATGTCCTGAGCATGGACGCTGGCCTGGGAAAATTTATGAAGAGACTCAGGGCCTCTTTGACCGTTAGGTCCAGGACTTCAGCGATGTTGAGCCCCTTGTACCTGACCTCTAAGGTGGCCTCATTATACCTTTTCCCACCACAGGCCTCACAGGTGACGTACATGTCAGGGAGAAAAGCCATCTCAACGGCTCTCACTCCCTCACCAGAGCACTCCTCGCAGCGGCCACCTTTCACATTGAAGCTGAACCTATCTGGTCCGTATCCCCTAACTCTCGCCTCGGGAAGCTGGGAGAAGATCTCCCTTATGTGGCGAAAAAGCCCCATGAAGGTGGCTGGGTTGGATCGGGGAGTGCGGCCTATGGGGGATTGGTCCACTTTGACCACGTCCTTGACCCATTGGAGACCTTTTATGGTCCCAACACCCTGGATTTGAGGGGAGCCTTTTTTGAGAACAGTGGCCTCCTTTGCAGCACGGTAGAGCACATCCATGACCAGAGTGGACTTTCCAGAGCCTGACACACCCGTCACACAGACAAAGCAGCCCAGAGGAATTCTGACATCTATTCCCTTGAGGTTGTGTTTTCTCACCCCGAAGAGCTCTATGGCCCTTCCTCCAGTGGATCTTCTCCTCTCTGGAATGGCTATCTTCCTCCTACCTCCAAGGTAATCGGCTGTTATGGATACCTCGCAGCTTGCGAGTTCATGGGGCGGGCCCGAAAAAAGGACCTTACCACCGAGATCTCCAGCCCCTGGGCCCATATCCACGACCCAATCGGATGCCAGGATCGTCTTGAGATCGTGCTCCACTACAACAAGGGTGTTTCCAGCATCTCTGAGCTCCTTGAGTACCTTCATCAACCTCTCCTGATCCGCAGGGTGGAGGCCCACAGTGGGCTCATCCATTACATAGAGGATCCCAACTAGGGAGGAATTCATTTGGGTAGAGAGTCTGATCCTCTGGATCTCGCCACTGGAGAGGGTATCAACCGACCTGCCCAGAGTCAGATAACCCAGCCCCAGAGATACCATGGAGGAGATCCTGCCTTTGAGCTCAGTGATGATGGGCTTGGCAATTCCCTCGTCTTCCTTCGTAATGGGCAAACCTTGAATGACATCCCCGAGATCTTCCAGAGGAATGTTGCAAAGGTCCCAGAGGCCCAAGCCGCCTATCCTATAAGCCCTCGCTTCCTCTCTCAAACGACTTCCTCTACAGGCCGAACACTGGGGCATCTCACCAATGTCTTCAAACTCCACTTCCTTGAGTCCTTTCCCATGTAATGGTTGCACACCGAGTCCCCTACAAGCAGGACAGGACCCATAGGGATCATTGAAGGAAAACAGGCGAAGGCTTGCCTCTGGAAGCTCCACCTCGCATTTTAGACACCTCGGCTTTTGGACAAAGGACAGGGATTCCCCCCCTTGGATCTCCACCACCACAGCTCCTTTCCCCACCTTGGCTGCTGCCTCCAAAGAGTCGACCACTCTGGATGTGGATTCCTCCGCGATATCCACCCTGTCCACGAGCACGTGAATCTCCATCAGAGACTCCAAGGAGCCCAAGGAGGCCATATCCTCGAGCTCCAAAAGTTCGCCTCCAACCTTGGCCCTGAGGTAGCCAGCTCTCAAAAGTTCCTTTAGCACCACAGCTTTTTCCTTAGCCTTTCCGAGGAAAAACGGAGCATAAATGTGGGCCCTTGCACCTTTAAACTCGTAAAGCCTTTCCCTCATCTTTTGGATGCTCATAGGCTCGATGGACATTCCGCATCTGGGACAGTGAGGCTTAGCCACTTTTGCAAAGAGCAATCTCAGAAGCTCGTAAGCCTCGCTCAGGGTCCCAACCGTTGCCCTCGCACTCCGGTAAGGGTGACCTTGATCTATGGCGATAGCTGGGGAGAGGCCCTCTATGAGGTCCACCTCAGGTGACTCCATACCCCTCAGGAGCTGGCGGGCGTGGATGGAGAGGGTCTCGACATATCTCCTCCTCGCCTCGGCAAACAAGGTGTCGACTGCGAGGGAGGACTTTCCAGAGCCGCTCACGCCAGTTATGACCGTTATCTTGTTGCGAGGGATTTGGACCTCTATGTTCTTGAGGTTGTGCTTTCTAGCACCTAGTATGCGGATCCATGGCCCATTCATGATCGGCTACCAGCCTTTCAAGTCCCTCACAGATACGGCCAAGGTCACCTTTGGGCCAACTTGCAAGCCAACTTTATGGCCTGGACAAGGCTTTCCTCGGACGCTATGCCCTTTCCCGCTATGTCGTATGCTGTACCATGGTCCACACTCGTCCTGATTATGGGAAGGCCCAGGGTCAAGTTCACCGCCTTTTCCATCTCCAATAGTTTTACGGGGATCAACCCCTGGTCGTGATACATGGCCAAGACAGCCTGGTATTGACCCTGGGCAGCCATTCTGAACACCGCATCCGGGACCATTGGTCCTTCCGCATCTATTCCCTCTTTTCTGAGCCGTTCGACAGCAGGCTCTATAATTCTCTGCTCTTCGTCTCCGAAAAGGCCACCATCGCCCGCATGGGGATTCAATCCGCAAACGGCCAATTTGGGTCTTTCCACCCGAAACCAGTTCCTGAGGGCATCATAGGTCAAAAGTCCCTTCTCCCATATTGCGTCCTCGCTCAAGCTCTCTATGGCCTCCTTGAGGGAGCAGTGAATCGTCACAGGAACAACCCTAAGCTTCTCTCCAGCCAGCATCATGGCAAAGCGCTTGGTCCCAGTGAGATGGGCTAGCATCTCAGTGTGCCCAGGAAAGGGAACCCCCGCGAGCCTGAGGCCCACCTTGTTTATGGGGGCCGTGACCATGGCCCTCACCTTGTCCTCGAGGGCCAGGTCCACGGCCACCCTTATGAACTCCACTTGGGCCCTCCCACCCCTTGGATCCACCTGGCCCCAGCTCAAATCTCTGAGATCCTCCGTTGCTGCCTGGAGCACGGGAATCTCGCCCACCCCCTTCATCTCCAAAAGGGATCTCAAAGGCCTCGTCCTCTGATCCGTGCCGAGGAGCTCGATTGCCCTTTCCATTGTGGGGAGATCCCCCACGACCACTGGCTTGCAAATCTCCCATATTTCCTGCCGAAGGAGGGCCTTGGCTATGATCTCAGGCCCTATTCCCGCGGGATCCCCCATGGTTATGGCTATGAGTGGGCGACTTTCCATGGAGACTTCCCCTCCCTTTGGGGGAAAGCTCGATCTTCACATCTTGATCTCTATGAAGGCATTCTTCTTGAGATTGTCGAGGAATTTCTGAAGCTCTTCCTGAAATTGTCTCTCCTCGAGTTGAGCCCTTATCTGGGCCTTGAGAGAATCGGGGATCGTGACAGTGGATTCCTCCTTGGTCATCACTCTCAGAAGATGGAACCCCAGTTTTGTCTCTATGACCTGACTCACCTCTCCTGGCTTGAGGCTGAAGGCCACCCGATCCAGCTCGGGAAGGAGCTCCCCTGGCCTGAATAGGCCACAATCTCCTCCTCCCTCTGGGTTGGGGCCCTGTGTATACTTTCTCGCGAGTTTTCCGAAATCCTCGCCCTTGAGGATTCGGCTCCTTATCTCTTCCATGAGCTTCTTCTTTTCAGCCTTCTCCTTCTCCGAATCCCCTTTGACCAGGAGGATTATCTGCTGGAGCCTTATGGCATCCCCTGGAGGCGCTTGACCGGAAGAGGAGGTCCCGTAGGTTCTCTGGTAAAACTCCTGACATTCCCTGTCCGTCACGTGGATGTGGGAGCGGATGAGTATGTCGAGCATCCGAGCCACCATCAGCTCTTTCTTGAGCTTCTCCTTGAACTTTTCGGGTGTGACCTTCTGCCTTGCTAGTTCCATGTAAAATTGTTCCTTGGTCACCCCTTTTCTCCGTAGAAGACTCTCGAAGGTGGACTCAACTTCCTCCTCGCTAACCTGAACTTTGAGCCTCTCCGCCTCCTGCTCCAGGAGGACCTTGTCTATCAGTCTCTCTAGGACCCTCTTTCTCGCTTCTCGGATCTCGGCCTCAGCCCTCTCTGGGGGAAACTGAGCCCTTATATGATCGAAGACCTCCCTTCCTGCGAGCTCGAGATCCGAGAGGAATATGACCTCGTCATTCACCCTCGCCACTACGGCTTCGGCTATTTCCCCATGGGACTTGGGGGCGGGAGATGCACTCTCGACCTTCATCATCTGGGCCTTGTGCTCCGCCTCCCATTTGGCCAATTTCTCTTGGGTCTCCTTGGCCTGTTTTGCCCTGGAGCCACATCCGGAGATGAAGAAGGCCAAAAATAGCCCCAATAGAACTTTAAGGGTCAGACCCATGATCTTCCCCTCGCGGAAAAATCTCCCGTCTCCCCACTGTCGGCAGTTCTTCTAACTTCAAGCCACCATACTATCATCCAGGAATAGCTCCTTCAACGCCTGACGGATGGCCACGAGGGTCGGGGCTTCTCTCTGGGCTATGGTGACAGGGATCTCCAAGGTATCATCCTTGAGAAGCCTCATCCCCGAGGAAGCCCATTTCTGGACCAAGTGGACTATTCTCTGGGGCGAGACCCTTGTTGTGGGATGGAATACCAGCCTCAATCCCCCGTTTTCCATGGTGAGCCTCGTCACTCTAATGGCTCTGAGCAAGGACCTCAATTGCAAGAGGTGAACAAGGTTTTGAGCTTCTTCCGGCAAAGGGCCATACCGATCCTCCAGCTCCTCCCTCATGGACCAGAGCTCCTCCTCTCCATCGCATCTGGCCAATCTCCTGTAAATGGCTAACCTCTGGTGTGGGTCCGGGATATACTCTTCAGGGATCCTGGCGTGAACCGGCAGTTGGATCTCGGGCTCTATCTCTTGGGGTATCTCCTCCCCTCTTAGGGAAGCGACTGCTCTCTGGATTAGCTGGGTATAGAGCTCGAACCCCACCGCCTCTATGTGGCCCGACTGGGAGGGGCCCAGGAGAGTCCCGGCACCCCTTATCTCCAGATCCCTGGTGGCTATCCTGAAGCCTGCGCCCAGCTCGCTGAATTCCTGGAGGCTCTGGAGCCTCCGCATGGCTTCAGGGCTAAGGGGCGCCCCCCTATCGGGAATCAACAGATAGGCGTATGCCTGGTGACCACTCCTTCCCACCCTTCCCCTGATCTGGTGCATCTCAGCCAGACCCAACTTGTGGGCATCGTTGACTAGGATCGTGTTGGCCGTTGGAATGTCCAGACCCGCTTCTATTATGGTCGTGCAAATGAGCATCTCCACCTCGCCTGCATGGAATCTTTCCATGACTCGGGCTAGCTCCCTCTCGGGCATTTGCCCGTGGGCTATTTCCATGCGAACCCCTGGCAGCCATTCTCTGAGAGTCCGGGCAATGGCCTCAATGCCCTGAACTCTGTTGTGCACGAAGAAGATCTGCCCTCCCCTTGCCCTCTCCCTTTCCACGGCTTCCCTAACTATCCCCTCGTCGAATGGCGCGACCACTGTCTTTATGGACAATCTCTCGGGAGGAGGGGTCTCGATGACGCTCAGATCCCTTATGCCAACGAGGGCCATGTGGAGGGTTCTGGGAATGGGGGTTGCCGTCAAGGTCAGGACATCCACCTCCTTCTTTATCTTCTTGAGCCTCTCCTTCTGCGCCACACCGAATCGATGCTCCTCATCCAGGATGAGGAGTCCCAAGTCCTTGAATTCCACATCCTTCTGAAGGAGCCTATGGGTGCCTATGAGGATGTCCACCTCTCCGCTGGCGCACCTCCTTATTATGGAGCGCTGATGCGCGTCAGTCTTGAAACGGCTCAGGACCTCTATGACCACTGGGTACCCCCTGAATCTTTCCAGAAAGCTTCTGTATTGCTGTTCAGCTAGAAGCGTCGTGGGCACGAGGTATGCTACCTGCTTTCCGTCCATCACAGCCCTGAAAGCGGCCCTCATGGCGACCTCTGTCTTTCCAAATCCCACATCCCCGCAAATGATCCTGTCCATGGGCCTGGGGCTTCCCATGTCCGCCATCACTTCCTCTATGGCCCTTCTCTGATCGGGGGTCTCTTCGTAGGGGAACCCCTTGACGAACTCCTCGTACAGGGAGTCGGGAGGGGAGAAGGCATGTCCCTGTATGACCTCCCTTGTGGCATAGAGCTCAAGAAGCTCTCTTGCCATTTTCTCAACTGCCCTCTGCACCCTCCTCTTTCGGCTCTCCCAGGAGGTTCCTCCTAGCCTGTCGAGCCTGGGAAGGGTCTCCTCCGTTCCCAGGTACTTGTGGACCTTCTGGAACCGCTCCACTGGCACATAGAGCCTGTCCCCCCCCATGTACTCCAATTGGAGAAAGTCGCCCTTCACACCCCCCGCTTCCAGCGTCTTCAGCCCCCTGTAAATTCCGATCCCGTGATCCACGTGGACAACGAGATCCCCCTCTTGTAACTCCTCGAGATGGGAGAGGGCGGCTTGCCTCTTAGGTTTCCTCATGGAGGAACGGAGAGTTTGGGGACCGAAGATCTCCTCATCCGTAACTATGACGAGGCCCAGCACATGGGACACGAATCCCTGGGATACCTCCCCTGTTCTGATCCAAATAGCAGGGTTCCCTTCAGACCATTGACCCTGAGGACACTCGAGCCTGCAATTGAGGCCCTGACCTTTGAGGTGATCTCCCAGCTTCTTGGCCTGGACAGAGGTTCGGGCGAACCAATGGACATGCAGGCCTTCATTCCGCCATTCCCGGAGCTTGCGCGCCACTGCTCCCATGGGCTCCTTGCCCAATGCATATTCCCTGAGCTGCACCCTGAGTCCATCGTGAAGGGAGCTGCCGAGATCCAGGGAGACATGCTCTCCCTTGGTGCACGGCTTCTCGATGGATACCGCTTCAAGTCTCAAATTCGTGAAGTCCCATAGCGACTCGAGAGCCTCTTGGGGCTCCCAATAGAGTTCTTGGGGCTTGACTAAAGTAGCCAGGGGAAGCCCCTCCATCTCCGACCTCGCCTCCACTCTAGCCCAAAAAGCCCTGATTTCCTCTTCCAGCCTCATAGGCTCTTCGAGGAGGAGGATAGTTTCCTTAGAAAGGTAATCAACAACGGTCTCAAGAGACGGGTGAAAGAGGGGCGAGAGGAATTCTGCTCCCGGGAACAAGAGCCCTTCCCTCAGACCCTCGAGGATGCCCGTGAGCGCCAGAGGGAGCCTGCTAGGGAGTCTCCTTTCCACTCTGGCCAGGGCTTCTTCCCTCGATCTAGCAGACCATGGAATTTCCCTTATGGGCAAGATCTCGACCCATTTGAGCCTGCCAGTGGACCTCTGAGTGTCAGGGGAAAAGCTCCTCAGGGATTCCAGCTGGTCAGCGGCGAACTCCATCCGGACCGGTTCCTCCAGCTCGGGAGGAAAACAGTCCACTATACCTCCTCGGACGCTGTAGTCGCCTACCTCCTCCACCAAAGCCACCCTCTGATACCCCCAGCCATCGAGGGTGGATACCAGATCTTTCAGGTTCAGATCTGTCCCTGGCGTCAGAAACAGGCTCTGGTTTTCCAGCCACTGCCTGGGCGGCACTTTGGTCATCAAGGCCTCTGCTGGAACTATGAGAATTGAGGGGGGATCACCAAGAAGCATCCGGCGAAGAAGCTGGAGTCTCTTGCACTGTATCCTCAGAAAGGGTGATGCGTTCTCGAAAGGAAGAACCTCCCAGGCCGGGAAGATCTCCACCTGAACACCAGGAGAGGAGAAGGAACCGAGATCCCTGAACCAGGCATCTGCCCTCGATGAGTTGCTCACTAGGACCAAAATGGGTCTCTGAGACCTCTCAGCAATGAGAGAGCACAGGAGAGCACCACTTGCCCCTCGAGACCCCCCTATGGTGACCGGGGAATTCCTTTCCAACGCCTTGAGGATGTCCCAAAGGATCCTTTCCATCTGTCACTGGGCCCTTTCCCGGGGACGGTGTTTCAACCCCATGGGTTCAATGGCCCCAAAGTCTTTTCAGGACAGGGCCTCTGGCCAAGGAAAATCCGTCCCTTGGCCTCTGTCCCCTATGCCACCGCGCCTCCCAAAGACCCCCGAGGAACTCGAAGGGCCTTTGGATCCCTCACAAATTTTATCACGCCATGAAGGACCATTCCGAGGGGTGGTGGGGTGGTCTGAATGGGAAGGACTGAGTTGACAAGGAGGCCTGAAAGATCTTACTGTGTGATGGCTGCATGAGGTCAAGGACCGTGGAGGGAGAGGATGGGGTCGCTCCTTTACCTTTCTCGAAAGGACGTGGAGAAAGTTGCACTGCCCATGGAACAGATCATAGAGGCCCTCGAAGCCGCATTTCTCGACAAGGCGAGAGGCCTTGCGGAGGCCCCGCCCAAACCAGGTGTCCATCCCAGGCAGGAATGTTTCCTCCACGCTATGCCTGCAAGTCTGCCCCAGAGGGGTGCAGTTGGGATAAAGTGGGTTGCGGGTTATCCCACAAATCCCAAGCGAGGACTTCCATACATCTCAGGTCTTGTCATTCTCAACGATCCAGAAACCGGGCTTCCCATCTCGGTCATGGACTGTACTTGGATCACTGCCAAGAGAACGGCTGCGGCCTCAGCCCTGGCTGCCAAGCTCTTGGCTAGAAGAGAGGCCAGGGTAATGGGCATATGCGGATGCGGAGTTCAGGGGAGGACACATCTCGAGGCCTTCAAGGTGGTCATGCCATATCTGGAAGAAGTCCTTCTGTATGACATTTCCCCTGATGCCGCCCAACTGTTTGTGGAGGAGATGGCACCTAGATATCCTGAGCTCAAGTTCCAGAAGGTCTCATCGCCTTATGAGGCAGTGGGTGAGAGCGACATCATCGTCACAGCTGCCCTCATTCTCCGAGAGGCTGAGCCCGTCATAAGGAAGGGATGGGTGAGGCCTGGGGCCTTCGCATCGGCTGTAGACTTCGATTGTTACTGGATGAGAGAGGCCCTAGAGGAGATGGACCTCATCGTTACAGATGACTTGGAGCAGCTCTCCTACTACAGGAGCTCTGGCTATTTCCCCAGGCTTCCCAGAGTGGATGGGGAGCTCGGAGAGGTAATCTCCGGAGCCATCCCAGGAAGAGAGGATGAGAACCAGAGGACCATGGCCGTTTTCCTCGGGCTTGCCATAGAAGATATGGTGACGGCACTGGCCATTCTGGAAAGGGCGAGGAGCATGGGAATAGGAACTGAACTTCCCCTCTGAAGGGCGAAAGATTGACTTGAGGACATTCTTTGGTATACAAAGGCCAAGAAATGGGCTCGGAGGGGGCAAGGTTCCAAGGGCCATGAAAGACACCCCCCATTATCGAATTGTGGAGAAGATAGGTGAAGGAGGGATGGGGGTCGTATATAAGGCCCTGGATACCAGACTCAATAGAGAAGTTGCCATAAAAGTCCTGAGGATAGATCCCGCAAAAAAGCTCTCCCCAGCCAAGGTCAAGGAGATAAGGGCCAGATTTTACAAAGAGGCCCAGGCCGCAGCCAGGCTCAATCATCCCAACATAGTCAGCATATTCCAGGTATCCCACAGCGGTGGCCAGCCTTATATAGTCATGGAATATCTCAAGGGGAAGAGCCTCCTCGAGAAAATGGAGGAGACTCGATCCCAAGAAGAGGTTGTGAAGTTTGCCATACAGATCTGCGATGCCCTGGAATATGCCCATTCCCAGGGTGTGATTCACAGGGACATAAAACCGGACAACATCGTCATCACTGAGGGTGGGAGAGTAAAGATAACGGACTTCGGGATAGCCAGGATAGAGGACGCGGAGATAGCCCTGACAAGGGCGGGGGTGCTTCTGGGCTCACCAGCCTATTGCGCGCCCGAGCAGCTCAGGGATTTCAGTAATGTGGATGGGAGGGCTGATCTATTCTCCTTGGGAGTGATCCTCTACCAATGGCTCACGGGAAGGCTTCCCTTTGAGGGAAATGCCGCCCCAGAGGTCATAACAAAGATCTTGACCCAGGACCCCTTGCCTCCTAGATCCCTAAATCCTGAGATCTCCCCCTCCCTGGAGGCCCTAATCTTGAGGGCCCTGGCCAAGGAACCGGAGGAGAGGATCGCTTCAGCCAGGGAATTCAAGGTCGAACTGGAGAGGGTTCTGACCCTCATGAAAGATGGTTCAGCCAAGGGACTCGCCACAACTGTTGACCTGGAGCTTCCAAGGCCCAAAAGGAGCCTTGGAAAATGGCTGCCAGGAGTTGTTGCAGCCGCGGTGGCGGTGGCACTTCTCTCCTATGGGGCGATAACTTTGAAGGGCGAGCTCGGTCTCCTCAACCAGGCAGCACTCCTCAAAGGATCTAACATGGCCAGGATGTTGGAGGTTGTGGGCATAGAGGACACATCTCCTGAGAAGCTGGGCATTCTTCAGGGATACTTGGCCGCAATGGGCAATGAGCCGGATATTGTCTTCCTGGAGGTTACCCGTGGCGACAAGACCGTTGGGAAGTTCTCGGATCAGAGGAGGATGCTCCAGGAGGGAGACATCTTGGTTAAGGGGTTCCCTTTGAGGATGAAAGACGGTGGAGAGGCTATGCTTCTCATAGGCTTTTCCAAAGCTGGCTATAACGAGAAAATGGAGAAGCTCAGATCAACCTTTCTTGCAGGGGGAGGAGCTGCAGTTGCAGCTTTGGGAGGCCAGTTCTTCCTCCTGAGAAGAAAGAGAGCGAGACGGTGACTCACAAGGCCAAGAATACGAGAGAAGGAGCAGATCTGAAGGAGCTAGCCCACAGGGTCGTGGAGATAATACGGAGGCTCGAACGGAGATACCCGAACCCCAGGACAGCCCTCTCCTTCTCCAACCCCTTGGAGCTCCTTGTGGCCACTGTGCTCTCTGCCCAGTGCACGGATGAGAGGGTCAACCAGATCACGCCCTCCCTCTTTTCCAAGTACAGGACCCCCTGGGACTATGCCAATGCCGATCTCCAGAAGCTAGAAGAGGAAGTGAGGCCCACGGGCTTTTATAGACAAAAGGCCAAAACCCTTCAGGCCATAGGCAAGGCCCTCGTGGAGAAGTTCCAAGGGAGGGTGCCCGGGACTTTGGAAGAGCTCGTGAGCTTGCCGGGGGTCGGAAGAAAAACAGCCAACCTGGTACTGTCCGAGGCCTTTGGCATTCCTGGGATTGTTGTGGATACCCATGTTCAGAGGGTATCTAGGAGAATAGGGTTGACCCAGGAGGATGACCCAGAGGCAATCGAGTATGACCTCATGGAGATATGTCCGAGGGAGGATTGGTCCAAGCTCTCCAACCTCTTGATCTGGCACGGAAGGAAGACCTGTGTCGCCAGAAAACCCAAGTGTGGAAGCTGTGACATAAGGGAGCTTTGCCAATACCCTGACAAGACAGAATCCGTGTGAGAAATCCTTGGGAAAACCGAGGCCCCTCTTGTGCCCTCCCCAAAAAACCAAGCTTGGAGAGACTCGAAATTGGAGGATTCCATGAGTGTTGACCAATGGTTGAAAGAGGTCATTAGGGACTTCATGCGCGATCCCAAAGAGAACAACCTGGGAGATCCTTTCCAAGAGCCAGCATTCGGCGAGCCTCTTGTAGGGTTCGCGAAAGGAAATGATCCCCTTTTTCAGGAGATGAAGGAACATGTGGGCCTTTTCCACATGACCCCTTTTGAAATTTTCGTGAAAACCTTTCCCGAGGAGAGTGTGATGCCCGAAGAGCTCACTGTCATTTCCTGGGTTCTTCCCCAAACAGAGGCCACAAAGAAAGACAACAGAGCGCAGGACTTCTATCCATCAGAGAGATGGGTCAGGGCCAGAATGTTCGGGGAGAAGGTGAATGACAGGCTGAGAGCTCACGTGGTGGAGAGGCTCCGAGAGAGAACCATTCCGGCTGTGGCTCCGGTTCTAAGCCCATTTTTCAAAAGGGTAGACTCCGACAAGTTCGTCTTCGCATCCACATGGTCCGAGAGACACGTTGCCTTCGTGGCTGGCTTGGGGACATTCGGCCTTTGCGATGGGCTAATAACGCCCCTGGGCAAGGCCATGAGGCTGGGGTCCGTGGTCGCGCGAGTAGACATCCCGCCATCCCCGAGACCCTACAAGCATTACAGGGAGTACTGTCTCTTTTTCACCCACGGAACATGCGGAAAATGCATCTCAAGATGCCCTGTTGGAGCATTGAGCGAGAAAGGACATGACAAGAGGAAGTGCGAGGCTCATCTGAGGCCCACAATCAGGGATTATGCTAGAGAAAAATTTGGAATCGACCAGGCTTACGGCTGTGGTCTTTGTCAAACAGGGGTGCCCTGTGAGGGAAGGATCCCAGCTCCGGAAGATGGAGACTGAGGAGCGGGGATCGTCGAGGCCCCCTTTTCGCCCAGAAGGAGGTCATGAGATTTCATTCCCTAAAAGAGTGTGCCACAGCTTCATGGGGAAAGGAGGCCTAGCCGAGATAGAGTGATGGTTGACGAGAAGACAAGGGTGCTTGAGTCTGGATGAGCTTTTGGATCCCACAGAACCAAACCGAGGACCGGGGAAAAAGGTTCCCCTATGACTCCTTTTCTCTTTAAAGCCCTGTGGGGAATTCCTTTGCTTCTTCTCCTTTCGTCCTGTGACCGAACGGAAAGCAAGGTTAAGGCCGAAAGCACGGGTTCAAGGTGTGCTTTGGTAGGTTTAGTATGAGAGACTTTGTGTAGACCCGAGGAGACCCTGGAGGCTAATTTGGGAGGGGAAAAGTGTACATCACATCCTTCGTTCACAGGGAGGCCCTCTTCGATCTCGCAAACAGGTGGCTATGCGCACAGTTGCACCCTGAAGATGGACTTCTCGTAACTAAGATTCTCATATCCGATGGCTTCGTCCTCGGTGAAACCTTGGAGAGTCTGACAAAGGATCTCCTCGGGAGAATCCACGAGGGCCCAATCCATCTGAGGAGGATACACCTCAAGGGGGAGCTGAGGGAGGTGCTCTGTGAGAGTGTGACTGACCCGGATCCGAGAGGCCTGGAGCTCATAAAAAACTACCGGTTGAAGCCAGAATTCTATTACAGGGACGTTCCCATAAATGGGGCACTGGCCTTGGACGAGAAAGGGAGACTCCTGGGGCTATACCGTTTGAAGAGGCCCAGGAGGATCGCTGAGAAGGCCAACAGATATATAGCCAATTGGATCTACCAGATCGTCCAGAACAAAGCCAGGAGGATGGCGGAGGAGAGGGCCAGGGTCTTGAGGATTCCGCTGGAGCTTCTCATCACGCCGGAGGAGGAGATGGCGAGGGAGTTCATTCAGGCAGAGGAGTCCATAGCGAAGGCCTTCAAAGAAGGGACCATCCGGATGGATCGGGAAGCCCTGACCATAAACGACATAGGTGGTATCAAGATAGTGGCGGAAGAAGAGCGTTTGAGGAGATTGGAGGAGTCCATCTCCCAGGATCCCTCTTTCGAGATACTGGAAAGGGAGGATCACACAGGGGACTACAAGGCTCGAACCCTTATCCTCAAAGTGCGATGGGACAGGGAGCAGGTCTCCAAAGCCTTTCTCGGAAAAAGGGCCTGGGAGCGCTACACGAACCGGGGAATCCCTGTGGAAGAGCTCCAGAGGGGGATAGACCCCTGGCTCGAAGATGCTGCCTCTGACCTCGTTGTGGAGATCATCTTGTCCACCATGGCTGAGATGCTCGAATCGGAGCTCGGCAGATGCATACACGAGGAGAGGATCCTCCTCCAGAGAGATACTAAAGTCTACAGGGGATATATCCCGACCAACGTGGAATTCTTGGTTGAGTACCTCTTCTCCGTGGGGCTCAGTCCGAAGGTACAAGTGGAGTCCCTTCCTATAGTGCTCTGGGGAAGATACCTTCCCGAGACCATGATCTCTAGGATCAGGGAACTTTATGGAGTGGGCGAAAACGGGCCCCTCTATTGAAGATACCGGGCTTCCCACCCCCGGCAGAATCACTTTCCGCGCTACCTCCGGCATTTCCCCATTAGGCCTCTCACCTGGGGTTGGCCTCGCCCTCGGAGGGGCGGGCTCCGCACGCCTGAAAACGGGACGAGGTTTCACCAAGACGTAATCCCCGTTAGGCAACCATGCCCGGCACCCCCACCCCTCGGAGGGACCCGGTCCTCCGGGTCCGCCAAGAGGTGCCTCCGCATACGTCCGGCCTCGCCACATGGGCGCCGAGACCGCGCCCCTCCGAGAAAACCGGCGCCTCGCCACGTTTCCGGGCCTTTCCCCGTTAGGCCACCTTGCCTCGAGCTGGCCTTGCCCTCGGGGGGCGGGCTCCGCACTCCCGTAATGGAAAGACCTTGGGATACGCGGGCTTTTGGTTCGTGAGCCTCCCTCCCATACGAAACCAAAGGCCCAAAGGGACCGAGTGGGGACACAAAAAATGGGCCTTCCCTCTCACCGGAAGCGGTTCTTCCTCTTGACACCCATGCTCCGCCGAGGTAGAAAAAGGCTACGAGGCGATGAAGTCCGCCTTTGACCGCCTGCATGTTGCAGGCTGATGACTTCTACCCAAAAAGGCGTGAGTCCGGGGTAGGAGTCAGAGGAGAACCTACCCCACACCGGGTCCA